>Ga0164242_10004018_pt1 | contig 16583 bp, 16 predicted proteins | sample OricomgcompostMG_FD_108783 | JGI IMG/M metagenome (GOLD analysis project Ga0164242, IMG submission 108783) | Miracle-Growth compost microbial communities from Emeryville, California, USA - Original compost - Miracle growth compost (MG) ...
CGGGACGGGCGGGCCGGGGCCCCGCCCCGAGCGGTGAACGCCTGGACGGCCGCGGCCCTCGTCCTGCTGGCCGGGGCGGCGCCGCTGTGCCTGCTGGGCGCGTCCTCCGGCCGGACGGCCCGGCGGCTGGCCGCGCTGGCGCTGCTGTCCACGGTCGTGGGCGCCGTCTTCCTGCTCCTCCCCCAGGGCTACGACCGCTCGTCGTACCAGGACATGGCGCTGGTCCTGGGCGTGCTGTCGCCGACGGGCACGCTGGTGTTCACCCGCTTCGTCACCGGCGAGAGCCCCGACGCCGACAGCGACGGCGGCCACGGCGACGACCACGCGAACGCCGGCCACGCGAACGGCGGCCCGCAGGCCGGAAGGAGTGACGGATGAGCGCACGCCATGTGGTCGAACTCGTGCTGCTGTGGGCCGGGGTGGCCTGCGTGCTGCTGTCGGGCGCGGCCCTAATGCGGCGCCGTGACGTGTTCGTGCGGCTGCACGCGCTGGCCGCCGCGTCGAGCCTGGGCCTGCCGCTGATCGCGGTCGCGGTGGCCGTGGACCAGGGCGCGGGACGGGCGGCGGTGAAGACGCTGCTGATCGGCGCGGTCTTCGCCGGCGGCGGCACCGCGAGCACCATCGCGGTCGGCCGGGCGGCGTGGCACCAGGAACGGCGGGCGCTGCGGGCCCGGCGGGAGCGGTCGGCGGAGCGGGGCGGGCGATGAACGGGCCGCTGATCGGCGTCGCCCTCGCGCTCGTCGTGCTCTCCGCGACGGTCGCGGTGCTCACCCGCGAGCCGGTGCGGCAGGCGGTGGTGCTGGCGGTGCTGGGCCTGAGCCTGTCGGTGCTGTTCGCCGTGCTCCAGGCACCCGACGTGGCGCTGTCCCAACTGGCCGTCGGCACCGCGCTGACGCCGCTGCTGATCCTGCTGACGGTGCGGAAGGTCTCCCGCCGCTCACTCGACGACAGCGACTCCGGGGACGGGTCCGGGGACGACGATCCGGACGCCGGGGGCCGGACGTGACCGCGCGCGGCCGGGTGCTGCTGTTCGGTGCCGGCGCGGTGGTCGTCGCCGTCTTCTTCGGCCTGTCCTGCGGCGAGCTGCCGCGCTTCGGCGCCACCGCCCACCCGTACGGTGACCGGGCGGTGGCCGCCTCCCTGGCGCACCGCACGGCGAACGTCGTCTCGTCGGTGAACTTCGACGTGCGCGCCTTCGACACACTCGGCGAGGAGTCGATCCTGTTCGCCACGGTGCTGGGGGCGACGCTGCTGCTGCGGCTGGCCCGGGACGAACAGGTGCGGCCGGCGCCGGCGGAGGGTGTGCTGCCCACCACCCGGCTGCTGGGCATCGTGCTGCTGCCGCTGGCGCTGGTGGTCGGCGTGTACATCGTGGCGCACGGCCAGCTCAGTCCCGGCGGCGGCTTCCAGGGCGGCGTGGTGCTGGCCACCGCGCTGCACCTGGGGTACGTGGCCGCCGACTACCGGGTGCTGGAGCGGGTGCGGCCGCTCGCCGTGCTGGACGTCGCCGACTCCGCGGCGGCCGCGGCGTTCACCGTGATGGGCCTGGCGGGGCTGGCGGCCGGCGGGGCGTTCCTGAAGAACGTGCTGCCGCTGGGCACGTTCAACCAGATCACCTCGGGGGGCACGGTCCCGCTGTTCAACGCGGCCGTCGGCATCGAGGTGGCGTCGGGGGTGATCGTCCTGCTGGCCCACTTCCTGGAGCAGGCCGTCGAGATGAGCGGGCCGCCCGAGGGCGGCGGGTCCGCCGAGGAGGAGCACTGATGGGTGTGTTGGTGTACCTGGCCGCGGGCTGGATGCTGCTGGTGGCCCTCTACGGCCTGGTGACCAGCCGCAATCTGGTGCACGCGGTGGGCTGTCTGTCCGTGGCGCAGGCGTCGACGTACGTGCTGCTGCTCGCCGTCGGCTACCGGGACGGGGCGACCGCGCCGGTCTTCTCCGACCTCGCGCCGGGCTCCCGGCCGCTGGTCGACCCGGTCGTGCAGGCGCTGGCCCTCACGGACGTGGTGGTGGGCGCGACGGTCACCGCGCTGCTGCTCGCGCTCACCATCCAGCTGCGCAAGCGCTACAGCACCCTCGACCCGCAGGCCCTGACCGGCCTGCGGGGCTGAGGGGCGGACGGCGTGACGCAGGCGGACCTGCTCCCGTGGGCGGTGGCGATCCCGCTGCTCGGCGCCCCCGTGCTGGCGGTCGCCGGCCGGGTCCTGCCGCGCCTGGGGTGCGACGTGCTGGCCACGGCGGCCGCGGCGGGCGACGTCGCCTGCCTGGCGCTGCTGTGGTCGCGCATCCACGGGGTGTCGACGGCCCGGCTGGGCGGCTGGCCGGCCCGCGTCGGCATCGTGCTGGCCGCCGACCGGGTCGGTGCCGGGCTGGCGCTGCTGGTCGCGGTCCTCGTGCTGGCCGTCCTGGTCTACTCCTGGCGGTACTTCGACGAGCCGAGCGGTGAACGGGCCGGGCTGTTCCCGGCGATGGTGCTGGTCTTCGAGGCGGGCATGGTCGGGTTCGCGCTGACCGGCGACCTGTTCAACGCGTTCGTCTTCTTCGAGTTGATGGGTGCCTCGGCGTACGCGCTGACCGGCTACCGCATCGAGGATCCGCGGCCGTTGCAAGGGGCGCTGACCTTCGGCGTGGTCAACTCCTTCGCCGCGTACCTGTCGTTGCTCGGCATCGGGCTGCTGTACGCGCGCACCGGCCAGTTGGACCTGGCGGCGATCGGCCGGGGGCTGGCCGGACGGCCGCCGGATCTGCTGGTCGTCACCGCGTTCGCGCTGGTCGTCACGGCGATGCTGGTCAAGGCCGCGGTGGCGCCGTTCCACTTCTGGCTGCCCGACGCGCACGCGGTGGCGCCCACGCCGGTGTGCATGCTGATGTCCGGTGCGATGGTGGAACTCGGCGTGTACGGGGCGGCGCGGATCTACTGGACGGTGTTCTCCGGGGCCGGGGGCGTCCCGCACGACGCGTTCCGGCACACGTTCACCGCGTTCGGCGTGGCCACGGCGCTGCTGGGCGCGGTGATGTGCTGGCAGCAGCGGCATCTGAAGCGGCTGCTGGCGTTCTCCACGATCGCGCACGTCGGGCTGTTCGTCACCGCGCTGGCCGCGCTGACGCCGGACGGCACGGCGGGGGCCGCGGTGTACGTGGCGGCGCACGGCTGTGTGAAGGCGGCGCTGTTCGGGCTGACGGGTGTGCTGCTGGACCGGTACGGGTCGGTGGACGAGCACGGGTTGCACGGACGGGCCCGGCAACTGCGGCTCGTCGGTGTGCTGTTCACCGTCGGCGGGCTGGCGCTGGCCGGACTGCCGCCGTTCGGGACGGGGTTGGGGAAGGCGCTCAGCGAGGAGGCGGTCAGTTCCTCGGCGGGCGCCTGGCTGACGGCCGTGTACGTGGCGGTGTCCGCGGTCACCGGCGGGGCGGTGCTGCGGGTCGCCCTGCGCGTCTTCTGGGGCGTCGGGCCCCGGCCGGCCGAGGACCACGACGACGACCAGACCACCGGGGAGGGCGAGGAGCCGGAGATCCGCGGGCCCCTGCGGGGGCTGCCCGTGATGATGACCGCGGTGCCCGGCGCGCTGCTGGTGCTGGGGGCGGTGCCCGGGTGCGTGCCCGCCGTCGCGCACGCGATCACCGACGGGGCGCGGGCCCTCGCCGACCCGGCCCTGTACCGGCGGGCCGTCCTCGGGCCGCCCGCCGAGGTGCGGCTGCCCGGGGCGCCCGTGTCGTCCGCCTGGACGGTGGAGGGGGTGGCCCTGGGGTGCGTGTCCGCGGCCGCGGCGATCCTGCTCGGGGCGGGCTCGGCGCTGCGGCCCCTCCCGGCGGGGCGGCTGCTCCGGCTCGGCGTGCGCGCCCTGCGCCGCCTGCACTCCGGTCACCTCGGCGACTACCTCGCCTGGCTCGCCGTCGGCGTGGCCGTCCTCTGTGCGGCGCTGGCCGCACAGGCGTGACCTCCGTACGTCCCGCCGGGGATCCGGGCCGTCTCCGCCACCGCCGCGTCGACCGCGTACGTGTGCCCGTGCGGCGCCGCGGCCGGGCAAGCGCCCGCTGTCAGGGCGCCGAACGGGGCGGAGCCGAACCGGTCGGATCGGCGAGGGGGCTGTCGTCGAGGTGGCGCAGCAGGTCGGCGGGGCCCTCGTAGACGGGGCGGGCGCCGGCCGCCTCGAACTCCTGGACGGAGAAGCCGCCGCCGCTGAGCACGGCCACGCAGGGGACGCCGGCCTTGAGCGACGCCTGGACGTCCCAGAGCGCGTCCCCGACGAACACGGCCCGCCCGGGTGGGACCCCGCCGCGCTCCAGCGCGACCCGCACCAGGTCGGGGGCGGGCTTGCTGGACTCCACGTCGTCCGCGGTGGTCATCGCGTACACCGCGTCGTCCGCGTCCAGTGCCTCCCGCACGGCCTGGGCCTCGGGCCCGGACGCGGAGGAGGCCAGCACCACGCGCAGGCCCCGGGCCGCGCAGGCCCGCAGCAGGTCCGCGGCGCCCTCCAGGGTGGGCAGGCGGGACCAGAACTGACCGTAGAGCGCGTCGTGCGCGGCCTTCGCCGACCCGTCGGCGGAGCGGTCGCGGTCCTCGCCGAGGAGGGCGTCGAGCAGGTGGTCGCTGCCCATGCCGACGGCTCGCTGGATACGGCGCATCGCGACGGTGGTGCCCTGCTGGCGCAGGGCCTCCCACCAGGCGACGGTGTGCAGGTGGACGGTGTCCATCAGGGTGCCGTCCACGTCGAACAGCACGGCTGCGGGTTCTTCCTCCGCCATGAGCGCGTGCTCCTTTCCGTGGGGTCCGCCCCGGGTACCCGCCCTGCGCCCGGCCAAGCCCGGACGCACCCCACGGGGGGAACCTGTCCCGAAGGGGCGCGGGGAACGGCGCGAGCGACCGGAACGGGCGCGCACCCGGCGGGACCCCACGGCTCAGGGCCTGGTCCGGCGGTCAGACGCGGACCGCGCGCACCCGGTCACCGCACAGCTTGACCATGTCGTCGACGTCCGACGTGGGCAGGGTCACGGGCCCGCGCTGACGCAGCGCCGTCTGCTCGACCACCGCATCGATCGCGTACGTGTGCCCGTGCAGCCCCGCAGCGAGCAGGGGCGAGGAGGCCGCCTTGGCCTCCTCGCCCCCGACCGGCTCGACCCGCAGACCCGGCAGCGCCCGGGCAAGCCGTGACCCGTCCACCCGCCGGTTCGTGGCTTCGATGGTGGTGAAAGCCCGGATCAGGTCAGCACCTGGTCGAGGAAGGTGAGCGTGGCGCCGTCGGCGTCGAGGCGGGCGCTGACCCCGATCGGGTAGGTCTGCATCGCCGTGTTGTGACCGATGTCGACGCCCGCGAGCACGGGCACCCCGAGGTCGCCGAACCGGTCGGCGAGGAGCCGGTCGATCTCCTCGGGGTCGCCGCACTCCGTGAACGTGCCGAGCACGATCCCGGCGACCCCGTCGAGCCAGCTGCGGGCGCGCCGGATCTGCGTGAAGACCCGGTCGAGCCGGAACGGCTTCTCGTCGACGTCCTCCAGGAAGAGGATGCCGCCCCCGGCGGGGAAGGACGTGTCCGTGCCGAGGCTCGCGGTGAGCAGCGTCGCCGTCCCGCCGAGGGTGATCCCCTCGGCGACGCCGGGCACGATCGCCCGGGCCCCGGGGAAGGTCAGCTCCCGGACCGTCCCGGGGGTCAGCAGCAGCTTCATCAGCTGCCGGAAGTCGTACTCCTGCGGGCCCTCCCAGAAGCCGCCGCACGCGACCATGGGCCCGAAGAACGACACCCAGCCGAGCTTCGCGGCCAGCGCCTCCAGCAGGGCGGTCACGTCGGAGTAGCCGACGACGGCCTTGGGCGCGGACCGGTCGACCCGGCTCCAGTCGACCAGTTCCAGGGTGCGCTGCATGCCGTACCCGCCGGTGGCCAGGAAGACGCCGGCGTAGCGGGGGTCGGTGAGGGCGCGGGTGAGGTCGGCGGCGCGCAGGGCGTCGTCGCCGGCGAGGTAGTCGTACACGCTGCCGCCGGCCCGGGCGGTGGCGAGCACCTCGGGTTTGAGGCCGACGGAGGCGAGGGCGCGCAGCCCGGACTCCAGGTGGTCCTGGCTGGAGACGGGCGAGCTGGCGCACAGGACGGCGACGGTGTCGCCCGGGCGGAGCGCGGGCGGACGCAGCAGGGTCATGGCTTCTCCGTAGGGGTCGGGAGCAGGTGGCAGGCCGCGCCGGAGGCGTCCGCGGCCAGGACGGGCAGCTCGCGGCCGGTGCAGGCGGCCGCGGCGCGCTCCTCGTCGGACGCGGCGGCCCAGCGTCCGCAGCGCGGGTGGAACCGGCAGCCCGCGGGGATAGCGGTGGGGTCCGGCGGTTCGCCGGTGAGCAGGGTGGGCCGCCAGTTCTCGGCCCCGTTGGGGACGACCGACAGCAGCGCCTTGGTGTAGGGGTGGCGCGGGTGCAGCAGCACCTCCTCGACGGTGCCCTGCTCCACCACCCGGCCCAGGTACATCACGGCGACCCGGTCGGCGATGTTCCAGGCCAGGCCCAGGTCGTGGCTGACGACCAGCGCGGACAGGCCGAGTTCGTCCCGCAGTCGCAGCACGAGCCGCAGGATCTCGCCGCGGACCGAGGCATCGAGGGAGGCCACGGGCTCGTCGGCGACGATGACCCGCGGGTCGAGGGCGAGCACCCCGGCGATGACGACCCGCTGCTGCTGCCCGCCGGACAGCTCGTGCGGGTAGCGGCCGGCGAACTCCTCCGGCGGCCGCAGCCCGGCCCGGGCCAGTGCCCCGTGGACCCGCGCGGGCAGGCCGTCGGTGAGCTGGTGCAGCCGCGGGCCGAGGGCGACGGCGTCGTAGACGTTCTGCTTGGGGTTGAGGGAGCCGCCGGGGTCCTGGAGGACGAGCTGGGTGTGCCGGCGGTACCGCTTGAGTGCCTTCGCGGAGTACTCCAGCGGGGTGCCCTCGTACAGCACCTGGCCGCTGGTGGGCTTCACCAGGCCGACCAGGGCCCGGGCCAGGGTGGACTTGCCGCAGCCGGACTCGCCGATGAGGGCGACGATCTCGCCCTTGCCGACGCGGAGGTCGACCCCGTCGACGGCGCGGGCCGGGCCGCGGCCGCGGGCGGCCGGGTAGACCACGGACAGGTCGCGGGCCTCCAGGGCGGCCTCCACCCGGGTTTCGCGAAGGGCGGCGGTCATGAGGCACCTCCGTGCCGGGTACGGGCGTGCAGGCAGGCCGAGGTGCGGCCGGGGCCGGCCGGCCACAGCGTCATCTCGCCGGTGCGGCAGGCGTCCTCGGCCTCCGGGCAGCGGGGCGCGAACGCGCAGCCGGGGGCGTGCGAGGGCCGGGGCGGGTCGCCGGGCAGCCCCTCGGGGGCGCGCCGGGACGCGGGGTCGCCGATGGTCGGGAAGGCCTTCGACAACGCCCGGGTGTAGGGGTGTTGAGGGTTCGTCAGGATCTGCCGGGAGGGCCCGAGTTCGACGATCCGACCGGCGTACATCACGGCCAGCCGGTCGCAGGTGTGCGCCAGCAGCGACAGGTCGTGGGTGATCATGATGACGGCGATGCCGGAGTCGCGGACGAGTGTGCCGAGGAGTTCCAGGATCTGCGCCTGCACCATGACGTCGAGCGCGGTGGTCGGCTCGTCGGCGATGATCAGCTCCGGACGGCAGGCCAGGGCCATGGCGATCATGATCCGCTGCCGCTGCCCGCCGGAGAACTCGTGCGGGTGGCTGCGGATGCGGCGGGCGGGGATGCCGACGCTCGAGAGGAGTTCGGCGGCGCGCCGCTCGGCGGCCTTGGGACTGATCCGGTCGTGCAGCACCATCGGCTCGACGATCTGGTCCAGCACGGTCCGCACCGGGTTGAGGGCGCTCATCGCCCCCTGGAACACCACGGACGCGCCGGCCCAGCGCACGGCCCGCAGCCGGAACCAGCGCGCGGTGAGCAGATCCTGCCCGTCGAAGACCACCTCGCCGGTGACCTTCGCGTTGCCGCCGTGCAGCCGCAGCAGGCTCAGCGCCATGGTGGACTTGCCGCAGCCGGACTCCCCGGCCACGCCCAGGGTGCCGCCGCGGGGCAGGGTGAAGTCGACGCCGCGCACGGCGGGCACGTCGCGGCCGCCCTGCCGGTAGGTGACGTGCAGGTCGCGCACCTCCAGCAGCGTGGGCGCGTCGGCCAGGGTCGGGGATGTCATCGCGTGTCCTCCGTCCGCGGGTCGAGCACGTGCTCCACGGCCCGGCCGGTGAGCGTGAAGCCGAGCACGACGGCGAGCACCGCGATGCCCGGCGGCAGCAGGTACCACCAGGCGTCGGCGGTGAAGGCGCCGTTGAAGAAGGCGTCGTGGAGCATCTCGCCCCAGGTGACCTGGGTCGGGCTGCCCAGGCCCAGGAAGGTCAAGGTGGCCTCCGACAGCAGCGCGCTGGCCACGGTGAGGGTGCTGGAGACGAGGATCAGCGGCATCACGTTGGGCAGCACCTGCCGCAGCATGATCTGCCGGTTGCCGGCGCCCAGGGCGCGCGCCCGCTCCACGAACGGGCGGGCCTCGACGGCGAGGGTCTGGGCGCGCACCAGCCGCGCGGTGGCCGTCCACGAGGTGACGGCGATCGCGATGGTGATGGACTCCGAGCCCTGGCCGAGCACCGCGGCGAGCGAGATCGCCAGCGGCAGGCTGGGCAGTGCGATGAACCAGTCGGTGACGTGCATCAGGGCCCGGCCGACGATGCCGCCGTAGTGGCCGGCGACGATGCCGATGGCGCTGCCGATGACGACGGTCAGCACGGTGGCGATGACGCCGATCTCCAGCGACTGGCGGGCGCCCCAGACCAGCATCAGCAGGACGCTGCGGCCGGCCTGGTCGGTGCCGAGCAGGTAGGAGCCGTCGGGGGCGTGCAGCAGCGGGCCGTTCACCTTGGTGACGTCGAGCTGGTCCGGCCCGATGAAGGCCGGGGCGATCAGTGCCAGTACGACGAACAGCAGCAGGATGCCCAGCCCGGCCAGGCCCGCCGGACGGTGGACGAAGGCCCGGACGAAGCGGCGCGCGCCGGTGAACCGGGGCGGGACGGCGGCGGGCGGCATGCCGGGCAGGTCCGGCGCGGTGGCGGTGGACGCGGTGGCGGTCGGCTCGGCGGTCACTGGGCGCGCACCCGGGGGTCGAGGAACCGGTAGACCAGGTCGGCCAGCAGATTCATGATGATCACACTCGCACTGAAGACGACGAAGGTGCCCTGGAGCACCGGCAGGTCGGGGACGGTCAGTGCCTGGTACGTCAGGTCGCCCAGGCCGGGCCAGGAGAAGATGGCCTCCACGGTGACGGCGCCGCTGATCAGGCCGCCCAGGTGCAGGAAGATCATCGTCACGGACGGCAGCAGCGCGTTGGGCAGCGCGTGCCGGCGGCGCACGACGTCGTCCCGCAGGCCCTTCGCCCGGGCGGTCAGCAGGTAGGGGGCGCCCTTCTCCTCGATGATCGAGGACCGCATGATCGTCACGTACTGGGCGTAGACGACCAGCACCATGGTCAGCGCCGGCAGCACCAGGTGGCGGGCGACGTCCTCGTAGTGGCGCAGGCCGGACTGCGGCAGCGTCGGGTCGCTCATCCCGGCGGTCGGCAGGAAGCCGTGGATGGGCCCGATGCCGACGCTGAACAGGACCAGCAGCAGCATGCCGAGCCAGAAGGTCGGCACCGACCACAAGGTCAGCGCGGTCGCGGAGGTCACCTTGTCGAAGAGGCTGCCGGCCCGCCATCCGCTGCGCATGCCGAGCCACAGGCCCAGCAGCACCGAGACGGCGAACGCGGTGCCCATCAGCAGCAGCGTCGGCCCGACCCGCTCGAGGATCAGCGAACCGACGGACTGCTTGAACTCCCAGGAGTAGCCGAGGTTGCCGTGCAGCGTGTCGTTGACGTAGGTGAGGAAGCGGCGCCACACCGGCTGGTCCAGGCCGAGCTGGACGCGCAGTTGGGCGAGCTGCGCCTCGCTGACCGGCCGGCCGCGGGTCATGGTGCGCACCGGGTCGGACGGCATCAGGTTGAACAGCGCGAACCCGATGATCAGCGTGACGGCGAAGCTGATGACGGCGGACAGCAGCTTGCCCGCCAGGTAGCCGGGGCGAGGCACCCGAAGCCGGCGGGTGCGGGACGCGGGGGCGGGTGCGGGGGCGGTCGGCTCCGCCACGGCGACGGGGCTACTCACGGTCGTCCACCCCGCCACGGCGCAGGCCGGCCGCGTAGCCGCCGCCACCCGCCAGCACCATCAGGAGCGCGGTGACGATCACCCAGACCAGGGTGTGGCCACCGCCCGAGGAGGAGCCGCTCCGCACCGCCGGCGCGGCCTTGAGGTAGCTCCAGAAGGTGGTCTGCGCCGGGTAGAAGCCGTTCCTCGCCTGGCCGGTGACCAGGCCGGTCACCTTCGAGGAGGCCGCGATCCGGGTGGTGCTGTTGTAGAGCAGGTCGTCCACGTCGGCGTCGTAGAGGATGGACTGCATCTGGCCGACGACCTTGGCGCGTTGGGCCGGGTCGAAGACGGTGGACTGCTCGGCGAAGAGCTTGTCGTACCGCGGGTCGCAGAAGAACGCGTCGGTGTTCCCGCCCTCGCCGTTGTCGTCGGGCAGCGTGCCGCAGGTCTGGATGCTGAGCAGGGACGACGGGTCGGGGCCGCTGGTCCAGGAGTCCATCAGCATGTCCCAGTCGCCCTTGCCGAGGTCGCTGTTGAGGGCGGTCATGCTCATCGGCTGGATGGTGAGCTTGATGCCGATCTCCTTCAGCCAGCCCACCAGGTACGTGGCGATGGCCGGGTCGGTGGAGGAGTCGGAGTGGATGCCGAGCCGGAAGCTGAGCGGCTTGTGCGTCTTCGGGTCGATCCGGATGCCGCCCGGGCCCTTTTTGTAGCCGGCCTCGTCCAGCAGCTTGTTCGCGGCGGCCGGGTCGTAGTTCTGCTCCTGGCCGGCGGAGGGCTTCCAGCTCCACTGCTGCCAGGCCGGTGGGATGTACCCCTCGGCGACCTGGCCCTGGCCGTCGGCGACCTTCGCCAGGAGCGTCTTCTTGTCGATGGCCTCGTTGATCGCCCGGCGCACCCGCCCGTCGGTGAGCGCCTTGTTGCCGGTGCCGATCGGCTTGCCGGAACGGGACCTGGCGCCGGGGTTGACCTCGACGGCGGTCCAGCCGTTGCCGGCAGCCTGCGCGGTGGTGACGCCCTGGGCGTGCTGGAGCGAGGCGAACTGGGTGGCGTTGACGCCGCCGATGTAGTCGAGCTGGCCGGCCTTGAGGGCGGCGACGGCCGCGTCGGACTCCTTGTAGATCTGCTCGATGAGGTGGTCGTACTTGGGCGCGCCCTGGAAGAAGGTCGGGTTCGCGTCGAGCTTGGCGTACTGGTCCGTCTTGTAGTCGGTGAGCTTCCAGGGTCCGTAGCCGACGATCGGGTACGAGTCGTTCTTGTAGTCCTTCAGGTCCGCCACGTGCGACTGCCAGACGTGCTGCGGCACGATCGGGATGCCGGAGATGGGGATGCTCACGTAGGTGAGGTTGGACTGCGGCTTCTTCGTCCTGACGACCAGCGTGGTGGCGTCGGGGGCGGTCACCGAGGAGAAGTTGGAGACCAGGGCGCCGTTGGCCGTGGCGGCGATCTTGTTGTGCATGATCAGGTTGAGCGTCCACGCCGCGTCGGAGGCCGTGATCGGGGTGCCGTCGCTCCATTTGAGCCCACTGCGGATGGTGAACGTCCAGGTCAGACGGTCCGCGGACAGCTTCCACGAGGAGGCCAGGTAGGGCTTGGCGACGCCGTTCTCGTCGATCTCGGTCAGCGAGGGGTAGATCGCGCCGAAGATGTCGAAGGAGCCGTTGTAGTAGGACAGGAACGGGTTGAGCGTGTCCACGCCCGAGCTGTCCATGGCCACCCTGAGGGTGCTGCCCGAGCCGGCCGGGGCGGCCTGGGCGCCGGCCGCCGTGGCGAGGGCCACCGGGCCGGCGATGAGCAGGCCGCTCACGCCGGCGGCGGTGAGTTTCGTGCGAAGTCTTCTTCGGTCGCGCAGAACCATGCCGGTCTCCATGGGAGGGAGTGGGTGACGTGCCTCGGGCGACGTGCGGGGAATCGCCGTGGCGGACGGTGGCCGTGCGGGTGGTGCGGGTGGTGCGGGTCGTGCGGTGAAACGGGAGCGGCCTGGCGGGTGCGGGGGTGGCCGCGGTACGGGTACGGGCTGCGGGCGCGGGTAGGGTGGTGCGGGTGGTGCGGGTGCCGGGTCCTGGGGTGGCGGGCGGCGGCGGGACGCGGAGCTGACGTGGTCAGGACGCGTTGAGGACGTGGTCGTACAGGTCGAGTTCGGCCTGGAGCGCGGCGGTGATGGTGGCCGCCCGCCGGAAGCCGTGGCCCTCGCCGGGGAACTCCAGGTGGCGGAAGCACAGCCCGGGGCCGTGCGCCGCCTCGACGGCCTCGACGACCCGCCGCGCCTGGTCCGGGCGGCAGATCGTGTCGGCCAGGCCCTGGAGCATCACGAACGGGACGGTGATCCCGGCGGCGTTCCCCAGCGGCGACACCGCGCGGTAGCGGGCCTCGTCCGCGGGGAGTTCGCCCACCAGCGAGCGGATGTAGCGGCTCTCGAAGTCGTGGGTCTGGCCGTGCGACCAGGTCGCCGGGTCGCTGATGGGGTAGTAGACGGCGCCGCAGGCGAAGACGTCGCGCCGGGCGAGTGCGGCGATGGCGGTCCAGCCGCCGGCGGAGCCGCCCCGGATCGCGGTGCGGCGCGGGTCGGCGAGACCGGCCCCGGCCAGCGCCCGGGCCACGGCGACGCAGTCGTCCACGTCGACGATGCCCCAGTTGTGCCGCAGCCGGTCGCGGTAGGCGCGGCCGTAGCCGATCGAGCCGCCGTAGTCGACCGAGGCGACGGCGTACCCGCGGCTGGTGAACAGCGACACCTCCAGGCTGCGGGTGCCGCTCGTCCGGCTGGTCGGGCCGCCGTGGACGTCGATGAGCAGCGGCGGCAGCCGGTCGCCGGCCGCGTGGTCGGGATGGGTCGGCGGGTAGTACAGGTACGGCACCTCCCAGCCGTCGGCCGAGGTGGCGGTGCGGCGGCGCGGCACGGACTGCCACCGCTCGAACGGGCCGGCCGCGGCGGGGATGCAGCGGGCGACGGCCGCGGAGCCCTCGGCGGCGAGGCGGCCGACGTCGATCCGCAGCGGTACCGGCTCCAGCGCGGGGCCGGCCGCGACCACCGCCACGGCCGCCGCGTCGCCGGACATGCCGATCGCGAAGTCGGTCCAGTCGCCGCCCGGTTCGGTCAGCGCGCCGCTGGCCGGGTCCCACAGCGCCAGGCTCTGGTCGCCGCGGCTGCGGCGCAGCAGCACGCCCGCGCCGGTCACCGCGAACGAGGTCGCGCCCACCCGCCAGATCGCGTGCGAGCACTCGGTGTCGGTGCGCAGCACGCACGCGGCCTTGACGCCGTCCTCGGTGAGGTCGACCCGGTGCAGGTTCCACCAGCCCTCGGGGTCGGCCATGGCGTAGAGGGTGTCCGGGCCGGCCCACTCGGCCTGCGGCACGGAGACCCCGCCGCCGCCCAGGACCCGCACCGGTTCGACGGCGACGCCGTCCTCGACGCGGGCCACCATCAGGTCGCTGGTGTCCCAGGGCATGTCCGGGTGGTCCCAGCCGATCCAGGCCAGCCGGGTGCCGTCGGGGCTGAGCCGGACGCCCGACAGGAAGTGGTGGGAGCGGGCCACGACGCGGACGGCCGCGGGGTCGTCCGCGGCGGCGCCGGACAGCGGGACGGCGACGATGTCCCGTACGGTGCGCGGCGCCGGGTCCTCCAGCTCACCGCCGGGCGCGGTGCGGATCGTCTCCCGTACGCACCAGACCTCGTCCCCGCCCGGGCCCGCGATCGGGTCGGCGTAGACGGTGCGGACCCCCTCCGGGTCGGCGGGGGTGAGCGGTGCCGGAACGGGGACGGCGGCGCTCCCCGAAGCCCCCAGCGCGGGCACGTCGGCCGCGTGGAGCCGCTGGTCGCCGGAGTGGGTGAAGACGAGCCGGTGCCGCTGGGGGCCCGGCAGCACGGTGAACGGCCGGCCGCCGTACCCGATCGCGCGGTTGCCCACCGACCAGCCGGGCCCCAGCACGTCCACCGCCGGCGCCCCCGGTGCGGCGCAGCGGCGCAGCCGCACGGTCGCCGTCGCGGTGTCCGGCTCGCACCACCACGTCTCGGGCCCCGCCACGGCCGGCCAGGTCGGCGCACCTGTCCGGGAGGCCACGTCCTCGGGAGTGATCGGTGACGCCCAGGCGTCGCCGCGCCCGCCCGTCACGGGTCCACCGGGGGCTGCGGCCTCGGCCATGGGCACACTCCTCACTCGCATCCCCGCAGGTCACGCCCCGGGGTCGTCGTTGTGATGCGCCATGGTGACGGTTGCGGAGCGCGCCTCAAGGTGGCCGCACCGAAATGGTGACTGAGCATGAAGGTTTTCGATGCTCGACAGAAAACCCCCGGAAAAGGGGCAATAAGGGCCGCCCGGAAACGGGCAGGCGTGGACGATTCGCCGTCCCTGCCGTGAGCAACACCCCGGACTTTCAGAGGAGTTGACCGGAGAACCGGCTCCGCTCGCCGCCGGTCAGGAACGCTGGTGCGCCGTCGGCGGCCGGTTGGCGACGGCCAGCAGGTTGGAGGCCACGCTGCTGAGGTAGGCGATGAACGTGCTGAGCAGCGGGTTCGGGTTGCCCGGGCGGAACGCGACGGTGACCCGGCGGTACAGGCGGGGACCGGACACGCGGGCGGTCTGGAGGCCCGAGGTGTCGTTGATGCCCAGGCTCGGCACCAGGGCTATGCCCATGCCGGCCCGCACCAGCCCGAGGATCACCTCGTACTGGTCGCTGCGGCACCGCACGTTCGGCGCGAACCCCTCCAGCGCGCACAGCCGCTCCAGCACCGACAGCACCGGCGAGCCCGTCCCGAACGACGTGATCCACTGCTCGCCGGCCAGCTCCTGCAGCCGCACGTGCGAGCGCCGCCCCGCCGGGTGCCCGGCCGGCACCACCAGGTGCAGCGGCTCGTGCAGCAGCTCGCGGACCCGCACGCCGTCGGGCGGCTTCCACGGGTCCAGCGGGTACTCGAAGGCGATCAGCACGTCGATCCCGCCCTGCTGCACGCTGTCGGCCAGCTTGTGCGGCTCCCCCTCGACCAGGTCCAGCTCGACGGCCGGATAGCGCCCGGAGAAGCGGGACAGCGCCTGCGGCAGCAGCCGGTAGCCGGCCGACGCGAAGAACCCGATGCTCAGATGGCCGGCGTCGGCCCGGGCCTGCGCCAGGAGGTCCTTCTCCGCGGCGTCGAGCAGCGCCAGCACCTCCTGGCCGCGTAGCGACAGCCGCCGCCCCGCCGCCGTCAGGCGCAGGCTCTGCGCCCCGCGCTCGACGAGACCGACGCCCACCTCCCTCTCCAGCTGGGCCAGCTGGTGCGAGACCGCCGAGGGCGACAGGCCGAACTCCCGGGCGGCCCCCGCGATGCTTCCCGAGCGGTCGATCGCGGCCAGGACGCGCAAGCGGTTCGTGTTGAGCATGCCGCCACCATAATGTCCCGGCTTGCGCCCGTCAGGGGTCGGAGGCGGACTGTTGTTCACGGCGTTCCACCAGGTCACAGCGGTGTTACGGCGAGGGTGTCAGCAGCCTGCAGGATGCGGGCCGCGTGGACCGCGCCGGGCGGGGTACCCGCGTGACGCCCGCGGCACCGCCCCGGGCACGACGGCACGGCGTCCGCCCCGGGCACGGCAGGACGACGGGCACGACGGCGGCAGGTCACGGAAGGCAGGTGACAGGATGATCCTCACGAGAGCCGGCGACCCACCCCCCTCCATCACCCTGCCCGGCGTCTACGCACCCCAGGACGACACGCACCTGCTCATCGGCGCCCTGCACCGCGAACCGATCGGCGCCGGCAGCGAGGTGCTCGACCTCGGGACGGGCAGCGGGGCTCTCGCGGTGTGCGCGGCCCGGCTCGGCGCCCGGGTGACCGCCGTCGACGTGTCGTACCGGGCCGTGCTGTGCGCCCGGCTGAACGCGGCGCTGTCCGGCCAGCGCGTCGAGGTGCGCCGCCGCGACCTGGCCGCCGCCGGACCCGTCGGCCGCTACGACGTCGTCCTCAGCAACCCGCCCTACCTGCCCGGACCCCCGCCCCGCCCCGACGGCCACGGCCGCGCCCGGGCCTGGGACGGCGGCCCCGACGGGCGGGCCCTGGTGGACCGGGCCTGCCGCTCGGCGGCCACCGCGCTGCGCCAGGGCGGCGTGCTGCTGATGGTCCACTCCGGGATGTGCGGCCCGGACACGACCCTGGAGCGGCTCGCCGAGACCGGGATGCGCGGCCGGGTCGTCGCCCGCCGCCGGGTGCCGTTCGGGCCCGTGGTGCGCTCCCGGCTGCCGTGGCTGCGCGACCGGGGCCTGATCGGCCACGGGGAGCAGACCGAGGAGCTGGTGGTGATCCGTGCCGAACAGTGCTGAGCACCACGACGACCGCGAGAGCCGTCCGCTCGACGCCCCCGCGGGGCACGACGGGCCCTGCCCCTGCGAGGCGGCCGGCCGGTACGAGGGCTCCGGCACGGTGGCGGGCCCGGGCACCGGCCTGGGCACGGGCGCCGACACAGACCCCGGCCCGGGGGCGGGCACCTGTGCAGGCACGGACGC
>Ga0164242_10004019_pt1 | contig 16577 bp, 13 predicted proteins | sample OricomgcompostMG_FD_108783 | JGI IMG/M metagenome (GOLD analysis project Ga0164242, IMG submission 108783) | Miracle-Growth compost microbial communities from Emeryville, California, USA - Original compost - Miracle growth compost (MG) ...
ACCGTGTTTATACTGACTTCCAGTCACCTAGCCACAGGGTAATTTGGTACCTAGTAATGGCGAGAACGCGTACTCTTATTGGAATTTGTACACGCAATAAACTGTAGGCATTTAAGCTTCGTAGATCTATGGCACTAGAATTGAGATATTTGGAGATATTCGCACTGCACTAATTGTTACGCAACCCAGACCCCTGTTAAGAGCCTAAGACGTCATTGCTGGAGCCTCTCCAACCTTGATTTCGCACTCAGACAAGTCAACAAGCCCCAGAAAATGAGGCCGACCATACCGTGTACGTTCCTCGACTCCAGGGAAGATACTTATCGGCAAGATGTAGACCTTTGAGAAGAAAACGACATGGATCAATAGATGAATGAATGCCTGAGCACTCGTTCCCCGAAGAACTCAAAAGTATCATGGGTACCAACATTGAACCCCATTTAAGACACCCGCTTGAGATCATTACTCCCGATATGAATAAGTCCGCATTCGCCTTGGGAAATAGGAAGCGGGACGAGACCGGCTCTGTGGGGCGGCTCCGGGTCAGGGCCCGGAAGCCCCACCACGGCGCTCAACGGCCCATACCGGGGGCGGATAAACGTTTTTGTTCTTTTCTTATCTTAGCGTTATCGGGTCCCTCTCGACTCCACCATAAATTTTTTCGGTGGGGAGGTGTATCAGTACGAGAGCTCGGCCTCGAAGTGGGAGACAAGACGCAGAGTTAAACAGGAGTCCGAGTAGAGCAAACACAATTGCTCACCCTCCGGTTGCCCGACACAATCATGGCTTCACTCAAGCGCAAAGAAGCCCCAGGGGGTGCTTCTGCCGCCAAGTCGAACAAGGCCAGCTCCGCTTCCCGCCCTTCTAAGCGCACCAAATCCGAGAAGCCAAAGGAGGAGCAGAAGCCCATTTCCAAGGAAACGAAGGCCCCGGCCTTGAAAAGTACGGATGTGCCTGTGGTCTCACGGTTAAAGGAGGAGGAACCGCTGTTCCCCAGAGGCGGCGGGAGCATTTTGTCCCCTCTCGAACATAAGCAGATCCAGCTCCAGGCTAAGAAGGATGTTCTTTTCGAGCAGGAATCTGGCGCTGCGGCCAAGGGGGAGAAGCCTCCGAAGCAGAAAAAGAGTCGGAAATCCACCGACAAGAAGGGCGAGTCCCAGGACAAGGCTGCCTTTGACGAAGATGCGGTCAAGATTGAGAGCTTGAATTACAAGGTATGTTCGAGGCCTAGACCGTCTCCGGAACGTCCACATACTAATATTTTCCTGCAGCGTTTGGTGAAGGGTTCGCTTGTCCTTGGCCAAGTATCCGCTATCAACGACCTCGACATTGCTCTAGCTCTACCAAACAACCTCATTGGCCATGTGTCCTTGACAGCCGTATCCGAGAGCCTCACGGCCCGCATTCAGGCACACGCCTCCCATGAGGATGGAGACAATGCCGACAGCGACGACGACGCAGATCGCAACGATGTGGATCTCCACTCCCTCTTCGAACTGGGTCAATATCTCCGAGCATACGTGGTGTCTACCTCCGACGACTCTCCGGCGGCTACACCTGGCAAGGCCAAACATCGCATAGAGCTCTCGTTACAACCGGAGCATGCCAACTCCGGACTATCGGCCCAGGATGTTGTCTCGAATTGCACGGTTATGGCCGCAATTGCAAGTGTTGAAGATCACGGTTTCGTCATGGACTTGGGTATTGCAAAGTCAAACCTCCAGGGCTTCCTGCCGAGGAAACAACTGGACAGCAGCATACCCGAGGAAAGGATGCAACCTGGTGCTGTTCTGCTTTGCGTTGTCACTGGAAAAGGAACGAACGGCAAGATTGCGCAACTCACTACGCTTAAGAGCGAGCTCGGCAGCACCAAAAAAGCCCCGTCCGAAGCTTCTACCATCGGAACGTTCCTTCCCGGCACTGTAGCCGACGTTTTGGTCTCAGAGGTCACTCCGCGTGGGATTATGGGCAAGGTTCTAGGCCACCTGGATGTGACCGCTGATCTCGTTCACTCGGGTGCTGGTCCTAATGCCACAGACCTTGAGTCAAAGTTCTCAGTCGGTTCGCGACTGAAGGCTCGGATAATATGTACCTTCCCGACTGCCAAGAACCCGAAGCTAGGCTTCTCAGTCCTCCCCCACATCCTCACAATGACACCAAAGACCGCGAAAAAAGATGGAAAGTCCGTGTTGCCTTCAGCAATTCTTCCGAGCTCATCACTCATCGAAACTTGCACGATCCGTAAGGTTGAACCTGAGATCGGGCTCTACGTTGATGTCGGTGTTAAAGGTGTCCCCGCATTCGTCCACATCTCTCGAGTTAAGGATGGGAAGGTTGATGCGTTGTTTGAAAACAGCGGTCCCTTCAAGCTTGGCTCGACTCATCCCGGGCGAGTGCTTGGGTACAATGCCTTCGACGGTATGTTTATGATCTCACTGGAGAAGTCTGTTCTCGAGCAGCCTTACCTTCGGATCGAGGACGTTCCTGTTGGAGAGGTCGTCAACGGTGTCATCGAGAAAATCGTCGTCAATCAAGACGGCTTAGGCGGTGTTGTCGTGAAGATCGCTGAAGGCATATCCGGGCTTGTTCCTGAGACACATCTTGCAGATGTCCATCTTCAGCACCCAGAGAAGAAGTTCAGAGAAGGAATGAAGGTGAAGGCGCGAGTCCTATCAACCGACCCTAGCAGACACCAGCTACGTTTAACCCTGAAGAAAACCCTGGTCAACTCAGAAGCGCCCCCAATCAAGTCCTTTGATGAGCTATCCGTTGGACTTCAAACCCCGGGAACCATCATCAAAGTCCTATCGAAGGGAGCCATTGTCCAATTCTACGGACGACTCAGGGGCTTTTTGCCAATCTCAGAGATGAGCGAAGCATACATTCACGACCCGAAGGACCACTTCCGCGTTGGGCAAGTTGTCAGCGTCAACGTCCTAGATTTTGACCCCGAGAGAAGTAACCTAGTCGTTTCCTGCAAGGACCCCAACGCTTTCGGAATTGAGAAACAAATGGCGCTCAAGGAACTCAAGCTGGGGGACGTCGTGTCTGGGAAAGTCACTCAGAAAACCGAGGACGACATCTTCATCGAACTCACCAACAACTCTCTAAAGGCAATGCTCGCCATCGGTCACCTGACAGATAAATCCATGAACAAGAACCAATCAGCATGGAAGAGGATCCATGTTGGGCAAACCCTGAATGAGCTAGTCGTCATATTCAAGAACGAGGGTAGACGCTCGATTACTCTTTCGCAAAAGCCAAGCCTAGTCAAGGCTGCCCAAGAGGGAAAACTCTTATCCAGCATTGACGAAGCCAAGGAGGGTAACATCGTCCAAGGGTTTGTCCGCAATATCACCCCGACTGCTGCTTTCATCCAGTTTGCCGGCCCATTACACGCCCTGCTACCAAAGTCGCTGATGCCGCGCGACTCCTATGAGAAGGAGGACTTCGGCCTTTTCAAGTTCCAGTCACTACAGGTTAGAATCGCCAAGGTCGATAGGGAGCAAGGTCGATTTGTTGTCGCCATTCCCATGCCCGAAGACGAGGTGACAGCCAAGCCAAAGGAGAGTGGACTACTCGTGAATAACGCTCTTGACGAGTCTATCGTGTCTATTGAAGATATCACCATTGGAAAAGTTACCAAGGCCAGGGTAGTCGCTGTCAAGGATACCCAGCTGAACGTCCAGCTCGCCGACAATATTCAAGGGCGGATTGACGTCTCCCAGATATACGACTCATGGAACGAGATTCCCGATCCAAAGGAACCGCTAAAACTGTTCCACGCAAAGCAAATCGTCCGAGTCCGTGTTTTGGGAGTCCACGACGCTCGCAACCACCGATTCCTCCCCATTAGCCATCGGTCAACCCATTCCGTTCTTGAATTATCGGCTAAACCAAGTGATCTTAAGGGTGATGCGCTTCCCGTTCCCTTGGCATTTAACAAGCTTGAGGTCGGATCCTACCATCTAGGTTTCGTGAACAATGTCGGAAACAACTGTTTGTGGGTGAACCTTTCGCCCACCGTCCGTGGGCGAATCAGTTCTATGGAAGCTTCCGACGACGTCTCCCAGCTGCAGGACCTCGAAGCCAGCTTCCCAATCGGTTCGGCTATTCGGGCTCGAGTGACCGCAGTCGACCCAGAAAACAAACGTCTCGACCTCTCGGCCCGGTCGCCAGGCTCGGAGAACAGCCTTACCTGGGAGAACATCGAGCAGAATTCGGTCCTGACTGGCAGAATCACCAAGATTAACGACCGGCAGCTGATGGTTAAGCTGAGCGAGGCCTTGGCTGGGCCAATTCACTTGGTGGATCTGGCGGACGATTACGACGAGGCGAATCCGCTGAAGTACTCCAAGAATGAAATTGTGCGAGTGTCAGTTGTCGAAGTAGACAAGCCCAACAAGCGCATCCGGCTCTCAACACGGCCCTCGCGGGTGCTAAATTCATCGCTCCCCGTCAAGGACCGTGAGATTACGAAAGCCTCAAAGCACGAGGTCGGAGATATCATTCGAGGGTTCGTCAAGAATGTCTCCGACAAGGGTGTGTTCGTCAATCTCGGCGGCGACGTCACAGGCTTCATCATGATCAGGGACCTCTCAGACCGGTACCTAAAGGACTGGAAGAACGAGTTCCAGGTAGACCAAGTCGTGAAGTGCCGGATTACCTCGATGGTGGACGGCCGCATAGGACTCAGCCTGAAGGCATCGGTTGTCGACAAGGATTTCAAGCCCCTGCTCACAATCGCCGACCTCAAAGAAGGACAGGTCATCGCCGGCAAAGTCCGAAAGGTAGAAGAATTCGGCGCGTTTATTGACATTGACGGGTCCGCGAATGTTGCCGGACTCTGCCACAGGAGCGAGATGGCCGAGAAGTCAGTTCGGGATGCAAGAAAGCTTTACAAGGAAGGTGACCGAGTAAAGGCCCGCGTGTTGAAGGTTGATGTGAAGAACAAGAAAATCAATCTCGGCCTGAAGCCCTCGTATTTCGAGGACGACGACGATAGCGATATGGATGTGGACGGTGAAGCTGCCGGGGCAACTCTTGAATCCGACGAAGACAGCGACGATGATGAGGTGATGGGCGGTACGGGAGGTGCCCTTCTAATCACGGGTACCGACAATGACGAGATCGCGTCTGAGGACAGCGATGATGAGAGCGATGTCGATATGGCCGACGCCACTCCAAAGGGCCTATCCGGACTTGACAGTGGCGGGTTCGATTGGTCCGCCAGCGCTCTCGATATGGACGAGGCTGTAGCCGATGGCACTGCTGTCGTCGATGATGGATCTACGACGAAGAGAAGAAAGCGTCGCAGCTCTCAAATCCAAGAAGACAAGACCGCACAGTTAGATGCACACGGCCCGCAAACAGCAAGCGATTACGAAAGAGTCCTGCTTGGCCAGCCGGACAACTGGCAGCTCTGGGTTGCCTACATGGCCTTCCAGATGCAGGTCAGCGAGCTTGCCAAGGCCAGAGAAGTGGCGGAGCGAGCGCTCAAGATCATCAACATGCGCGAGGAGGCTGCGAAGCTCAACGTCTGGATTGCCTACCTCAACCTCGAAGTCGCGTATGGTACCGAGGAAACGGTCGAGGAGGTTTTCAAGCGTGCCTGCACATACAACGATGAACAGGTGGTCCGTGAGAGGCTTGCTAGCATCTACATTCGGTCCGGAAAGCATACCGTTCGTCAATACCCGTATTCCCAAAATTGTCTTTGCTCTATCTGCTAACAAGTCTGCTAAACAGAAAGCCGAGGCACTGTTCGAGACAGTTGTCAAGAAGTTCGGCTCCAAGAACCCGAGTGTTTGGGAAAACTATGCCGACTTCCTGCACAAGACGGCCAACGCCCCGGAGCGTGCACGCGCCCTCCTTAAGCGGGCCACACAGGCGCTCGACGACCGGCACTACCTACCGCTCATGGTCAAATTCGCAGCGCTCGAGTTCCACTCGCCCAACGGCGACGCCGAGCAGGGACGCACCCTCTTCGAGGGCCTCCTGGCCGGCTACCCCAAGCGGTTCGACCTCTGGAACCAGCTACTCGACCTCGAGTCCTCGGCGCACTCGGCCGCGAAGGCGGCGGGGGGTTCCGCGGCGGACCCGGCCGTCGTGCGCGACGTGTTCGAGCGCGGCGCCAAGGTGAAGGGCCTGAAGGCGGAGAAGGCGAAGAAGTGGTTCAAGCGGTGGGCGCAGTGGGAGGAGCAGAACGGGGACGCCAAGAGCAGAGAGCGCGTCTCGGCTAGGGCTCAGCAGTGGGCGAAGGATGCGGAAGCGAGGAAGAAGAGCAGGGAAGAGGCTGATGAGTAGGTGATCTGAGGACGTGACGTGGGGATGTAGTTAACTACTCATGATACCCTTGTACGCAAGGTGCGGGTTTTAGAGAAGCACCGTTGCGAGGTGGCCTTCTACGCTATAGAAATAGTCTAGACAAAATCAGCTGTTGGCCAGGACATAGAAACAACATTGTCCTTGAAGAATCATGTCGTCACGGTTTACAAGTCGCGTTCACCCTGTCTAACGGTTGTTCCTTCCCCGTTCCCCCAAAGCTTCATAATATCCTAAGCTATCCTTGACATATATTTCACCACACCACACAAGTTGACCACCAAAATATTGACCCTCCAGGGCCCAACGCCAAGTCAAAACGGGCCGACGACTAATATATACCGTATCCAAGTAGCCTACATACAATCTTCTAAAGAGTTGATTTCCCTGCAAGCCAGTAGGATCAAACCCTTTGGTGGATAAAAGCTTTCATTACCAGTTTTTACACCCTCGCTATTTCAGCCAGGAATCAGTCAACAACGACGGGAGGGATGAAAATCTGACATGCAGCTGAGGACCAGGCAATGACAGCAGGTATTCCCGGACGCGCTGTGGAGGATCAAGTCTTGGTAGTGAGAACGTATGGCGTGGAGGCGAGAGCGGGACGAGGTAAACAAGGCATTTCCCGGATCATGAATCTCAACGCCTTCTTCCCGGTCGCGACACTCGAGCGACTCCCCGGCTTCACGAGGGAATGGACCACTTGCCCCATTGTTATCCCCAGGTTTGGAGCAGGTGAGAACTGGATGAGACGACAAGTGAGGACAGGCAGAAATCACATCGCGGCAGAACTTGCGTCACAAACGATGGTGTCTGCCCTGATAATGGCATTGCCATTGGCAGTTGGGAGACTCGCCCGTGTCAAGGTGGAGCCTCGTAGCTGCTCGTCGCCATCGGATGGCTCAATTTCCGAAATTGGCCATGCCCAGAATCAGACGAGTACAGGCGGGAGAGGATCGCCAAATCGTCTTGGCGCCCAGCGACGGCTACGGTTTGGGAGCAGAGAGAACTAGGAAAACTTCTAGAACGTAACCGAGATTTCGAAGACTCCCGGCGATCGGCTTCCGTCGCAGAGTCTGGGGAAAGCATTGGCGTTGGTCTCCGCTCTGCTGCAGGGCGCAAAGAGCCGTACCACCCTGAACGATGGGTTGGGATGGATAAATTGTTGACACAAAGGGTCAAGGTTCGTCCGATGCAGACCAACGATGCCTGTCGCGGCTCTGGTGCACGAGCATGGGGACTCTAGATGGGCAATGGAAGGTAGGGATGAGGGGTCATGGACAACCTTGCATCAAGAGCACAGACGGGGGATGCGAGGTCTTCTCATTGAAGGAGGGCGAGGGGTGAAGATATTGTAATGCAAACGTAGAGCTGCCAAAGGCGGAAAAGTGCCGTCGAGAAGTTCGGTCAAGGGCATCCTGCGAGTAGGGTGGATGGAGGAATGACGGGAGTCTATGCGTCGTCTGATATTGTGATATGCCGGTGCACGGATACTCGATGAGAGGATCGTAGGCCTTCCATCAGCGTCCAGAAGCCGATGTACAGCATGTGCCATGCTTCCCGAGGGCCATCATGCTTGTGTGGCCTGCCAGCAAAGGGACCGATCTGTCGACGGACCTTCGTCCCATAATTTTCGGGCCTCGCCGACACTCGATCGCGATCGCAATGCTAGAGGGGTCCGTGAGTCGCCACAAGCAGTTCAGGTGGTGAAAAGAAGAGGTGGTCCATGTTTGAGGTTATCGACAGCCTTATAGGCAAAAGGAGCCCCTGACGGTATAGCATGGCGTTTAAGAGTGGACAGATAGCCAATCAGATGGCCGGAATACCACCCAACGCATTGACCATGCTGCTGCTTTGAGCTTCTTCAAACGTCACCCCAACTCTAATTGGCTACTTCCGACACCTTCATCGAGCCGCATCGTGTTACAGGTTTGAGGATCAACGCCACCTCTCTTCTCTTCCTCTCAATGTGCGTATGTATGTGCTGTTTTTCTCTCCCCACAGACATTTTCGCTTGTACCTGCACCCCAGCTTTGCCACGCCCCCAACGCGGACTCTACCGACAAACAGCCATGGATGCAGCCCGCTGGAGTGACTTCCGTGCTCTGCTTGGATGCGCATGACATACCCCGGCGAGAATCGTTCTTGTCAATCGTCATGTTTGATCCCCCATGTGCCGATGGTCTGTTCTCCTGACCCCAGAGGGGACCCTCCCAAACCCAACGACAACGTGGGACGGCCAACCATGGCCCATCGCCCAGATCTGCTCGTCATTCTTGTCGAACCTACGATCCTCCGCCTTTCCCATCGCAGCCCTAGCCTCGCTGCAAGGGACAGTTGGAAACATATTTTATCGTGGTTCCCCAGGAGAGCCTCGTGACATGTGTGAGCTTTGTGATTTTATCCGTCCCGTCTTCTGCGTGCCCCAGACGAGGCTCTCCGGACCCGTCGTTTGGGGCTCTGGACTTGGAGCGGAGCAAACCAAGATTCGCCGCCGGCGCCCCGAGCATGGCGGTGTGGTAGGACGGAGTCGTATGTATTGTGTGTTCTCGAGCCGAGGTGTGGTAGTTCGTTCGCCACGCCATGCTTCAACATCGGACGGGATGGGTGGCAATGGGGTGGTGAGTCTGCCTTCCTCAGCTGAGCCGCTGTCACTAGGGAAAGTCGACAATGCAAAAGTCAAGAGTCGGCGACATTCTCGGCGACGCATTGCCAAGTGACTAAGCTCTGCTGCCGTCTCTGCCTCTGGCTGCTTCTGGTGGTGTTGTTGCCTCTCCTTCCGCGAGATCTCCTGCAAAAAGGGATCATGACACACGAGGCAGATTTATCCGGCCGGGCCTCCGTATGCGGGTTTGACCAAGACCCGATGCGAGACGTCGACTCAAGATCGACATGTCAAGCTTCTTTCGTCTCCCTCTCTCCACATTCTGCCTTTTTTCGCTTCTCGCCTCCAGACACGGCTCGGCGCTGGCCGCCGTCAAGTCAAATATGCCTATTCTGCCGAACTGACGTTCTCGCCAATGTTATATCTTACCTCTTATCCCCCCCTCGATCCTTTTCAACCCCGAGATCTTTCGCTCCTTTAGGTTCTTAATTTCCTTCCTCGGTTTCCCGAGGTTTTTCTTTCTTTTTGCGCCTTTCACCTTCGTTTGAAAAGGGCGTGCTCACTGATGGATTGTGTTTCGACAACGCTCCCGAGTAGCGCATGTTAGAACAATGGAAGTGTTACCACCACCCTTCGCCCGCGTCGGCGAGATGGCCGGCTTGCTGGACACGATGCCCGACCCGACGCCAACGTCTCTTCAGATCTTCGCCATATTCATCGTCATCTTCTTCCCAGCCCTAGCGCTAGTCGTTGTCCTCATCCGGGTGGCTGGGCGGTTGGCGACGTCGCAGTTTGGATGGGACGATTGGCTCATTAGTATGGCCATGTTACTATCGGTCGCGGAAACAATCATTAGCTTCTTCTGTGAGTTACTCTTAGAGATAACAAACTTGCCCCAATGTGCAAAATTGCTGACTGCGATTGGCAGTTATCAAAACAAACTTCATCGGTATACACATGGCCGATATACCGGTGCGCGATCCGACTGAGGCCTTGATATGGTCCTTTGCTGTGCAGATTCTGTACAACCCGATTATATCGCTAGTGAAGTCTTCGGTTCTCCTGTTCCTTCTACGCCTATTCGGGCAGAAGACGGGGGTCAGGCGATTCATTATCATCCTGAACACAATCAACATCGCCCAGATGTTGGGAACGCTATTCGCCGTTATCTTCCAATGCACACCCATACAGTTCAACTGGGACCCGACACTCAATGGCACCTGCATCGACGTGAGGATTCTGTTCACCTTTACCTCCTCCTTCAACATCTTAACGGATCTACTTGTCCTCGGACTACCTATCTGGATCTTCATCGACCTTAAGATCCCTCGGCGCGCTAAGATCGGGCTACTCTTCGTGTTCTTACTCGGATTCCTGTAAGTCGCTACACCTCCGTATCTTAACGATTCTCATAGACTAACCTATTTTCTCTTGCACAGTGTAACGATAGCATCCGTCGTCCGCCTCGTCATCTTTGTACAGGGCCTCTTCGGCCTAGCCACATCAGATGATCCCACCTTCAACATCGGTTTCGTGACGTCAGCTATCGAGACCAACTTAGCTGTAATCACAGCCTCCGCACCGGCGCTGCGACCCATATTCAAGGCTCGCAACCGCGGTGGCTGGTGGGGCCGCTTCACAATGTCACCCCCCAAGTCCTCGCCCGATCTAGAGAGCGGCGGGGAGAAGAAGTCCGCCGGCTGGCGGTCGGACACCACCTCCGCCTCCACACCGACCACCCCTAGCCGCCTCAGCCGCAAGTTCGGTCGGGGCGGCAGTCGTGGCGGGCGTAGGGGCGGGCGGTCGGGTCGTGGGCGCGGCGGTGCTAAGAAGTACGATATCCGCATACGGCGGTCTACGGACGCTACGCCGCTGCGGAGCCGGTCGCCTCGCGGTAGCGAGGAGGAGATGATGACAGCGAATGGCGTCATGCGCGTCAGCGATATCCAGCGTGAGATTGACGGCATCGTCAAGGAGATTGCCGTCACCGGCGAGGGAACCTACACCGGCGTCAACCGAACAGGGTCGTCGGGTAGGGGCAGCACCAAGGGCAGGTCTGCGGCGGCGGCGAGGTCGTTGACAAGGAACAACGAAAGCAGCCGCAACAACGGTGACAACACCAACTATGATTATAAGAGCGCGACTACCAGCACTCCCGGGAGTCGCGATTCAAACATCAACAACTTCAGAAACACTGGTTTCGAGTTCTTCATGGCTGCCGCAGCCGCAGATGAGCAGTCATCGAGGAAGGACAAGTCCGAGCGGTACTACAGCGAGAGCGTGTACCCCGATATGGACTTTGCAGAGCGCCAGAACCGCGACTACAGCGAGGAGCGCATCTCCAAGTACGGCGATAAACGTTTCGGGGTCGTGACTCCAAAGGGCACGACACCAACCAGCCGCGGCTGGAAGGATGAGGGTGGTCGACCATTTTGAGCTACCACCGCCGCTCGAACCCTCTTCTCCTATTCAGCCCGGTCGACATAGACCTCAGCGCTGAAGAACTCTTTTTACACTCATTTCTCGTCACTCGTTCACGATAATACATTTTGATCGTGGCTGCTCTATTCGGCAAACTTTTCCGTCCACCACGAGCGGTACACGATCTGATGATGGGAAAAATATTACCAAACCAACGGCGTTCTTTCGGTAGCATGGCACACCACATCCACCCGGCGCACTCTTTGGGAGATTGCTTTTCTTTTCTACTTCCTTGGGGGTGTCATCGGATATCGCAAACTTATTCCCGGGAAACGGCGCCTGCTACAACAATACCTTTTTATACGTGCTTTTTACACAAAAAACCTGCATGTCTGTGTACGAGATCTCTGTACGCTAGGTAGTCTTTTTTTGGCTGTCTTGGGAGCGAATGGGGGGAGGAATGGAAGTCGCGGTTGCGCGTTTTCCATACACAAGAGGGTGTCATTAGTAGACGGCGAGTAATGTCCACAAACAGCCCCGTGGAGTGGCTGGGGGAAGAGATCAAGACATGGCTTAGCTGGAGTCACCTTAACAGTCGTTACAATATGATACCCGCTTTGTCAACAAAAGACGTGCAATTCTGATGATCTGAACGCATGAGAAGCAGCCAAGACTCCGGCTAGCAGCCGAGGATCGTAGATTTCACACTTGGGACGTCTTCAGACGGAAAAGATACGAGGCAAGCTTGACCTCGAACACGAGATGGGATGAACTTTGCTCCAGATCCTCCAAGTTCCGTTCTCCCACAACCAACGGCTGGCCGGCCATCAACCAGAAAAGCTGGATGGAACAGGCCTAGCTTTTAGCCACTGTTGCAGGGCTCTAGATCTACGCATGAACCAAGCTTCACCACGGGGCGGCACAGCTCCTGACTTGCCACATGGCATGAACCGGTGGAACCGCCGCGAGCCGCAGCCCGTCAATTGGTGATGTATGGGTAAGCACCCGAGGGGGTGGGCGGTGGGCTGACGAGCAACTTGGTGAGCCGACGTCATGCTCGGGTGAGTCGAGGAGAGAGTGTTTGTGTCATGATTTGTGTTCTCGATGATTTGAGTTCTTACGACGGGCCTGGAACCTGGGGACCTGGTGAGCTAGCGGAATGACGGTATCTCGGCATCGGCCGACGGAATAGTCGTCAGTTCGAGGTAGTTTTGTGACGAGTGAAAGATTAATCGTAGTTTCCTACAACGAGCCGAGGGTCGTCGGGAGGAGTTGTCACCGCACGGCAATCCTACTAGGAGTTCGCGAGCGCAATGGCTTATAATAAGGGTGAGGCCGCCACGTTTGTCAAGCTGGGGACATTTGTCCACCTGATTATCCGCTACGTTATAAGTAGTCGAGAACCTCAGCGTCCTCGTTCTGATGTCCTCGTCTGTATACAGTCGAATCGTGGTCGCCCCGAGTGGTATGAAAAAAAAGGGGAGCTGCGCACTAACAATTAAAGGTGAGTGTCGCTGCTCCAAGTGTTAGTGCGACGCACCCCTGAAGAATAACATCTCCCACTTCGGACTTCGCAGACACAGTAGTAATTACTCCGTACCTCAACCGTAGTAGGAGAGTACGCAGTAATATGACTGTCCTTTATCCTGCACATCCCCCAAGCCTACCTCGCCAAGTCCGCGCAGCCTAGAAGGAAGCTGCGAAGAGTTTCCCCGTCGACTCGGGTGAACATTGAAGATCTCCTTTTGCCTGCCGCTTGTGGTATTGAATTTTGAGAGCAGGCAACACTCGTCAGCGCAGGCTACGTTGTTATAGGCAAGTACCTGCAGTATCGCACGGATGGAGGATACGGGGGCCTTGTCTAGTGGCTTTTGATTAGCGGCGGCAAATTCCCCGGCGCGCGGTTGCACCGCAGTTCATGTCTCAATCGGGCAGCTGATCAAATGTGAAAGTTGTGGGGGGCGCGCAGGATGATTGCCTAGGATTTGTTGAGAGGGGGAGTTGGCGACTTGGCTTGCAGTGAACACGTAAGTATGCGTCGGCGTCCATGCTCCTGGAATTGGGCGGGATTCCGTCCGGGAGAGCGTCAGAGACAAACCCACGGTCGTGACTGTTGTGTTCCTCTCTGTTGCAAGAGAAACGGATACGCGTAGTTGATGGAACAAACCGGGAACTCTGGTCACGATGCCCTTCTCTGGGAGTAGCGGAAGGGTTAACCTAGAGTAGTGAATAGCGCCAAAGCCCTGGCTAGCCTGAGTTTGTGCGAGGGTGTGTGTGACGCAAGGGCCAAGTGATAGGATCCACGCTCGTATGCCCGATGACGGATGAAGTCACCACACCGCAGGTAGCGCTGTAATCTGTACATCTGCAATCACTGGAATCTCGACACTGTCCTTCCCGTCGGAATTGACGTTCAACTCCACTCAAAAGCCTCTGATTACGGATACAGATATACAGATCTCCACATTGCTGGTCGAGCGAGGCCGGAGCAAAGCCATCGTCGCGATAAGATCATTTCGTCCCGTCCATACCGAGTTGTTGAGGTCACTTTGCTTTGGGTCACTTTTTGAGTGCAAACCCACTTGCAATATTTTTCCAACATCCCGTCCCGGTCCAAAATACCACTTGGCAGGACCCTTCGAAGGCTTCCGGAACAAATCTGGCGCGGGAATTAGATCTTGGAGATCTCATTCCCACCCTAAAAAACGACGAACCATCCAATTCGGAGCCTTCCTCTGGATCCTCTTACGTATGCGATTGGAGCCCCTGGCCCGCACCGTCCGCCCAACCAGCACAGAGAAATCACAGCCCGCCAAATGTGACCCAGGATTCTCACTGGGTCGTGCTCACGGGCGCCCCTCATTATTAATACGGCGTAACCCATTCGGGGGGACTCATCCCTTTGAGAGATGGCCATCTTCCTGTGGTCCTATCTTTTGGCCCGACACAACCACGATAGTGCTGCTGCTCAGCCGGTCACATCGCCCTCGCAACCCTCATCACCGCCGCCCTCGTCTCTTCCTGGTATTGCGAGAAAAAAAGTATGATTACCGGGAAAGGGATAATTCCAGCAGCAGCGGTAGAAACATCACTACTACAGCCGCCATGGCGGGCAAATCCAAAACCTCCGATCTCCCGCTCAGTCCGCCTAGGACGACGACCACTCTGACCCGACCGACAACGCCAACCAACCCCGTCCGGATCCCAATAAAGCATAGGCCGCGCGAGCACACGACCTCGGTCAAGCCTTATCGTCACCATGCGGACCGACGACATCCGCCGGCGCCTGCGCACCGCCCGAGAGACGTGCACGCGCCCAATGCCATCCCGCCCTCGGTAGCCGCGCTCCTGGCCCTGACCACCATCCCGCCCCCGAAAGCCTCACGATCGGTCCGCCACCGCAGGTCGCCGGACGATAAGCGGATGACCGTCGAATCCATTATCGAGCGATCGCAAGAATCTGAGAAAGAGCTGAGTTTGACGCTGAGTAGGAGCCCAATGGACCTCCTCCTGAGCGCACCGGAAGATCTGGAGCCCGACGATAGCTCGGTGTGCGGTAGTCATGTAGGGTCTCTTCCTTCTACTCGGACCGTATCCATGGGCTCCATCCCATCCCTCGGCGAGTCGTTTACCACGGGAACCCCCTCTTCCGTAGAGACACCCTTCTCCTCGCGGTCGAGAAAGTCGCAACCCACTCGCCGGCTCCTGGAACTAGTGTCATCACCGCCCGGCGAGCTGGAAGACCACCCGCTGTCCTCACCGCAGATCGACATCGAAGAACTAGACTTCCGAGTATTCGATGACTCACCGGCAACAGCCGCCAAACCCGAGCTGCGACTGCCCTTCCAGCCGTTGAAATCGGCCTTCAAATCCAACCTCACGGCCTCGCTCCGAGCCCTGCGCCAAGCAGCCCGCTCCTTCTCCGCCCTGAACTTCCCCTCCATCCCGCCCGAAGACTTCCTCACCCGGTCGATCTTGACCCTCGACCCCCAGGTGCCGTACACCGACGAGCGGAGACCCCCTCCCCTCGAGGAGGAACCAACTGCCGCCCTGCGGCGTTATCTCAACCCGACCACCGGCGCGCGCATCGAGCAGCAGCCCCGCACCGGCGCAACACCGCCGACTGCGACCGCGCGAGCTTACACGGCGTCCATCCAGATGCAGACCTACAAGGTCCACCGCGCGCGCGCCACCTCCCCTCCCGCCGGCCGCTTCCCGCGACCGTCTCCGGAATTACCAGGCGGTACTCCTAGGCCGACGATGACGACAGGCGGCTCTGCACCGCCCACAACAACAATAACGACGACGACGTCGACAACCCCGCCCGCGCCGACCCCGCTGCCGGGCCCGCGCCAGCGCGAGATGCGCGAGAACTCGGACTTCATCCGCATCGCCGTCATGGAGATGGCCATGCGCAAGAGGGGGAAACTCGACGACCGGCGGCCCATGCGGGCCCGCTGGGCCCTGCCGCCGCGGAGGGGGGCGTCTAAACCTTATGAGGTCGGCGCTGATGGCGTGCCGGTGAGGTGGATTGCGGTCACGTATTCCAGCGCATGAAGGGTGACGGACGGGGTGAGGCGAGGAATTCGATATGACCGCTATGCTCTCTCCCCGACTGGGGTTTTTTTTTCTCGATTGTTTTATGCATAGCGATGGGCTGGGGCAAAAATGCTTTGGCGAACGTTTTTTTGTTTGTTCTGTTGCTTATCTTGGTACTGCGATTGCGCAATTCCCCTTCACTTTTCCGTATGGCACAGGTTTTGTTTCCATGGCGTTAGCATTCGAAGGGGTCGCATCATATTCGGAGCATTAGGACGTGGGAGTCCCAGGAACTTCATTTTGCATGTATGCTTGGGAGCGCGCTCAGCGTAGCATGGCGTTTAGAAGTTAAAACGACTTCCTTGATCACTTTTGTCACCGCCGGAAGAGTATTTCGGGACCTGGTCGGCTGTGCCAGGTTTGGAGTGTCTCTCATCTTTGGGAGACTAAACGAACAAGATCGAACTAGACCTTCAATATTATTTCCTGGCTGTGTGACACGTCTCAAGACAATAAATGACTGATTGAACTGTGAATTTCTCTACCACCATCCCGTGTAGATTAACTAGGCATTACGGTAGGTACCTATTTATACTGTAGAAAACAAATAAAGCAACGCTAGGCCGGCCAGTCCCCCTTTTTCTTTGCGCCTTCTTGGGCACCCGTTGTAATAGTAAAGGCGCAAAGG
>Ga0164242_10004020_pt1 | contig 16574 bp, 9 predicted proteins | sample OricomgcompostMG_FD_108783 | JGI IMG/M metagenome (GOLD analysis project Ga0164242, IMG submission 108783) | Miracle-Growth compost microbial communities from Emeryville, California, USA - Original compost - Miracle growth compost (MG) ...
ATGTACTACGACACGACCACCAACCAGCTGTTGACCTACAACGGTACCAAATGGATCGGAAGCCAGAAACAGGCGATCATCGTGGCTGCCAGTGATAGCACGCAGGCTGATAGGGACGCGGCCGATTACATTGCCAACAGCAGCAATGCTCAGACGACCATCAATACGGCTGCTAGCTCACTACCGAGCAGCGGTGGTACGGTGTACCTGTTGGCCGGTACATATAACCTTGGTGCGCCAATTACGATGAATACGGGCAACGTAACGTTGACTGGAGACACTGGTGCAGCTACCCTTATCCGCCAGTTCGACGGCTCTAGTGATGCTACCTCAGGCATGATCGTCATTAATGGTGGGGATCGGGTCACCATCAGTAATCTGTACTTGGATGGGAACGGCGGCAGTTACACGAACGCTACGTACGATAACAATATCGCGATTGTATCTGGCTCCCTGGAGACGGTCAGTAATACTGATATCACTGGTTCGGCTGGTACTGGAATCCGGAATGTCGGTGCCAATGGCATGGGAAGTCAATTCATCAATAACCGGGTGCGCTGGAATAATTACGGGATTTGGCTGGATTCAAGTAGTGATTTCATTGTTAGCGGTAACGTTGTCCTCTCTAGCAATACTATCGGCATTTACGATAATGGTGCGGAAGCCTCGATTGTCAACAACACCGTAAGCGATGGTAATGGCGAGGGTATTTATGGCGGCTCGACGGTGACTGGCAATACGGTACATGACAATGGGGGCAATGGCATCGACGTCATTGGTGGCGAGACGGTCAGCGCGAATGAAGTACGTGGCAACGACGGTAACGGGATAAGTATCACTCAAGGTAATGACTTTACCATTACGAATAACGATATTTCGTGGGAAGGTTCGTACGGCATATATGCCCAAGATAATGGAGAACATGGCCCTGGTTTGATTAGTAACAACTCCGTGTTGAGCAGTAACTATGACGGAATCTATCTCGACTATGGTCCGCATAATCTTGTCGTGAGCGATAACACTATTGATGAGTATGGCCTTGCTGATGATACGGCTGCATACAACGGTATAACCTTTGCCAACCTTGACCTGAGCCGGGCTACGGGCGACTCGATCACGGGTAACATCATCACGGACAGTGCCGGTGCTGGCTATGCCATTGAATTGGCCAGTGCTCCGGTGTACCTGGCAAACAACACCTTTAGCGGCACTGGTGCGGCCAATGGCGTACACGGCAGTGGCACGGGTACGGTACTGGCCGGCCAACTTGACGCCAGTAACGACTATGTCATCCAATCCAGCGGCAACATCGACCTGAACAGCAGTACGAATGTGACCGGCAACCTCACCGTCACCGGCAGTGTAGCCTACCAAAAGGGTAGTGACTACAGTACGACCGGCAGGGGTGATAATGTCAACTTCGGCACTGGTGCCCTCTTCCGCCTGACCGGTGCCAGTACGCAGACCATCACCGGTATCGCCGGCGGCACCAATGGTCGTATGATCACCTTGATCAATGCGGCTTCTCAGGCGGCTATCCTGAGCAACAACTCAACCTACTCATCAGCTGGTAATCGCATCACCACCGGCTTGGGTGGTGACCTCACCGTTGCCGCCGGTGCCAGTGTCAGCTTGGTCTATGACAGCGGCAGCTCGGTTTGGCGGGTAGTCGGTACTATCTCCGGTGGTGTCAGCGGCGGTAGTTATGTGACATTGCAAGGAAGTACGCCTGGTACGGCTGACACCGGGAACATTAACATCTCGGGCAGTGCTGTCCTAGGAGGCAGTATGGCGGTTGGTACTAGCGGCAATACCATTACGCTATCCTCGACTAACGGTTTTGTCGCTACCGGGACCGCACGGCATACAAAGACCATTAAATTGACTGCCGAATATGCCGGTGGAGTGCTGGATGCCCTCGGTGATACATCGTGTAGCAGCGCTAATGCCGGTACATTGACGAGCGGTAGCGATACCAGTAGTAACAATATGAACTATTACCTGTGGAGCAGTAGCTCGGCCAGTGCCCAGTGTTACGACGTGGTGGTCCGCGTACCGATCCCCAGCGACTTTGACGGCTGGGCGAGCAGCACACCGCTGACCATCCAGACCTACACGACGAGTACTTCAAACGGTACCTTACAAATCTTGGCACGAGATACCTCTAATACCCTGGAGAGTAGTTGTAATTACGGTAGTATCACCCCCGCTACGGCCAGTACGTGGGCCGCGAGTACCGGCTGTACGATTGCTGGAACCTATAACGCTGACGGCGTTATGGTATTACGTATCCGCATGAGTAGCGCGAGCGGGGCACAGGTGCGCATCGGCGACATCACACTGAGCTACAAGAGTAAATTCTAAGGTCGCCTATGCTACACTTAAACAGAGATAAGCGTGAGCGTAATAAGAACAAAATCATGGATACGGCACACCATAAACTACGGCGGCTGACCAAGTCTGATGATCCCCAGCGCCAGGGGGTAGTGAGCCGCTTCTGTATGCTTGCTCATGTCATGCGGGGTAAAAGCTGGCGGCAGAAGCTCCTACTATTGCGCCGCATAGCAGGACGAACACTCAAGCGACTTACCGGCTGGTGGCGCGCAAAACATCGGCAGTATGGCTGGCGCTGGCGTATGCTTAATGGCGCTCTGGCGGTACTTATCCTGGCCGGCATCGTCATGCCGGTAGTCCAGCAGCTGCTGTCAGCCAGTGGTTATCAGCTGAATGCCGATACTCTGCGGCTCATCGGGCCGACCGACTCCAAGCTAGCTAGCCAGCTGACATACGATGCCGGTACGCAGATGTATCAGTTCAACCAGTCGGCGCTGCAGTCGGCTCAGTCGATGCGCGCCCAGCTCGGGGCAGCGAGTGGCCAGGGCGGCGACACCAGTACCTATGCACTCGATATTCCGCGTAACTTTAACGCGGGCGTAACATACACCGACGTCAACACTCAGCTGAGCTTTGCTTTGGTGCCACAGTTTGGTGCCAACCCCGGTAAGGAAGTTAAAGGCCACTTAGTGTATCCGGTGCATGGAGCACAGGCGATTTATACCGTAAAGAGTAATGGCCTGAAAGAGGATGTAGTAGTACAGCAGGCCAAGAGCGATGTCATGTCGTTTAGCTATCACCTTAACCTGCCGAAGACGCTCGAAGCAAAGGTGATTCCGGGGAGCAATGGTGCTATCGGTATTTATAGCGCGGATCCGACGTTATTTACTGCTACGGCGAGTGATAGTAAGGACCAGGCAATTCTAGCGAAGGCCCGCGAAACGGGAGATAAGACGAACCTGGTCTTCGGCATTCCCAGTCCGACGGTCAAGACAGGGGATGGTACGGTATCGAGTACGGCCAGTGCCCGATTTGTACTCAAGGGCGACAATCTCACCGTCGTAGCCAGCGGGCTTACCAGTATCCACGGCGCCTTTAGTATCGATCCCAGCGTGGTAATTACCAGTGCCAGCGACTTCCAAACCAATGGCAACAACGAAGGCATGATTAATTTTGACGCTACGAACAACCAGATTTCCCGCGGTAGTCTCACGGGTGGCACTGTGGGAAGCTGGAACCCTACATCCAGCACCCAAATCTCCCGTCGCGGACATGGCGTTGCGACCTATAACGGTTACTTGTATGCAGTTGAGGGCAATGATAATACCGTCGAGTATGCTCCCCTAAACAGTGATGGCTCGGTCGGCACCTGGCAATACACCACGCCGGTACCTGCTAACCAGGCCGATTACTATGTCGCCACAGTAGCATACAATGGCTACCTCTACGCCGCAGGCGGCTGCGATATGAGCTGGAACAACTGTTCGAGCACTCTCTATTATGCTCCCTTAAACAGTGATGGCTCGGTTGGCACCTGGCAATACCAAGCGCTCGATGCTGTCCACACCGACTACTACATGACTGCATATAATGGATATATGTATGAAGCGGATGGCGGCTACGTCATCTATGCACCGATCCATGCCAATGGAAGCTTGGGTGACTGGACGAGCATTAATGCCTTCACGGACGGCCGCTCTAGAACGCCGATAGCCGCTTACAACGGGTATTTGTACGTAGTTGGCGGCTACGACAGCGGCGGCCATACCGATAGTATCGTATCGTATGCACCAATTAATGCAGATGGGAGCCTCGGTACATGGAACGATAGTAGTTTGCCGACTGGCTCAATATCGGCCTCCGTAGCCGCTTACAACGGATATTTGTATGTAGCGGGTGGCTACCCTGGTGGGGGCACACCTACTGATGCTGTGATTTATGCGCAACTTAATGCAGATGGCGCCATAGGAGCCTGGCAGACTACCGTGAGTCTTGGCACGGCAGTGGCCCGAGCTGGCGGTGTCGCCTACAATGGCTATCTGTATGTCGTCGACGGTGATACGGGAAGTAATACCGCTACCTCAACGGTGCAGTACGCCAAAATTAATCCGGCCGGTACGACGGTACCATTCACGGTATCCTCCAACACATTTTCAACTGCAAGGGATGACGTATGCAGCACCACGTACAACGGGCATATTTATGCAATCGGCGGAAGTACGGATGACGCGTCAACCGCATCAAACATTGTGCAGTATGCAACCTTAAACACGAGTACCGGTGATGCAAGCGGCTGGAGTGCGACGACCTCATTGCCAGCTGCTCGTGCCCAGGCTGGATGCGTCGCGTGGAACGGTCACCTCTACGTTGCTGGAGGGTGGACGACGGGGGCACCGACCACTGTCACCAAGTTGGTCTACTATACTTCCATCGGTGCTAATGGCGCCCTTGGGTCAACGTGGACGACTGTGAATCTCTCGAGCAGTGGTACTGCTGGATGGACGGATGCCGGAGCATTTGTCTATGCGTCTGGAGGGGTCACGAATCTGTACGTTATAGGCCGGTCTGAATCAGGTCACGCGGCCATTAATGCTTCCACGGGGGCATTGGGAGCGTGGGACAATACCGATGACTCCGTTCCCTACGGTGGTTCTCAGCAAGGTATGGCTCAAATCGGTAACTATCTGTACTCGATAGGCGGTCAAGGCGATGACAATACCACAGTGTTATATGCCGCGATTGGTTCCAATGGGGTCATTGGTGCTTGGAACGCCACAACTGATCTAAATGAGGCAGCAGCGTGGGTAACAGCCACGGTTGTAAATGGGTGTCTCTATATAGTGGGTGGCTATCCTGGGGCAGGGGACCCGGCTTCGAGTGCAGTCCAGTACGCATGCCCAAATAGTGACGGTTCGATTCCGGCATGGCATAACGGGCCGACTCTGACGACAGGAACGGGCGACATCGGCCTTACGAGCTATGGTGGCTATATCTACGGAATCGGTGGCTGTACCGATACTACATGCCCGGTGAATACTGTCATGTATGCCAAGGTTAACAACGGAGGCAGCGGCCGCCCCGGTGCGTTTACGAACAATGCGGGCGTTTGGGGTTGGGACACCAAAGGGTATATATATGGTGACAAATACGTATATCAGATAGGTATTAACAGCGGCATTGATTATGCGTCGTACAATGCGGACGGTTCGGTCAGTAGCTCGAGTAATATTGCCGACTCAACCGCCCTGAACGCTTGTGATCAGGATGCTGAGTTTGAGCTGAACGGCTACATCTACAGCATCGGTGGCGACGGCTGCAGTACGGGCGTCTATAGCAAACTGGACAGTAATGGCCTTCCGGCTGCTTCCAGCATGCTCACAAGTGTACCGAATACCGATTCCTACCCATCCTGGGCCACCTATAACGGTTACGTCTACCTGACAGGCGGTGGTGCCGCCGATACCTCTATCTACTATGCCAAACCTGGCAGCAATGGCGACATTACCAGTTGGAGTACTGGTACGACGTTGCCGCACGAATCGTTTGGATCGGGCATGGTGGCCTACGGCGGATACCTCTACCTGCTCGGTGGTGGTGACACAAGTGGAGACGATACCAACGCCGTCTCGTACGCCAAGATCAATAGCAACGGCAGCCTCGGCTCTTGGCAATATACGACTAGTATGGATTATGCGCGGTATGCCACAGCCATCGCCTATGACGGATTTATATACGTACTCGGTGGGTATGATGGCAGCTTTACTGCCCAGGGCACGACTGAGTTTGCCCCGATCCTCAGTAATGGTGCACTCGGAACATGGCAGTCCGGGCCATCTCTCACCAGTGCGGCGGGCTATGGCTCGAGCGGTGTCCATGGCAGTATCGTCTACGCACCCGGTTTTGATAGTTACGCCTCGGTGGATAGTATCGCGCGAATAGGGCATTACAGTAAGACCATAGCCTTTGGATACAGTGCCAACATTACCGGTATCTTGTATAACGGTACGGTACCCAGGGGTGACGCAGCAGTCACCTACCAGGCGGCCGGGTCTGACGGGGTGTTCCGTAGTGCCGGTAAAACCGCAGACGTAACGGGTACCGGTGGCTGTATCGGCACTATACCGTATACGTATTTCCTGAAGATCAATGTGACGCTTGACGATAGCTATACCGGCGTATTCGCAGATGCCGCAGGGACGAATGCCTATCTGGCTGATATAACGGTTAGTTACAATCCGGTGCATCCGCCACCCAATATCCGCCTCCGAGGCGGCCAAACGCTACAAACCGGCGTATTGAGTCCGTTTGATACCTGTATTGATAATAATGGATCAAGCGGATCATCCGGCGGGTCTTCCAGTGTCCCTTCAGTAGTTTGGTCAACCATGACCCATGGCGGTGGTAGTACGCCGAGCGCCAGTGTTCCTGCCGGTACCACGCAAACCGGTGACGTCGTGGTCGTGTACATGACCAGTGAGGATGGCGCACAGACGCTCACTGCTCCGTCGGGATCGGGTTCATGGACGACACTTGTCAGTAACCTCAGCGAGACGTATTGGCACCACTCTGCCTGGCAGAGTCCTGTGCTCACCTCTGCGCAAGCGACGGCCATCAATGGACATACCATCAGCGGTAACAGTACCCATGACTACTGGTCGGAAGTGGTGGCGGTTATACGCGGAGCAAGCGGTACACAGGATCCCGCGGTGGCAACCGGAAAAGCCGAATTCGCTTCCAGTGCACCATCAACCATATCTGTCAGTTCGATGACTCCATCGGGCGTGAATCGGCTCGCTCTGCTATTCGTTGATGAAGGTAGCGACTCGGTCAGCCCGAGTGGTAACCCGTCGCTGAGCGGATGGACTACCGTACAAAGCTCACATGGGATATATGGCGATACGGCACATGGGGTTGCCCTGTTCACATCGACCATTTCATCGGCAACCGGTACGCAGAACATTACCACCCAATGGCCAAGCTGGACAGGTAATGGCGGCTACGGCTGGATCAGCGTCGGTTTAGCACCTTCGCCGTAAGGGTCGGAGAGAGCCCGCCGGGAGACATACATAACCGAGGGGTATAGTATATCTGTCATGACCTCAGCATTGCTGAACATCTGACAGGCTCTTCGAGTGTTCGCTGCTGTCACGCTGGGCGGAAAGCGCGCTCTATATCTACCCTCTGGCGAACGGCGGCGGACTGCCCAGCTAACAACTCCGCCCAACCGTTCTAGCTAAATAATACTAGCCATATATGGTTAGTTTACTCTTTGCCGAGGAAGTGATAGGCTTATGGTTACAGAGGCGTAGACAAAAATATGGCACATATCGTTGCAGTACTAAATCAGAAGGGTGGAGTAGGCAAGACCACGACGGCGATCAATGTCGGATCGTATTTGGCCAAGCAAGGGCAAAAAGTATTGATCGTCGATCTTGACCCGCAGGGTAATGCAACGAGCGGATTAGGTGTGTCGCACAATATGGAGGAACCAGGTACATACCATGTACTGCTTGGTCAGGCCAAAGCTACCGATGTCGTCAAGCCGGCCGGTGATAGCCTGCATGTGCTGCCAACCGATGCTCAGCTGGCTGCGCTTGAGGTGGAACTGGTGGAGCAGCCGGAGCGCGAGACGGTATTGCGCAAGGCGCTTGAAACGCTCGACTACGACTATATATTTATAGATTGTCCGCCGGCTCTCAGTTTACTGACGGTCAATGCTTTGACGGCGGCCGATAGTCTGCTGATCCCGGTCCAGGCGGAATACTATGCGCTGGAGGGCTTAAGCCAACTGCTTAATGTGGTACAGATGGTGCGAGGTGGCCTCAATCCCCGCCTGGAACTGCTGGGTGTAGTCTTAACGATGTACGATGGACGCACAACCCTGTCAGAACAGGTAAAGGATGAGGTGACGCAGCATTTCGGCGACAAAGTTTTTGACGTAGTGGTGCCGCGAAATGTGCGCTTGGCAGAAGCACCGAGCCACGGCAAACCTATTTTTGATCACGATAAGTGGAGCAAGGGCGCCAAGGCATACAAGTCGCTGGCCAAAGAGGTGCATAAACGGGCGAAAGGCAAGAAGTTATGACTGCTAAATCAGGACTAGGCCGAGGATTCGGCTCACTTATTCCGCAAAACTTTGATAACTCGCTACTGCTCGATGAAAGTGAGCGTGTACAGCGATTGCCGATCGCCAAGATTATGCCGGATAGCCAGCAGCCTAGGCAGCACTTTGATGAAGCAGCCCTCAATGAGCTCGCTGTCTCAATAAAAAATCATGGTATCCTGCAGCCGCTCGTCGTGACACCGCACGGTGAGGGTTACCAGATTATAGCCGGTGAGCGTCGCTGGCGTGCCGCCCGCATCGCCAAGCTAACAAATGTTCCAGCCGTCATCCGAACACTCAAGGAGCAGGAACGCTTAGAAATTGCGCTCGTCGAGAATGTGCAGCGTGAGGATTTGTCGGCGTTGGAGCAGGCCGTATCTATTGAGCGGCTCCATCAGCAGTTCAACCTGACCTATGAGGCTATTAGTAAGCGACTGGGCAAAAGCGTACCGGCGGTCAGTAATACCGTCCGTCTGTTGCAATTGCCGGCACCAGCTCAGTTAGCTTTGACCCAAAAGCGCATTAACGAAGGACATGCTCGGGCTATTCTGGCACTCAAAGGTTCGGCTGAACAGCAACAGCAACTACTTGAAGCGATCGAAGCTCATGGTTGGTCGGTACGCGAAGCAGAGCGGTTCGTAGCGAGCGTCAAAGCTGGCGTAAAGGATAGAAAAGGTACGGCGGCACGGGTCAGTACGGAAACACCGGAAACCAAAGCACTTAGTAAACGGTTCAGTGCGCCGGTACATATCCGTCGTACGGCCAAGGGTGGCAAGCTGGAGATTAGCTTTACTAGTGACGAGGAACTGACGCGGATTATAACCCAACTACAGCGCTAAAAACGTTCAGCGTCTTGTAGTGGCAGGATTCGGGCGACCAGTTTGCCGATAACCTGGTTGGTGTTGATAGGGCCGAACGAACGGGAATCGAGCGAATCCGGGCGGTTATCACCGCAAACGAATAGCTGAGACGATCCGAGCGTGATATCGATGTTACCACTTGTGAAAGGCATGCCTTTCTTGCCGTATGGGAGTGTCGTGTCGGGGTCAAAGCCGTTGGGGTGCTCGGCGTTATAGACAGTTATCTTACCGTTTTTAACGACGATATGGTCACCGGGCAGGCCGATCACGCGCTTAACGAGTTGGCGACTGTCGGCTTGGCCGAATTCGGCAAGGCCGGACTGCTGAAAGATAATGATATCACCCCGTTTAGGAACGTATTGGTGGTGTGTGATACGAGCCCAGGTGCGGGGCACCTTCCAGACGATTAGTCGGTCATTATTATGCAGCGTGTTTTGCATGCTTGGCCCATCGACGGCGTATGACTGGAAGACGAAGGCGATCAACAAGAGGGCGATCGCAAATGCACCGACGAGGATGCCGAGCGTAGACAATAGTTCACGCGCAAAAGAGTTACGGCGACGCTTTGGCGGGGTAGGGCTCGATGAGGTAGAGGGCTGATTGGCGGAAGTGCCATTGCTATTTGGGGGAGTAGGTTGTGTGTCCATTAATACCTAACTATACCGTACTTTCCACCTCGATAACATGGTTTACGGATATAACCTGAAGCGGTATACTGGATAATCAGTAGTCGCCATGGAAAATACACATATGCCACGGCGTTCACCACAGGGGTATGGACGCGCAACGAGTGATGGGTTTATCGTACGACCGCAGCAGCCGCTGCGATCAAGCCATGCGTATATCGATAAAACATATGCGGCTCGCCGATCTGCCGTGGTTACTCAACCCATGCAGAGAAATCCTGAGCGATCGCGCCCCTTGCAATCGCTGAAGTCTCAGGTATTATCCCAGTCGACGGAGCCGGCCATTAAGCCGGAGCCTATCGACATGCGTTTGCCAGGGGCGGGGGAGCTGTTGCGCCGCCAGCCGGTCGTCCGTCGGAAGAAGCGCTTGATGCAGAGCCGCGGCTTCATTTCCGCGATGGCATCATTTGCGGTGGTACTTGGTATCGGTGGCTGGCTGGTCGGCCAAGCTTATTTGAATCTACACCGGACCTTCGCCAGCGACGGTAATAGTGCTGTGGCTCTCCAGAAAAAGGTGAACCCCAATCTGCTGAAGGGCGAAGGGGACGGCCGGGTGAACATCCTACTACTCGGCAATGGCGGCGACGGCCATGAGGCACCCGACCTGACTGATACGCTCATGGTGGCCAGTATCGACCCGGTGAACAAAAAGGTTGCACTGGTAAGTATTCCGCGGGACTTATGGATCCAATTGCCCGGTCACGGGACGATGAAGCTGAATGCCGCCTACGAGACTGGCAAGTATGACTATCTCGGCAAGATTGATTCGAGTAATACGAATACCAAGGCGGTCCAGGCCGGTTTTGCTACCGCCGACCAAGCGGTGGAACAAGTGCTCGGTATCTCAATCCACTACAACATGCTCGTTAATTTCATATCATTCCGCCAGGCAGTCAATACGGTCGGTGGCGTGACGGTGAACGTACCGGAAGACTTGTACGATCCAACGATGGCTTGGGAAAACAACTGGAACTCCGTGTTGGCTAAGAAAGGTGTTCAGAAATTCGATGGTAAGCACGCTTTGATTTATGTCCGCTCCCGTGAGACGAGCTCTGATTTCGCCCGGGCTGAACGACAGCGCGCGGTGATTATGGCGCTCAAGGATAAAGTCACGACACTCGGCACGCTGAGTAATCCCCTGAAGATTTCGCATCTCATGTCCAACTTCGGCAATAACGTCAAGACTGACCTCAGTATCGAGGATGCGGCACGGGTCTACAGCCTGACGAAAGGCATTGGTGACAAAACGGTGAAATCGATCGGGCTTGGTGATAACAACACGCTCGTGACGACCGGGCGGGCAGGGAACCAATCTATTGTTTTGCCAACTGCCGGGCTGTTCAATTATGATCCGATCCACCTGTATATCCGCCAACAGCTCCCGGACGGATACATCGTGAAAGAGCATGCTAAAGTCTTGGTTGTGAATGCGACTGGTGATGCCACAGCGGGGGCCAGTGAGGCCGCTGAATTGAAGTCGTATGGCTATAACGTCATCGGTACAGATGAGGCAGCTACCGTCATGACCGATACGAAATTAGTGAGTACGGCAGGCAAGCACAAACCGTATACAAAGAATTATCTCGAGCGTCGGTTTGACGTCAAGACGACTAAATGGGTTCCGGGGGGTGTACAGGCACGGGGTGCTGACTTTATAATCATCCTCGGAAGCAATGAAACCACTCGTTAGTAAACTACAGCCGACCAAGGGCTTTTCACATTTGGTACATATCGGGCTAGTCGCTCTATTACCGGTACTTTTATATGTAGTCCTCCGTGTCAGTTATCTCGGACTCCCATTGGCGCTGGCGCTTGTGGTGCTCAGCAAATGGCGGATGTTTGCGGTCCGGCCACGTTTTTGGCCGGCTATCGTCCGCGCAAATGCCGTCGATATCATGGTCGGCGTGTCGGCGGTGGTGTTTATGCAGCACTCGCTCGATCGTCCGTTAGTACAGCTTCTGTGGGCCGCCCTCTATGCCGGCTGGCTCCTGTTCCTTAAGCCGGGAACGACCACACTGCTTATTTCGGCACAAGCCTTTCTGGCGCAGCTCGCGGGATTGTCGGCGCTCTACCTCGTATGGGCCGACGGACCGTTGTACGGACTGGTATTCGCCACCGCGCTCATTTGTTATGTGGCAGCCCGGCACTTCTTCGATAGCTTCGATGAGCCGTACTCCCGGATGCTATCGTATTTGTGGGCGTACTTTGCTGCCGGCCTTGCATGGGTACTTGGCCACTGGCTTTTGTACTATGTGAGTGTGGTAGCGCAGCCGACCATTGTTCTGACAACTATCGGCTACGGACTGGCTGTTCTCTATTATTTTGATCATTATAATAAATTGCATAGTGTACTCCGTCGCCAGTTGCTTACTATCATGGCAGTAATTCTACTTGTTTTAATCATTTTCTCAGACTGGGGAGATAAGGTGGTGTAGACATGGCAGAAGAAAAGACGACTGATCACTCAACTACTACCGCGCCATCCTGGCGTGAGCGCACCAAACAACACTATATCGCCGCCAAAGAGACTGGGCGTCGGCATCGGGCTGGCATAGCCTGGCGACGGTTAGGGCTAGGCCTGCTGGCTTTGATCATTGCTGGTGCAGCAGGATTCGCGGGTGGCTCGTTAGCCAATCACGGAGAGAATACCTTAGATAGCTCTACACTATCCGGGCAAAAGCAGATCGTAACGAGTCATGGGGAACTCATTAATCAAATTGCTAAGGCGGTCGGCCCGAGTGTGGTGTCGGTAAATGTGACGACCCAGAGTACCACAAGCAACTTTTTCGGTTTTGGCCAAACTTCGGATGAACAGGCTGCCGGGACGGGCATTGTTATCTCAAAAGACGGCGTTATCATGACGAACCGTCATGTCGTCCCTGCTGGCACGACAAGCGTCAGCGTGACACTGTCGGATGGTACGGAGTATGACGACGTCACGGTACTAGGCCGTACCAGCTCCAGCGATAGTTTGGATGTAGCCTTCCTGAAAATCAAAGATCTAAAGGGCAAGACCCTGACTCCGGCTTCAATTGGTGACTCGTCATCGACACATATTGGCGACTCGGTCGTAGCAATCGGTAATGCACTCGGCGAATTCCATAATACGGTTACTTCGGGTATCATTTCAGGCTTTGGCCGGAGCGTGCAGGCCAGCAGTGATGATGGAAGCGGGAGTTTTGGGGCAAGTGCTTCAGATACGGAAGACCTGGATAACCTCATTCAAACTGATGCTGCCATCAATGAAGGTAACTCGGGTGGCCCGCTCGTTAATCTCAACGGTCAAGTCATCGGTATGAATACCGCAATTGCCAGTGGCGCAGAGAATATCGGCTTCGCTATTCCAATTAATGATCTCAAAGGATTGATCGATCAAGTGTTATCAACCGGCTCATTCAAGCGTCCATTCCTTGGTGTGCGCTACGTCCAGCTGACGGACAGTATTGCGAAACAATATGATCTTTCGGTTAACCACGGCGCCTACATACTACCCCAGAGTATCTCTGGTCAGCCAGCTATCGTTAGCGATAGCCCAGCCGCTCGCGCCAACCTGAAGGCGGGCGATGTCATTACCCAAATCGACGGCACAGATGTGACGGCCCAAAAAAGCCTGACGACTCTTCTCAATCAACATCAGCCAGGAGACACGGTGCACTTGACGGTGATTCGCGACGACAAGACACTGACTGTCAATGTTACGCTTGGGAGTAGTAGTACCAACGACTAGTGCCCACAGGTCTTCGCATAGCCTCAACAATTGATATATTCTTCTTGCGAAGGTGCGTGCTTTAGCATAAGCTTATGCTAAATAGGTAAGGAAGTTGTATCCGTATGTTGGGGCGTAAATTTACTGTACCGGCTACCATAGGTCAGACGATCACTCGATTGCGGCTGCTTGCGGTGGTGCTCTTCGTGGGATTGGCTGGTGGGGGCATGTTGCTTTTAGCTCATGCGGCGACCAGCTCCGTGAGTCTTGATGCGGAAAATGGTAGCATCAGCGGGAATGCATGTGGCATCAGTGATAGCTCGGCAAGTTCAGCTGGAGCCGTGAAGTTTGGGTCAGGGTGCAGCGCTTCTGCCAGTGCCCCAGCTACGCCGGCCGCTACTGGGGCTGTGATTTGTGGCAATTCCTCAATTCTTGGTGGTGGCCCTACGAGCGCTCCTGCTGGAGCGATAACGGTAGCGGCCGGTGATAATTCAAGTGTTGACTTCGGACAGGCTAATAAAACCTATTGGTTCGCGCCCGGAACTCACACTCTCGGTACGGGTCAATATATGAGTATCGTGCCTGGTAATAATTCGACATTTGTTGGTGCTCCTGGGGCGATCATTGATGGGCAGGGTAAAAACCTCTATGCGGTGCAGGGAAACGCTACTGGCGTAACACTGAAGTATCTTACGTTTCAGAATTTTGGTGCCGATCGTAGCACGAAAACCATAACTACGCCCAGCGGTACGCAACTTACACTCAGTGTGAGTTCTGACTTGAATAACGAGGGAACGGTGAATCACAACGCGGGACATAACTGGACTATCAGTTATAACACTATTCAGTACAATGCCGGTGCAGGTGTGTTTATCGGTACAGGCGATACAGTTAGCTATAACTGCCTGTATGCAAATGCCCAATATGGGTTTAGCGCTTACGAAGACGCGGGCGTCAGTAACGTCGTGATTGACCATAATGAGATTAGTACCAACGATACCTACGACTGGGAATCACACATCGATGGCTGTGGTTGTACTGGCGGGGGCAAGTTCTGGGAGACTAAGGGTGCTCAGTTCACGAATAACTACGATCATGACAATTTGAGCGATGGCATGTGGGCAGACACGAACAATACCGGCTTCAACGTATCGGGCAATTATTTTGCGAATAACTCCGGTCCGGCGGTTGAGTATGAGATCAGCTACAACATTCTAATCAAGAATAATACGTTCGTTAAGAATGCGATTCTCGCGGGAAAGAGCAACCCGGGCTTTGCGACGGCGGCAGTCTACTTATCGGAATCGGGCAGCGACTCACGGGTGGCCGGTGCCTACGGCAGTAACTCCGATATCACCGGGAATGTGTTCACCAATAACTGGGGTGGTGTGGCGCTCTGGGAAAGCGCCGACCGGTTTTGTAGCTCGCCTGCCAATACGAGTAGTGGTAGCTGTACACTCGGTAATACCACGCTGGCCGCAGCCGATGCCGCAGGTACTGCTGACAGTACGGCGTGCCACGACTTTACGGGACAGCTCTTTAATGCACCGTGGATAGATGATTGCCGTTGGAAGACGCAGAATGTGACGGTAGAGAATAACACGTTCAATATGACGCCGTCGGCGGTTGATGCACAATGCACCTTTGCAAATTCATGTGGATTAAACGCGCTATTCTCTCAGTTTGGCACTTATCCAGACGGGACGCCGTATAACGGGTGGGTCGTAGCAACTCATATTGTTAATTCACAGAATAATGTATTCAAAAACAATACATACAACGGCTCATGGGAATTCATGGCCTTTAACCAGAGCGATGTCGTGACGCCGGCGGAGTGGCGGGCAGGTTTTACGGACGGCAATGGCTCCGGGGTCCATGTAGCGGGTCAAGACGCGGGTAGTACGTTCAACTAGTCAGCTAAAGGGTGGCGGAACACTTGGATAAAATCCTCGCTGGTGGTAAGGGTATAGCCTGTATCTATGGCTATGTCAGTCAGGGCCTTGTGTTGAGGCGGCATGCTTTCGGTAAGTACGTATGTCGGCCGGTGTGACATGCCAATAATTTGTCGGAAAAGCTTACGATAGAGTTCGAGACCGTCCGGTCCGCCGAAGATCGCCAGCCGTGGTTCGTGGAGCGCGGCGGTATTGACTTGAAACGTATCGGGTACGTAGGGCAAATTACATAGCAGGACTGTCTGAGTATTCAAGGCGGTTACCGGGACCGGCGCGAGTAGGTCGCCGGACAAAAAAGTTACATCGGCCTGCAGTCGCTTAGCATTATTTTTTGCTACTTGCAGACATTTTGGGTCAATGTCAATTGCGCAGATAGCGGGACTGAGTAATTCTAGTTTTGCAGTGATGGCAAGCGCACCCGAGCCGGTACCAATATCAATGACTGAATCGACAGGGCCGGGCAGCTGCTTGAGCAGGTCAATCATCGTTTCAGACTCAGGGCGCGGTTCTAGTACATCTTGAGTAATTATGAACTCACGGCCGTAGAACTCGGTCTTTCCGCGGATGTATGCCAAGGGGATATGGTGAGATCGTTGAGTGATGCTGACACGCAGTTTTTCAAGTTCTACCTCTGTTATTCCACGCTCCGGGTGAGCTAATATCTGAGTACGATTTGTGTTCAATAGGTCTTCGAGGAGCACTAGGGCGTCTAACCGAGCGGTCGCAATGCCAGCCGCCCGCAATTGCTTAGTGGCATGGCTGAGGGCCTGCTCAATTGTCGTTGGCGAGGAGCTCATGCTCGGCTTTCTGGAGCTCACCGATGATGTCGTCGATATCGCCGGCTAAGGCGGTCGGAATATTGCTGCGGCTGTAACCGATGCGATGGTCGGTAATGCGGTCCTGCGGGAAGTTATAGGTCCGGATCTTTTCGGA
>Ga0164242_10004021_pt1 | contig 16573 bp, 16 predicted proteins | sample OricomgcompostMG_FD_108783 | JGI IMG/M metagenome (GOLD analysis project Ga0164242, IMG submission 108783) | Miracle-Growth compost microbial communities from Emeryville, California, USA - Original compost - Miracle growth compost (MG) ...
AGGGCGCCCCCCTGCCGCTACGCCGCTCGATGGTGCAGCTCGACAGGTTGTGCCAGAACGTCATCGACGAATTCGCCGCGAACGCTGCCGAGGGACGCCTGCGGCTCGAAGGCAGCGGCGACGTCGTCGGCTACTGGGACGCCGACCTGATCACGCAAGCCGTGTCGAACCTCGTCAGCAACGCGCTCACGCACGGCACGGCCCATACGCCGGTGCGCGTGAGCGTGCGCGGCGAATCGGCGGCCGAAGTGCTCGTGACAGTGGAAAATCGCGGCGTGATCGCGCCCGACGTCGTGCCGCTGCTGTTCGATGCGTACAGCGCGGCCTCGCGCGCGGGACATCAGGGCTCGGGGCTCGGGCTCGGCCTGCATATCGTGCGGCTCATCGCGCGCACGCATGGTGGCGACGTGAGCGTGGTGTCGAACGAGCAGGATGGGACGAAGCTAACGATCCGGTTGCCGCGGGCGGCACTGAACAGGAGCGAGCCGGTGAATGCGCCGGGGCGGTGAGCCCCATCGCCGCGTTCGCGCTGTCTGCGCGGGAACGGGCCTTGCGAAAGCGGACGACGAAGCAGGCAACAGTCGTCCGACCTTATGATGACCTACGGCAACTTTCCATCGTGGCTACATGGCCTTTCCATTGCGTCCATCGCACTCGGCGTGGTCTGCGCAGCCGTGGTGACCGTGGACGAGGTCAGGCACCCCCAGAAGATGGCGGTCATGAATCTGGTATGGCCATTGACCGCGCTATTCGGATCGTTGCTTTGGCTCGCCAGCTATTTCGCGTGGGGGCGTAACGCATCGGCGGACGCGAACAACAAGGAAGAGCAGCCGTTCGCAGCCATGGTCATGAAAGGAACCAGCCACTGCGGTGCCGGCTGCACACTCGGCGACATCGTTGCCGAATGGACCGCTTTCCTGTTTCCCGGCGTGGCAGTGTGGTTTGGCTGGCACCGGATCTTCGCCGAAAAAACCTTCGCCGTGTGGATTCCGGATTTCATCCTGGCCTTCCTGATCGGCATCGTGTTTCAGTACTTCGCCATCAAGCCGATGCGTGACATCTCACCCGGGCAAGGTCTCGTTGCCGCATTGAAGGCCGACGTCGCGTCGATAACGGCGTGGCAAGTGGGAATGTATGGACTCATGGCGGTGATCCAGTTCGCCTGGTTCCGGACGGCGTATGGCGGCATCGCCAAAGTTGCCAGCCCGGAATTCTGGTTTGCCATGCAGCTTGCCATGCTGGCCGGGTTCGCGACCAGCTATCCAGTGAACTGGTGGCTGATCCGCAAGGGCATAAAGGAAAAAATGTAAGCCGCAATACGAGGAACAGGTCTCGTCAGTGAATGTAGACGAGATCGACGCGCCGGTTCTGCGCCCACGATGCCTCGTCGTGCCCGGGCGACAGGGGTTTCTCCTTGCCGAGGCTCACCGCCTCCAGCTGCGAATCCGGCACCCCGAGCGATTCGAGTTCGCGCAGTACCGCTTCGGAACGGCGCTGCCCGAGGGCGAGGTTGTATTCGCCCGTGCCGCGTTCGTCGGTGTTGCCCTGGATCAGCAGGTGCTGGTCGGGATGGCCGCGCAGGTAGTCTGCATGCGCCCGCAACACCGGCAGGTAATCGTCCTTTACCGTGTAGCTGTCAAAATCGAAGTACACATTGCGCTTTGCAAGCGGACTGTTGGGATTGTCGAGCTCGTCGACTGCCGAGGCGGACGCCGGGGCGGATGCCGCGACGGGCGCAGAGGCGGCCGGATTCGTGTTTGCCGCGCCGGAAGACCCGGGCGCTTTCGTTGTCGAATGACATCCGGCAAGGACTGCCACCAGCGCAATGACGGCGCAGGATCGATTCAGGCTCATGAAGGCTCCCGTACCTTGAGCAGCGCCGGAGCATGATCACCCCGGGCGCAAGCAGGCAGTCTATGCGCCGCCGGGACGAACCGTCCAGCGTATTTTCCCCGCCCGGCCGTCGCTTGCCCACGCTCGAGAGAAAATGCGCGGATTTTAAGTTCCGCTTAAGTGTTCCGCCCTAGATTTGCCGATATGTCACGGCATGACGGTTTGTCGTCGTGGGCTTTCAATGGCGCGGCCGGCAATTGCCGTGGCACGGTAGAGTCCTCAGCTCGCCGGACGGAACGTCCAGTTGCCGCCCGTCGTTCCGGTGGTAACGCCTCCTCACCCAGCGCGAGCGCTGGGTTTTTTTTGACTGCTCCCACATGCATGCACCGTCATCTTCCTCTGCCAACGCTTCGCGCATGAGCGCGCCCGAGCGGCGCGCGACCATGTCGCTCGCCGCAATCTTCGCGCTGCGCATGCTCGGTCTGTTCATGATCATGCCGGTGTTCTCGGTCGATGCGAAGACCATACCGGGCGGCGAGAACGTGCTGCTGGTGGGCATCGCGCTCGGCGCGTATGGCGTCACCCAGTCGCTCTTGTACATCTTCTACGGCTGGGTGTCCGACAAGATCGGACGCAAGCCGGTGATCGTGACCGGCCTCGTGATCTTCGCGCTTGGCAGCTTCGTCGCCGCGTTCGCGCACGACATCGCGTGGATCATCGTCGGCCGGGTGATCCAGGGGATGGGCGCGGTGTCGTCCGCGGTGCTCGCGTTCGTCGCGGACCTGACCACCGAGGAGAACCGGACCAAGGCGATGGCGATGGTCGGCGGCTCGATCGGCATGTCGTTCGCCGTCGCGATCGTCGGCGCGCCGATCGTGTTTCACCTCGTCGGCATGAGCGGGCTCTTTGCCGTCGTCGGCGTCCTGTCGCTGATCGCGGTCGGCGTCGTGCTGTGGGTCGTGCCCGATGCGCCGAAGCCGGTCCACGTGCGCGCGCCGTTCGCGGAGGTATTGCGCAACGTCGAGCTGCTCCGCCTGAACTTCGGCGTGCTCGTCCTGCATGCCACGCAGACGGCGCTCTTTCTCGTCGTGCCGCGCCTGCTGGTCGACGCGGGCCTGCCGGTCGCATCGCACTGGAAGGTCTACCTGCCGGTCATGGGCCTGGCGTTCGTCTTGATGGTGCCGGCCATCATCGCCGCCGAGAAGCGGGGGAAGATGAAGGCCGTGCTCGTCTCCGCGATCGGTCTTGTCCTGATCGGCCAGCTTTTGCTCGGCTCGCTCGCGCATACCGTTGTCATCGTCTCGGCCGTATTATTCGTGTATTTTCTGGGCTTCAACATTCTGGAAGCCTCGCAGCCCTCGCTCGTCTCGAAGCTCGCGCCGGGCACCCGCAAGGGCGCGGCCACGGGCGTCTACAACACCACGCAATCGATCGGGCTCGCGCTCGGCGGGGTGGCGGGCGGCTGGCTCCTCAAGCACGCGGGCGCGAGCGCGGTGTTTTACGCGTGTTCGGGGCTCCTGCTATGTTGGCTCGCAATCGCTTTCAACATGAAAACGCCGCCGCGACGCGCGTGAGGCCGAGGCTTGCCTGAGTCGGATCGGACTGCACAAAAAAGGACAGCCGATTGACGAAGGAAACGAATCGTGCGCATCGTTGCGGTGGCATCGTCGTCGAGATGACCAACGGGCATGAGGTCGGAGGTACCCATGAAAATTGCAGATACGCTCGAGCGGCGCATACTGTCCACAACGCGAATACTTTGCCTCCTGGCGCTCGTCGTGGCAGTGATGGCGATGATCGCGGTTGTGCTTGCGCTTGTCGTGCCTGCGGAGGCCAGCGGTACAACCGATTTGCGCGTTGCCGCGAGCGACGTACTGTCGTCCATTCCCGGATCGGAAACGGCGAACAATGGACTGTCGGCCGAGTCGGCACCGACGCTCGACGTCCCGGGCTCGGGCAGCCTCGTCTTACCTGCCCCGCTCCAGGCAGCCCTGATCGAGAACGACGCCATCCGGCGGTCACTGGCGGGATGGATTGCGAATGTACCGGCCGAGCACCGGCGCGAATTCCTGAACGAACTTTCCGATGTGGTCGTCAAGGCGGGCGAGCACGCCCGGTCATGGGAATGGGACGATCGCGAACGGTATGTCGCGGCCGCCATGAGGCAGTACGCCAGACTCAAGATCGAGCGCATCGCTTTTGCCGAGAATGCCCTTGCGGCTGCCGACAGCAGACGTGAGAATCTGCAATTGTCGATGGGAACGATCCTCGCGATCGCGGCCTTCCTCACCCTGCTCCTGCTTCTCATTTCGATAGAGCGCAACACCCGGAATTTGCGCCGCGGCACCTCGTCATGAAACGTCGATAGCCATGCGCCTGCCTCCGGGCGAGTGGGTGGCCTTTTCCAGCGGCCAGGTCGCCGGCGGGCGTGGGACGCGATCGCGACGTACCGGAAGATCCTCTGACCATAGAAGGAAAGGAAAAACCTGATGTCACGCCTCGAGCGAGCGCGGCCGTCCATGCTTGTCGATTCTTTCTGGCGCATGGTGTTTCGCCTCGGATTCCCGCTTGCTCGCGCCTGGTGGCACCTTCGACGGCCTCGCCATGAGGGCGCGCTCGTTGCCATCCACGTCGGGCGGTCGCTGCTGCTCGTGAAGTCGTCGTACCGGGCCGAGTGGAATTTTCCCGGCGGCGGCGTCCGGCCCGGTGAGGCGCCTGAAGCAACCGCACAGCGCGAAATGGAGGAGGAGATCGGCCTCTCGTCGTTCCCATTGCTGCCCGCGGGCAGCGTCTGCGGCATCTGGGAGGGGCGAAGAGACCGCGTGCATATCTTTGAGTTGCACCTCGATCGCTTGCCCGAGTTGCGGCTCGATAATCGTGAGATTACCGCCGTGAAGCTGGCGTCGCCGGAAGAACTACACGGTATCGCGTTGACAGGGGCGGTCAGTGCGTATCTCCGCAAGGATTTCTTCGGCTAACGCCTCCATCGCCGCTCCCTGTCGTTCACTTGCCACCGGTGACGTCGAGGAACGTGCCGGTGATAAAGGAGGCCTCTGCGCTCGCCAGCCATAGGATCGCCCGCGCGACCTCTTCAGGCTGGCCGCCTCTTCCCATTGGGATCGAGTCTTTGACGCGATCGACCCGTCCCGGCTCTCCGCCGCTCGCATGCATCTCGGTGTAGATATGCCCCGGGCGAATGCAGTTGACGCGTATCCCGTCGCGCGCGACTTCTTTGGCGAAGCCGGTAGTGAATGTCTCGACGGCGCCCTTCGATGCGGCATAGTCGACGTATTCGTTAGGACTACCGAGCCTGGCCGATGCCGATGAGATATTGATCACCGAGCCGCCCCGCCCGTTGTGGCGCAAGGACATCCGCTTCGCCGCCTGCTGTGTACAGAGGATGGGGCCGATCGAGTTGACAGCGAAGATACGCTGCATCCGCTCGAACTCAAGATCCTCCAGGCGGGACTGCCGCGCGATGATCGCGGCGTTGTTCACCAGCACGTCGATCCGGCCGAAGGTCCGGTCGATCGCGGCGAAGAGCTGGGCGACCTGTTCCGGATCTGCGCTGTCTGCGCGCATGGCTAGAGCCCGGCGCCCGGCAGCCTCCACGTCGGCCGCCACCGCGAGGGCGGCAGATTCGTTGGAGACGAAGCTGATCGCCACATCGTAACCTTGCTCGGCAGCAAGCCGCGCGGTCGCCGCGCCTACGCCACGGCTTCCGCCCGTTATCAGAATCAACGGGGCCTGCGAAACAGTATTCATTTAACGAAACTCCACGTGGTGGTGAAATGATGATCGAGGTTGTGACAAGGCGCAGTCCACCGACGCGCGTATCCGCTGCCTCATGCGCGGGAGCATCAAGCGGCCCATGCGTTGACGTCGAGGACCGCTTCGGCGAACGCTTCGGGTGCTTCCTGCGGAAGATTGTGGCCGGCGTTCGGCACGATGCGGTTCTGATGGCGCCCAGTGAAGCGCTCCGAGTTTGCGAGCCTTGCGCCCGGTGGCGAGACGCCATCGGCGTCTCCTTCGAGCGTGATCGTCGGCACTGTGATCGACGGCATGGCCGACAGGCGGCGCTCGATATCGTCAAACTGGGGATCTCCGTCGACCAGCCCGAAACGGTGCCGGTAAGAATGGACGACCACGTCGACGAAATCGGGGTTGTCGAACGCCGCGGCCGAGCCCGCATAGGTGTCGTCGTCGAACTGCCAGGTCGGCGACCATAGCGACCACAAGAGACGACAGAACTCGCGCCGGTTTTCAGTCAGTCCAGCGCGGCCGCGCTCGCCATGAAGGTAGTACTGGTACCACATCCGGTATTCCTTCCCGGGGTCGGCCGGTTGCACGGCGGAGGCTATGTTCTGGATGTTGTAGCCGTTGACCGAAACGAGCCCCCGCGCTCTCGACGGGTGGAGCGCGGCCACGATGCATGCGGCCCGGCCGCCCCAGTCGTATCCACCGAGCACGGCCTGGTCGATCTGAAGTGCGTCGAGCAGCGCCAGCAGGTCTGCCCCGAGCGCCGCCTGCTGGCCCGAGCGAAGTGTCGTGGGCGAAAGGAAGCGCGTGGGCCCGTATCCTCGAAGCCAGGGGGTGATGACGCGGGCGCCCTCGGACGCGAGACGTGGCGCCACCTCCTCGTACGCGTGGATGTCGTAAGGGAAACCGTGTAGCAGAACGACCGGCCATCCCTCGGCATCGCCCTGTTCGTCATAGGCGATGTCCAGCAGGTCGGTTGCAATATGTTTGAGCATGGTGCTCTCCTTCGCACGAAGTCGTGCCACTGGCCGTCGGACACGAGCGGGAGCTATCATCAGCGGTGCGACGAGAAGGATATCTATCTCGTAGCGATCCGACAAACCAGATAAATTCGAGAATCGCGTTAGAAAACCTGTCGTCGGTCGAGCCTGGATTTCCGGCGGCACAGGCTTGCCGCGCTCGCCTCGAATCGCCGTTGTTCGCATGCGGTCTGTCGCGCTCCTCTCAAGTATCGTCGCGGGTATGCCGTTATCAGCGATAAGTGCAGTTGGGTCCAGTAGTTGGATCACTGCCGCGAAAGCGCCCGATCGGGAGGCAGCCGTCACACGTCGTTTTCTCGCCGCGGACGGCATCGGCACAGGCGAGTGTAGGCGTCGCCGGCCGCAAGCAGCGCGTTGCCGTTGACGCAGGCTTTCCCGCGGCCATTCCCGCGTGGTGCCCCCGTGCCATGCGGTTCATCTGGAGCGCAGTTCGCCATGAGTTCTAGCACCGTCTTTCCGTTCGACCACAGCAAGGCGGATCCCGGAGCGTTTATCGGCGCTGCGCCGGCGTTTCGCCAGCTGGTGCGGATGATCGATCGGGTTGCGCCGACCGAACATCCGTTGCTCATCCTGGGGCCGACGGGTTCGGGCAAGGAACAGGTCGCGCGCCGCGTGCACGCACGCAGTCTGCACAAGGATCAACCGTTCGTCGACGTCAACTGCGGTGCGATTCCGGAAAATCTCGTCGAGGCCGAACTGTTCGGGCATGTGAAAGGCGCATTCACCGGCGCGGGCGAAAACCGCCAGGGACTTTTTCAGCAGGTCGGCAAAGGCACGCTGCTGCTCGACGAAATCGGCGAACTGCCGCTCGCGATGCAGCCGAAGCTGCTGCGCGTGCTCGAAACGCGCACCTTCCGTCCGATCGGCTCGTCGACGAGTCTGCGTTTCGAAGGGCGCGTCGTCGCCGCGACTCACCGCGATCTGCGAGAACGCGCTCGCGACGGCCTGTTCCGCGAAGATCTGTTCTACCGGCTCGCCGTCTTCGTGCTCGCCGTGCCGGGACTCGAACAGCGCGTCGAAGACATTCCCGCGCTCGTCGCTCACTTCGCGTCACAGCACGCACGCCGTCCCGAGTTTTCTCCGGCCGCCATCCGGCGGCTCAGCCAGCATGCGTGGCCGGGCCACATCCGGCAGTTGCGCAATTTGATCAGCCAGTTGAGCGTGCTCGCTGAAAACACGCTGATCGATGTCGACACGCTCGAGCCGTTTCTCGCCAACGAGACCACCGGCCCGGTTTCGCGCGCCGCCCTCGCCGACATGCTGTTGCAACTCGACGGCCGTGACAAGCTCTCCGCCGCCGAAGACCTGTTGATCGACCGCGCGCTGGAGCGCACCGGCGGCAACAAGAGCGCCGCCGCCACGTTGCTCGGCGTGGGACGCAAGACCATCGAGCGGCGTTTGAAGTCGCGCGAGGAACATCATCGCGAAGCGCACAAGTGCCTGGAGCATGCGAATGCGTTGGTCGAAGAATCACGTTTCGCGCAAGCCATACCGCTGTTGCGCCGCGCGCTCGACGTGCTGCAGACGGGTCATGAACAGGAAGACGTGCGCCGTCTTCAGTTCGACGCGTACCGTCTGCTCGGCATGAGCCTGCGCAGCGTGCACGGCTGGCTTTATGCCGAAGCTACCGCCTGTTACGCCGCCGCGCTCGCGATCGGCAAGGACGTCTGCAAGCCGTCCGAAATCGCCGCGATCCAGTTCGGCATCTGGACCACGCAAGTGACGACGCTCCAGCTCAAGCAGGCGCGCGCGACCGCGCAGGACATGCTGCAACGCGCCCAGAACGGCGGCGACCGCGTGTCGCTCGACGAGGCGCACGTCGCGATGACCAATACCCTCTTCTGGCTTGGCGACAGCGAGGAAGCACTGGCCTGTCTCGCGCGCGGCAACCTGATCGGCGTTGCAAGCAACGACACACGCACCGGTTCTCAGGGCATCGATCTCGCCAGTCTCGCGCTGACCTTCGAAGGACTCTCGGCCTATCAGATCGGCGGCTTCGCGCAGGCGCGCCTCGCCATGGAGATGCTAATCCTGCGCGCGTCCGAACCGGGTGTCCATGCGTTCGCGCACGCGGTCAACCTGCAGGGCGCCGCGTGGCTCGCCTGCCTCTTCGACGACGTGGACCGGCTCGGCCGTCTGGCGGGCGAACTCGAATCCGTGTCGATCGCGAACGGTTTCGCGTTCTACCGGGGCGTCGGGCAGGTACTGCGCGCGTGCCATCTCAGCGCGCTGGGCCATTCCGACGAAGCGGAAACCGTCATGCTCGACGGCTACGACAACCACGTCGTGTGCAACGGCGGCGCGCTGTTCTACTCGTTCAAGACGTGGCAGCACGGCGAACTGCTGTTGCGTGCCGGCCGTGCGAAGGCTTGCGAGGCGATTCTCGCCACCGCGATCGATGAAACGCTCGCTCGCCAGGAGCGCGTCTATCTCGGAGAACTGCTGGTCACGCGGGCACGCGCGCAGTGGGCGCTCGGCGATCTGCAGGCGGCGGAACAGGGACTGCGTACGGCGATGTCCACGGCGCTCGCGTTCGGCTCGGTGCCGGCGCGCGTGGACGCGGCGCGCTACCTCGCCGGCCTGCTGCGCTCGACGGGCCGCCGCGCCGAAGCCATCGATACCATCGAGCGCGGGTTGCGCGGACTGACGGGCGATCCGTTGCCGCGCATAACCAGTGCAGTGGCCTTGCTGGCCGATCTCCGGCAAGACGTTTCTCCTGACACCGACAAGAAAGGAATTGCACATGGCCTATGAATTGCGGCGAGAAGATCTGGAACCCCTGCTGCTCGGCGCAGCGTTAAGCGATGGCTCGCTGAATCCGGCCATCGGCAAGCGCCCGGTAACGGTGATCGCCGATGTCGTAGTGGTTCGTACCTTCGTCGCGTTTCGCTCCGTTTCCGTCCGGCGCGAACGGCGGCGCACCTCCGCTTTGTCGCGAACAGGAATGGACGGGAAAGGGCATACCGTCTGACCAGCACCTCCGATTGGCCGAAATCGTCCAACCTGGCCGGGGCGAATGGACATCCTCGTCCGGAACCGAAAACGGCATAGCCCCGTATTCCCCTCTCCATCTATCGACTGCTCTTTGGCACGTTGCTTGCGTATCTCGTAATGTCGTTAGTCGCCGCCAGAAGACCAGCAGGTATTCGTCGTTGGCGACCGGGTACTTCCGAATGGAAGCGGTCGCAAGGTGGTGGCGCCAAACGTGGAATCGTCCGGCTACGTACCGGCCGATCCACGCCGGGCTGGGCCGCCGCTGTGCGCCTTACCGAGGGCAGGCACCGGCAGCTCGATTCTTCGGGACGGTCGATTCCGTCCACAGACCAGCTTTTTGCGGGGAGTGCCACCATGCATCACCATATTTTCGACAGCGAACTCGTTCATCTCGAGCGCGTTCTCGCCAACGTGCAACGGAACGCCTTTCGGTCCACATATTGGCGCGACCGCGTGGAGCAGCTCAGCAAGTATCCCGAGGCCGACTTTTATCGCCAGCGCATCTCCAGACTGACGCGGCTCGTGGCCGAACTGGACGCGGAGTCGCCCCGGTAACGCGGGACCCGATCGCGCGAAGCGTGAGACGATAACGGCAGCCGGCGGAAAACCGGAACGCGGCACCGCTACGCCGCACGCCGCTGGCGCCGGAAGAAATTCCACAGCATCGCCGTTGCCTCGGGGCCCTTGCCGGAATGAAACGCCTCCCGAGCGTCGCCGCCGCTCCATGCGTGGCCCAGGCCGCGAACGATGCACATCCTCACGACGAGCCGCCCGGCCTTCAGATAGTCCACGTAGTCGACCGCATCGCGGCTGTAGGTCCGCTGCTCACCCACCCGCAGCACGCCCTGCGCGTCGACGAGCCGGTTGAGCCGCGCGAATTCGACGCTGAGCTGCGCAGCGTTGCGAGCCGCCACGACGGCATCGAGTCCGCCATGGACGATGATGGCCGGCATGCCCGGATAGCTGTCGACGTCGACGGACGTCTCTATCAGACGCAGCGGATCTTCGCGGCTGCCGCTACGCATCACGTGCATCGCGGTCATGGCTGAACTGGCGGCGCCGAACACGGGGCCCGAGTGCAGGCCGACCGCGGTAAAGAGCGCCGGGTAGTGCACCGCGAGAACCGTTGCGAGACCGGCCCCCGCCGAGATGCCCGCGAGATAGACGCGCTCGTGGTCGAAGCCGTATTCCCCCATGACCGCCGCGACGAGCGACGCAACGGCAGGTGCTTCGGAGTGCGCAGGATGCTCGTGCCAGTGCCAGCATCGGTGAGCGTGCGCGGTCTTCGCCTGCTCGGGAAGCAGCACCGCAAATCCGGCGCGCTCGGCGAGCCGGCAAATGCGGGTGCCGGCGGCGAACGACTCCGCGGTCTGTTTGCAACCGTGCAGCATGACGACGAGGGGCATGCCTGCCCGCGGCATCGCGGCGGCCGGCAAGTACAGGGCGTACGCGAGATGATTGACGAGACGCCCGGTCAGCGGAGCCGCGGAATGAAACGAGCGTACCCACCGGCCCGCCGTCCGCGACAAAGGCCGGGCGCCAGTACGAGGTTCCCCAACGCGTTTCGCCGCCGCGGCCGGGCGGGCGGTCTTGACCGTCGGCGACTTGCGCGCGGCGGTTGTCCGCTTTTTCGGCCGCGCTTTCGTCAGACGCGAGAGCAGGTTCAAGCCGCTGAGCCAGACGCTCGTCCTTTTCCTGGGCATGGGCAAGTGCCAGAGAAGGCGTCGGTGTCACGCCGATGTATGAGGGCGCGCTCGAAGCTGCGCGGCGAAGGTGCTGCGCCGGATACGCAAGCGGCACGCCCGCGCCGCTATGGCTCCGGCGTCGCGCCGCGCGGCGTTCGCGACGGTGCGGCAGCAGATCCCGCAGACTCCAATTCCATCCCGGCCGCCGGGCGTCGCACCGCCAGCACCGACAGCCCTCCTAGCGCGCCGAGCACCCCGAGCACCGCGAACGCGAGCGAAAAGTCCCCATGGACCTGTTTGAGCCAGCCGATCATGAACGGCCCCACGAATCCGCCGAACAGATTGCCGATGCCGCCCGTGAACGCGATGGCGGGAATCGCCCATTCGCGCGGCAGGATATCGGTCGTGAGCGCCGATATCAGCGGCAGCGTCATGAACATGAAAAAGCCGATCGCGGTGAACGCGGCGACTTCGACCGCCACCGAGTGCGCGCCGGCCTGAGATCCGGCCCATAGCAGCACACCGACGATCAGGAGCGGCATGCCGGCATGAAAACGCCGCTCCTGAAAGCGATCGGAGCTGTACGACACGAGCACGATACCGACGATGCTCGCGAGGTAAGGCAACGCGCTCAACAGCCCGATATGGCCGATGTCCGCACTACTGACCGATTTGAGGGCGGTAGGCAGCCACAGCGTGAAGCCGTAGTCGACCATGTTGTTGAGCGAGAAGGCGATCAGCAACAGCCATACGGCGGGCTGACGAAACATGCCGCGCCAGTCGGCGGCAGCGCGCACCGTCGCGAATTCGGCCTGTTCGGCGTCGAGTTGCCGGGCGAGCTGCGCGCGATCGGCGGCCTCGAGCCACGCGGCCGAGTCGACCGACGCGGGAATCGTGCGCCACCACACCACCGCCCAGATCCATGCCGGCAGGCCTTCGATCATCAGCATCACGTGCCAGCTCGTGTACGTGAGCACGAGGCCCGAGATGGGTCCCGAGAGCAGCGCGCCGAAGGGAAGGCTCAGGTTCCATAGCCCGAATGCGCGGCCGCGCTCGCGCCGCAGAAACCATTGCGAGAGCAGGAGCGACAGCGACGTCCATACCGGTCCCTCGCACAGGCCGAGCATGAAGCGCATCGCGGCCAGTTGAACGAGATTGTGCGCGAAGCCGGCCAGCATCGCGAACGCGCCCCACCCGATCAGCGAGTAGAAGATCAACCGCTTCGCGCCAAGTCGCGGCGCGAGCCTCCCAGCCGCGAGGAAGCTGATCAGGTAGCCCCAGAAGAAGATGCCCGCCACCAGGCCGCCCTGCGACGGCGACAGCCCGAGATCCCTGCTGATTCCCGGCAGTGCCATGCCGATGTTGACGCGGTCGAAATACGCAATCGTGTAGAGCAGGAACACGATCGGCATGATCCGCACCCAGCGGGTCATTGTGCTGCCCGAAGACATCTCGCTCGACATTTCACCACCTCCTCCGCGTAAGGACGCGCCGCGTCCGCCCTGGGGATGTCCTGCGCCACGCGCTACTTCGATTGACAAGCGCGGCGCGTGGGGAAAGAATACCAAGACTACGTAGTTACGAAGAAAGTGGATACCCGGTGATGACCCTTACTTTCCTGCGGACAATCCTTACCTTTACAGAACTACGTAGTCCCCACGTGGCTGCGCGAACGCGCAAGGAGACGCATGTATGACGCTTCAGATCAGCAGGCTCGCCCCCCATTTCGCGGCGGAAATCACCGGCATCGATTTGCGCACCACCTTCGACGGGCAGACGCTCGCGCAACTTCGCGCCGCGATGGACGAACACGCGGTGGTGGTCGTCCGCGACCAGCCGTTCACGAACGACGAGCAGCTCGCGTTCGCGCAGCGCTTCGACGGGACGCTGCATACGAAGACGTCAGTCGCCGTGCTCGGCAAGAACCGCTTCGGCAACGAGGCGTTGACCGACGTGTCGAACGTCGGCGCGGACGGCTCGATTCTCGACGACAGCGATCGTCGCCGCATGAGCACGGTCAGCAACCGGCTCTGGCACACCGACGCGTCGTTCGAGAACCCTCGCGGACGCTATTCGATGCTATCCGCGCGCGTCGTGCCGCCGGTGCGCGCCGACACCGAATTCGCCGATATGCGCGCCGCGTACGACGCGCTCGACGACGACATCAAGCGGACGATCGAGAACCTGCGCGTCCATCACTCGATTGCGTATTCGCGGCATGTGCTCGGCTTCGATTTCTCCGAAGAGGAAAGGCAGCGTCTGCAAGGCGCCGACCAGCCGCTGGTGCTGACCAATCCGCGCACAGGCCGCCGCTCGCTGTATCTGGCATCGCACGCCGAGCGCGTGCTCGACTGGCCGCTGCCGGAAGGCCGGCTGCTGTTGCGCGACCTCACCGAGCACGCAACGCGCGAGTCGTTCGTCTATCGGCACATCTGGCAGCAGGGCGACTTCGTCATCTGGGACAACCTCGCGACGATGCATCGCGCGCGGCCGTTCGACGATCGCCGGTATCGCCGCGAAATGCTGCGGACGACGACGCTGGATCTCCCGCTGCCGGCCTGAGCGGCGGTCACTTCATGCCACGAGGAATCATCGGATGGTGACGCGCAGCAAAGGCGCGCGACCCGCCAGCGTGACGAGCCACGACGTTGCGCGCGCCGCGGGTGTCTCGCAGTCCACCGTATCGCGCGTGCTGCGCGAAGATGCGCGCGTGAGCGCGGAGATCCGCGAGCGCGTGCTGCGCGCGCTGACCGAGACCGGCTACACGGTGAATGCCGCCGCGCGCGCGTTCCGGACCAGTCGCACGGGGGCGATCGGCGTCGTGGTCGCCCGGCTCACGAATCCCATCTATCCGGCGTTGCTCGACCTGATCGGTGCGCGCCTCACGACGCTCGGTCAGCGGATGATCGTCTGGAATGCCGAACACGGCGGCGACATGCAGGCGGCGCAGGCAATCCGCCAGGGTGCCGTCGATGGCGTGATGCTGACGGCGACCACCGTCGATTCGATGTTCGTGCGCGAGATCGCGTCGGCGCGGGCGCCCGTCGTGCTCATCAATCGCACGCTCGAAGGCTATCCCGCCGATCAGGTGTCGAGCGACAACTACGACGGCGGCCGACGCGTCGCCGAGTATCTGCTGCGCTGCGGCCGCGCGCGCATCGCGCTGGTCGGGGGCGCGCAGCACGCGAGTACGATCCGCGATCGCGAGCGCGGCTTTCGCGACGCGCTGGACGCAGCCGGGGCGCCGCTCCCGTCTCACTACTTCGAGCGTACCCAGGCGTTCTCGCATGCCAGCGGGCACGAGGCGATGCTGCGGCTCATGCAGCTCGCCGCGCCGCCCGATGCGGTTTTCTGTGTGAACGACGTGCTCGCGCTCGGCGCAATCGACGGCGCACGCGCGGCCGGCGCATTGGTGCCGGACGACGTGTGGGTGGTCGGCTACGACGACATCGAACTCGCGTCGTGGGGCGCATACAGCCTGACGACCGTGCGGCAACCCCTCGCGGAGATGGTGCTTGCCGCGACCGGCCTTCTGATCGACCGCATCGGTGAGCCGGCGCGCGCGCTCGAATCGCGCACGTTCGGCAACGAACTGGTAATCCGGCAATCGACGGCGCGCGCGACGGAAGCCGTTAGCGTTGCGGAGCGCGGATAAGCGGAGGAAATCCGGCAATGTGGCTGTCGAGGAGCCGAGGAGTCGACGATTCCGATGGCCGGGAAGCGCTGGCGAACCGGCGCAAGCGCCGCGTCGCGCAGGGATCGGCCCGCTCGATCAATCAGTGGAAGCGCTCAGGTGCATCCGCATGAACGGATAGCGCCCGAACGCAGGCGCCCTGCGCTCACCGTCGTCTCGTTGCCGCACACGCATCGGCAGACCCACCGGCCAGCGCCGACATAGCGATCGGTCGTGAGGCGGCCGAACACCTCGCCGCCGCGCAGCGCGGGCGAATCGGGCCGGTCTCGCCACGACCGGGCCTCCTCGGGGCATCCGCAGTGCTGCACCCTGCCGCTTTCCACCGCCTCCAATGGGGCCGTCACCCGGCCGCCGCACCGGCACGCCCATAGCCACGCGCCGGCGCCGCGATACTGGAGCGCCACGAGATGGCCGAAGGCGCTACCGGCAACGTCACGCGTTGGAGGAAACGGCCATGCGGGCGGGAGCGGAAGACGGATACGCTGGTTCACGGCGGATTATGTATAGGTTCTCTATCCTACTATCAAGTCGCGATGCCGACAGGGCGTGCTAGGTGCCTTCGCGTCCCCCTTTCAAGTGGCTTTGCACGAGGAAGTGGCATGGCGCTTGCGACCTGCCCGGATTCAGACGAAAGGCGCGCCGCAAACCCTTGAAGATAGCCACGTACAACATAAACGGAGTGCGTTCCCGCCTCGAGCGGCTGCTGGAGTGGCTCGAGCGGGAGCAGCCCGACGTCGTCTGCCTGCAGGAACTGAAGGCGCCGGACGACCGCTTTCCCGCGGACGCCATCGAAAAGGCCGGCTATGGCGCGGTATGGCATGGCCAGGCGTCGTGGAACGGCGTGGCGATCCTCGCGAAAGGCGTCGAACCGCTGCTGAGCCGGCGCGGGCTTCCCGGCTTCGAAACGGACACGCACAGCCGGTATCTGGAAGCGGCCGTGAACGGGCTACTGATCGCATGCCTGTACCTGCCCAATGGCAATCCGCAGCCCGGCCCGAAGTTCGACTACAAGCTTGCCTGGTTCGACCGGTTCATCGACCATGCCGCGACGCTCGTGGATACCGACCATCCGGTCATACTCGCGGGAGACTACAACGTCGTCCCGACGGACGAAGACATCTACAACACCCGGTCCTGGCTCAAGGACGCGCTGTTGCAGCCCGAAAGCCGCGAGCGCTACGCGCGTCTCGTCGCGCAGGGCTGGACAGACGCGCTGCGCGCCCTCCATCCCGGCGAGCGCATCTACACCTTCTGGGACTATTTTCGACGCCACTGGCAGACGAATTCCGGACTGCGAATCGATCATATCCTGCTGAATCCCGCGATCGCACCGAGTCTCGACGATGCCGGCGTCGATACGTGGGTGCGGGACCGTCCTCAGGCAAGCGACCATGCGCCGACATGGGTGACGCTCGATCTCCGGCCGAAACGCCGGCCGGCCAGATCGCCGCGGCGGTGATGCGAAACGGAGAACGTCATGCGCAAGTCCCTCGACGAATACGCACGCAAGCGCGACTTCGACGCGACCCCCGAACCTGCCGGCGCGACGAAAACTACGACGCGGCGAA
>Ga0164242_10004022_pt1 | contig 16569 bp, 16 predicted proteins | sample OricomgcompostMG_FD_108783 | JGI IMG/M metagenome (GOLD analysis project Ga0164242, IMG submission 108783) | Miracle-Growth compost microbial communities from Emeryville, California, USA - Original compost - Miracle growth compost (MG) ...
CCTCGGCGGTGAGCTCACCCCCGGCGGCGGAGCAGACGCGCCGTTCTACTGGTTCGCGATCGGGATCCGGGCCCTCGGCGAGCTCTACCTCGTCGCGCTCGTGGTCCGCGACGTCCTCAGGCCGGCGCACGACCCGGTGGTCCGGGCGGGCACTGTCGGGGCCCCGGTGGTGCCGCCGCTGACCGCGCCGGCGCTCACTCGACGGTGATCTCGTCGAAGCTGGTGGTGGTGTAGCGCACGCGTACGTCGAGCTCTTCGCCGATCGCTGGTACCCGCGCTCCGTGCGGAAGGAGCAGCATGGAGGACTGCATGTGCGGGGGCTCGGCGAAGAGGAGCTGCCGGCCGTCGAGAAGGTACGGCGAGCGCGCCACTCCCAGCGCGTCCAGCCCGCCCTTGGCGACCGCCACCGCCCGCCCACGCACCCCGGTGTCACCGGTGGGAGCCTCGAGGCCCAGGCCATGCGCGGTGCCACCCGACGCGATGAGGAGGTGACCGCTACGCAGTGCGGTCCGGCCGCGGTAGCCGTAGCCGTCACCCCGCTCGACGCGATGGACATCCTCGACCGTGGCGCTCACCCGGAGCGCCCCGCGGTCGCCGAGCCAGAGGCCCGTGCCGACGCGCGGACGCACGGTGAAGTCGGCGTACGTCGATCGCAGCTGGGTCAGCTCCGTGGGTGTCAGATGCGAGACCCAGACCGTGGTCGCCTCGGCGCCGACGACATCGTCCATGAGCCGGCGCGCCTCGTCGAGGTTGTGGCCTGCCATCGGGAGATGGATCGTGACGCCCTCGAAGCGGGCGCGGCGGTGAGCCAGGGGAGCGGCCTCCCACAGCTCGGTCGCCGACATGCCGTGCCGACGCATCGAGGTCATCCGCTCGAGCACCACCCGGGCGCCCGGCTGGCGGCAGAGCAGCTCGACCAGGTCGGCGTACCGGCTCACGGTGTGGATCACTCGGCGCGCGAGCGCCGGCTCGAGGTCGGGGACGTAGGGCCGCCACGGAGTGAGGACCACCAGGGAGCCGTCGAAGCGGTCGGCGACGGCGGGCAGCTCGGCGTACGTGCCGACGGCGAGGGTGTCCACGCCCAGCCATCCGGCCCGACGGGCGAGGCGGGCCAGGGTGAGGCCGTAACCGTTGCCCTTCGCAACCGGCACCAGGCCGGGTGTGCTTTCGGCGACCGAGCGGAGGTGGGTGCGCCAGCGATCGCCGGCGACGGTGAGTGTCAGCGGCATCAGCGCGATCCCCGTGGAATCGGGAGCGCAGCGAGCGACTTCGTGGGATGCATTCAGCCTCTCCGCTTCATGTAGAGGTCGAAGGCGGCGTAGAGCGGCCGGTTGAGCGGGAGGTCCCACTCGCCGGCGTACTCCACCGCGCGGCCACCGGTGCCGACCTTGAACTGGATCAGTCCGACGTGGGGATCGTCCGGGGACAGCGTCGGGGTGATGCCACGCAGGTCGTACACGGTCGCTCCGGCCTGCAGTGCGTCCCGGATCATCGCCCACTGCAGGGCGTTGGAGCCGCGGACCTCGCGCTTCTGCGTCGAGGAGGCGCCGTAAGAGTACCACGCATGTTGCCCGACCCGGACCATGATCGTCGCCGCGACCAGGTCGCCCTCGTGGCGGGCGAGGAAGAGCTTGATCCGCTCGGGGTCCTCGGCCGACATCGCCGAGACCATCGTGCGGAAGTAGGAGAGCGGCCGGGGGGTGAAGTGGTCGCGCTCGGCGGTGTGGACGTAGAGCGCGTGGAACGCCTCCAGGTCCGTGGCGGCGGTCGCCGGGGTCGAGACCGAGACCTCGACGCCCTCCTTCGCCGCCTTCTTGATGTTGCGCCGCCACAGCTGGTTCATCCCCTTGAGGATCTCCTCCTCGGTCTTCGGGGTGCCGTCGTCGTGCACCAGGGGGATCTCGAAGGTGTACTGCGGCTGCCCGGCGCCGAAGCCGTCCTCCGGGCTCTGCGGGCGCCAGCCGAGGGCCCGCAACCGGCTCACCACACGTGCACCGGCGGGATCGCGTCGCGCGGGCGGGACATCACCGAGGCGGCGTACGGCCTGGTCGGCGATGCCCTCCTTGACCTGGTGCGCCTCCCACATCGCCGTGAGGACGGGAGGGCCGATGCGGACGCCGAAGGCGCCGTTCCGCTTGAGGTACGCCGCCAGCGGAGCCAACCAGGACGCCAGGTCGTCGCTCCAGTCGATGACCGGCCCCTCCGGCAGATAGGCGAGCGTCCAGCGCTCGAGCTTCGGCACCGGTCGGTGGAGGACGAGCGCCGCCCCGACCAGACGCGCCTGCGGGCCGTCGCCGTCGAACCAGCCCAGGGACTCCGACCGCCACTCGGTCTTCACCCCGGCCCAGGCGGGGGTCTGCAGGAAGCTCACCGAGGGTCGGCTCGCGATGAAGGCGAGGTGCTGCTCGGTGGTGATCGGGCGCACGGTCGGACTCACCCGCGGAAGGCTACCGGTCGGCGGTCCTCGGCCCGCTACCCGCGGGCGCCACCGGGTTCGGTGGTGTGTGGCGCAGCGCCCTCCCGGGATAGTCCGGGACGATTGACATCCATTACTCGCCGGTAACCCCTGTCGAACGTCCCGGATTATCCCGGCCCCGCCCGTCGTGGACGGCAATTCCCTCCCCAACCACTGGGTCGTGATGCGACGCTGGGGCCCGCCAGATTCGCGACTCGCGGGTGTATCAGGGCGAGACGTCGTCGCTCCTGGGAGTCGTGACCGTCACGACCACTCGGGAAGCCGGATCGATGAGCAGTGTCACCTCCCCTCCATCCCGGGCCGAGGATCCGGGCGAGGTCTGGGGGCGGGCGACGCGCGCCTTCGATCGGTGGCTGTCGGGGGACCCTGCCGGGCTCTCCGAGCTGGTCGGTGTCATGACACCCGTGCTCTGGCACGTGGTGCGTGCCTACGGTCTCCCGCACGAGCTGGCCGAGGATGTCATCCAGTCGACCTGGCTCGCGCTCGTCCGCCGCAGCGCGGCGATCGTGGACAGCACGGCCGTGGGGGGCTGGCTGACCATGACGGCTCGTCGTGAGGCGTGGCGGACGGCACGGGGAGCGGGCCGTGCCCTTCCGACCGACGACGAGGACATCGCCGTACGCCTGCCGCGCCAGCGGTCGGCCGAGGCGGACGCCGTCGATCGGGAGGGGGCCCGGCGGCTGTGGGCCGCCGTCGACCAGCTTCCCGAGCGGTGCCGGCGGCTGCTGCGCGTGGTCGCCTTCGAGAACCGACCCGACTACGCCTCCCTGGCCATCGAGCTCGACATGCCGGTGGGGAGCATCGGGCCCACCCGCGGACGCTGCCTGGCGAAGTTGCGTGTCGCCCTCCTCGCGAACGGAGACCTGTGATGGCCGAGATGAGTCGGGAGCGGTTGTACGCCGTGGTCAGGGCCGTCTATGACGAGCTCGACCCGATGCCCGATGGCCTGGTCCGACGAATGCAGGAGGCGGCCGCGGCCGCCGAGCTCGAGGAGGGCGTCGCACTCGAGAGGGAGCTGATGACCATGGTCGAGCGCTCGGCCGAGCTCGCCGGTGCGCGCGGCTCCACGGCGTACACCCTGCGATTCGCCTACGACGACGTGGACCTGCTCCTGCGGGTGGCGGCCGATGGTGAGCACTCCCGGGTGGACGGATGGGTCGTCCCCGCCGAGCCGATGACCGTGCGAGCGGTCTGGACGGTCCGCGAGCCGGGCACCGCCGCGACCGTCGTGAGCGAGACCGGCCGTTTCGAGCTGACCGACCTGCCGCTCGGTCTGGTGCATCTGCGCCTCGAGCCGCACGACGGCTCCCGGGCCCCCTTCGCCACTCCCACCTTCGAGATCTGAAGCATCTGCAGGAGTCCCCGATGCGCCACACCCCCACCGACGGACCACGCCGCCCCAAGCGTCCGGGCAGCGCCGATGCGCGGATGCGCAGACTCGGGACCAACGGACGGGTCCTCGATCCCGACCGCGCGATCACCGCCGAGGGCGAGACGCTGCGTCCGACGGCGTACCGCGGGGAGCGCCTGATCCTCGGGCCGCTCGACGGTCCCGACGACCGACTCGCCATGCTCGAGCGCGTCGCCGATGAGCTGCACTGGCGGCTCACCGAGGAGGACCTCGGCTACGGCGTCCGGCTGGTGAGGATCGCCCAGCAGCCGGGCTCGGTGACCGAGCCGCCCGACGCCTGGACGCTGCTGCAGCGTGCCCGGGCGGAGCACGGCGCGCCGCTGCCCGGGGTCGGCCTCGAGCACGTCATGGGATCACCCGGGGTGGCGGCGGACCCGATCGAGGTCCCGCACCCGATCGAGGTCCCGCACCCGGCCTCGACGTTCGCCCCGGTCGGCATCTACGGCTATCCGGGGTACGGCGGGCGCCAGCCGGTCGCCGCGCTCGGTCGGCCGCCGCACCGCCGCTCCCACATCCGCGGCCGTCGCCCGGTTGTGGCGATCCTGGACACCGGTGTGGCGCCCCACCCGTGGCTGGACGACGTCGTACGGCAGGACGTCCGCGCCCTCGACGGCCGCCGGATCGGGTATCCGCACCCGGTCCTGGACGCGCCGGCGGACCGGGACAAGGACCGGGTGTACGACGGCGACCTGCCGCCGCTGCTCGGTCACGGCACCTTCATCGCGGGCATCATCCGGCAGCGCTGTCCCGACGCCGACATGGTGTCGTGGCGCATCGTGCCCGAGGAGGGCCCGATCAACGAGAGTGCCTGGCTGGTCGCCCTCCGGCAGATCCTCGAGCTCGTCCGGGTCGGGGTGGAGGAGGCCGAGGAGGGTGTTGAGCCGTCCCAGCGGCGTGGCCTGATCATCGACGTGCTCAGCCTGTCGATGGGCTACTACCACGAGCGGGACGAGAAGCAGGAGGACGAGGTCGTGGACGCCCTGCTGCGCCGGACCATGCGCGAGTTCGGCGAGCTCGGCGTGATCGTGGTCTGCTCCGCCGGCAACGATGCGACCGATCGCCCGTCCTATCCGGCCGCCTTCGCCCCGTGGAAGGCGTCGAGGGGTGACCATGGCCGGCGCTACGAGGCGAGTCCTGCGGTCGTTCCGGTGGTCTCGGTCGGTGCGCAGAACCCCAACCGGACCGGCGCCCTCTTCTCCAACGTCGGGCCGTGGGTGCGGGCCTGGGCACCGGGCGCATCCCTGGTCAGCACCTTCCCCGCCGCCGACGGCGGGCTCATGCCGCTCGCCGAGGACGACGCCTTCGGCGTCGACCGGGAGTCGATCGACCTCGACGACTTCACCAGCAGCTTCGCGGTCTGGAGTGGTACGTCGTTCGCCGCGCCCTTCCTCGCCGGCAAGCTCGCCGAGGCACTCGTGCCTCGTCTGGAGCGGGGCACCGCGAGTGACCGTCGCAGGGCTCGGGTGAGCCGAGGATGGGAAGTCGTCACCGCGACGACGAGAATCACGCCATCATCGAGGGGTGCTGACCGCGCATGATCTTCACGCCCGCGGCGTTGCGGCGCTGAGCGCCCGTCGCCTCGCGGACGCGGCCACCCTGCTCCGCCGGGCCGCCGACGCGGCGCGGTCCGAGGATGACACGGGCCTGTTGGCGCGGGTCACGGCGAGTCAGGCGTTCCTCGACTACGAGACCGGGTCGACCGACGCGGCGTTCCGCGGGATCGAGCGGGCTCTGCACCTGTCCGGGCGCGAGCGCGAGACCTGGGGGATCGTGCAGTGCCAGCGGGCCGTGCTGCTCCTGCGTCGCGGCCAGACCGCCGACGCCCTCGAGGCGTTCGAGCAGGGCATCGGCTCCCTGCAGGACCGGGTCGAGCTGGGCAAGGCCCACATCAACAGGGGTGGAGTCCATCTGGCCATGGGACGACCGGTGGCGGCCGCCCGCGACTTCGAGATCGCCCGGGATCTGTGGACCGCGGCCGGCCGGGCCGACGAGGCTGCGATGGCGACCCATAACCTCGGCTACGCCCGCTATCTCGCCGGAGACCTGGTCGCTGCGCTGACGCAGATGGATCGAAGCCGGGAGCTGCTCTCCGCGATGTCACCGGTGATGGCGGCAACGGTCGCGCAGGACCGGGCCGAGGTGCTGCTCGCGGCCGGTCTGGTGACGGAAGGGGAGGCGGCGCTGCGTGCGGCCGCCGCGGCATTCGGTCGGCGGCGGATGGCGCAGCGCCGGGCCGAGGCGGAGCTGGCGATCGCGCGCATGCTCCTCATGACCGACCCGGCCGCCGCAGTGACGGCGGCGCGGGCGGCCGGGCGACGGTTCTCCCGGGTCGGGGCGATGTCGTGGCGGACCCGTGCTGACGCGGTCCTCATCGCCGCGTCCGTACGCCGTGGACGTGGCGGGGCTGCGCTCGCCCAGCGCGCCGAGACGGTCGCGGTGGAGCTCGACCGGCAGGGCCTGCGCTGGGCCGCCCGCGCGGCCCGGCTCGATGCTGCTGCAGCGCGCCTGCACGCCGGCGACCTCGCCGGCGTACGGTCCCGGCTGGGGCGAGAGCGGATCGGAAGGGGCGCACCGCTCGCCGTACGGCTGCAGGACAAGGACGTCCGCGCCCAGCTCGCCGCAGCGTCGGGCCGGCCCGGCCGCGCCCTCGGGCACCTGCGCCGTGGGTTGGCGGCGCTGCATGAGTGGCAGAGCTCCTTCGGGAGCCTCGATCTGCAGACCAACGTGGTCGGCCACGGCGTCCGGCTGGCGATGCGAGGGCTCGAGCTCGCGCTGGCTTCCTCATCGCCGCGGGTGCTCTTCGAGTGGTCCGAGCGCGCGCGGATGCTGGCCTCGCGGATCCAGCCGGTGCGGGCGCCGGCCGATCCGGAGCTGGTGGCCGATCTGACCGCGCTGCGTGCTGAGCCGGCGCCCGCGCGGGAGGCCGAGCTGCGCAGGAGCATCCGGGAGCGGGCCTGGCGGCAGCAGGGCTCGGGCATGGTCGCCGAGCCGGTGACGCTCGATCAGCTGCAGGCCGAGCTCGGTGAGCGGACGCTGGTGGCCTACGTCGTCGCGGCCGGCCGCGTGGTGGCACTGGTCGTCACGCAGGATGCGGCCGTGCGGATCGACTTGGGTGAGCGCGCCATGCTCGAACCGCTCCTGGGTGGCCTGATGCCCGATCTGGACATGGCATCGAGCGACCTCGACGGGCCGATCTCCCAGGCGGTCCGTGCTCAGCTGGTGTCGCGGCTGGACGGGCTGGCGGCCGCTCTGGTCCGTCCGCTCCTACCGCAACTGGGCGATGGCGGTGTGGTGCTGACCCCCTCCGGGGTGCTCGCCGGCGTGCCGTGGACACTGTTGCCGGGGTTCGGCGGACGGGCGGTCACGGTCGCGCAGAGCGCGACCACGTGGCTGATGCGCGCCCGCGATCCGCTGCGTATCGGCAGTGCCGGATTCGTGGCAGGTCCGCGCGTGCTCCGTGCCCCGGACGAGGTGACCGCGGCCGCCAAGGAGTGGCCCTCCTCGCGGGTGCTCCTCGGCGGGGCGGCGACTGCGGCGCGGGTTGCGGAGCTGGCCGCCGGCGTCGACGTACTCCACATCGCGGCGCACGGTCGGCACTCCGCCGAGAGCCCGCTGTTCTCCGGCCTGGCGCTGGCCGACGGCACCTGGTTCGGGTACGACGTCGACCAGCTCGTCGACGTACCAGACGTGGTCCTGCTCTCCGCCTGCGAGGTGGGCCGTTCGACCGTGCGGTGGGGCGAGGAGCTGATCGGGATGACCGCGGCCTGGCTCCATGCGGGCGCCCGGTATGTCATCGCCTCGCCGGCGGCGGTCGGCGACCAGGCGGCCTACGACGCCCTCGTCGGGGTCCACCGCGGGCTCGCTGCCGGGCGGGATCCCGCCGAGGCGCTCGCTGACGCTGTGCCTCCAGCCTCGGCAACCGCCGCGCCGGCGCCCTTCCTCTGCTTCGGCTGACCGCCTCGAAGTTCGTGACCGGATGTATCAGCACCCGGCCACGTGGCTCCTCCAGACGTCGTGTCCGAACTGCCGATCCGGAGTGAGCACATGCGCGCAACCGACGCCGCCGTCGATCTGCCGACCGTCCGCACGGTCCATGACCCGCGCAGCGGGCAGGTGATCGAGGCGGCGGTGGCATCCTGCCTCGAGATCAGCTTCCCACCGACGCTCGCCAGCAGATGGCGGATCGAGGGGGAGTCGAGACACCTGGTGCCGCTGAGCGAGGGCGACCACAACTTCGTCTTCATGGTCTTCAGCGCGCGCACGGAGCCGGAGCCGCTCCGGTTGGTGCGGTACCGAGTGGAGCATGGCGGTGACGTGGAGCAGCGGGTGCTCCACGTGCTGCCGACCGAACGCGGTGGGATGCGGGGTCCGGGACCGCGGCCCGCCGCCACTGTTTGACCGCGGCGTTCCGCGGCCGACGGTGGGCCTGGGAGCCGGCGTGTCCCCCGACGAGGGGGTCGGGGGACACGCCGGAGGGCGACAGGCCGAACGTCGTCAGAGCCGTGCCCGCAGCCAGGCGATGTCGGCGGTGTGCTCGGCGGCGCCGCCGGGGGTCTCCAGGACGACGGGCGCTCCCGCGTCGCGGACGACCGCGGCGAACAGCTCGGGATCGATCGTCCCGGCGCCGAGGTTGGCGTGCCGGTCGGCGCCGGAGTCGAAGGCGTCTCGGCTGTCGTTGCCGTGCACGAGGTCGATCCGACCGGTGATCTTGCGGACGTCGTCGACCACCGTCTCAAGGGCGTTGCCACCGGCATGGGCGTGGCAGGTGTCGAGACAGAAGCCGACCATGTCGAACCCCTCCGCCTCGCTGATCGCGGCCCAGACGCCCTCGATCCGCTCGAGGTAGCGGGTCATGGCGTTGTCGCCGCCGGCGGTGTTCTCGATCAGGAGAGGGACCTTGATGTCGGTCGCCTCGACCGCCTTGCGCCAGTTGTCGAAGCCGGTCGCCGGGTCGTCGGCCTTGTTGACGTGGCCACCATGGACGATCAGGCCCTTCGCCCCGATCTGGGCTGCCGCGTCCATGTGCTGCTGGAGGAGCTTGCGGCTCGGGATCCTGATCCGGTTGTTGGTGGTGGCGACGTTGATGACGTACGGCGCGTGGACGTAGAGCGCGACGCCGGCGGCCTCGGCCGCGGCGCGGAGCGCCTCAGCACCGCCGGCGTAGGCCACCACGGGGCCTTTGTAACTCTGCGGATCGCCGAGGAAGAACTGCACGTGCGGGGCGTTGCGTGCCTGTGCCTCGGCGATCGGATCGGTCTGGTCGACGTGGGCACCGATGGCAATGGCGTCGCTCATGCCGACAGTCTAGGGAGCCTCACCGACAGCCCGACCGGGTTAGGGTCGGCCCGTGACGGGCTTCCTTCTCGGGCTCGCGGCCCTGCTGGTGGCGGTGGGCTTCCTGCTGCTCTTCCACGCCAGCGACCGAGGTGAGTACTCCGCCCGCGACCGCTGGGGTGGACGGTCAGCCCAGCACCCGCGTCGCCGCCACGGCGCACAGCGCGATCGCGGCGGAGAAGCAGCCGACCGCACCCGCAACGCGCGCTGAGGGCGTACGCCGTAGGGTCGGCGCCGCGGGCAGGATCAGCCCGTGTCGGCGCGGTACGGCGACCTCGCCGAGCCGGTCCCGGACCTCCGGTCCGTGCGGCTGTGGCCGGAAGCAGCCCGGTGAGCGCTCGGCGGCGAGGAGCAGCAGCCAGCGTTGGGCACTCGCCGCCGACTCCGGTCGCTCCGTGGGATCCTCGGCGGCCAACGCGCGCAGCAGCGGTGCGAGCGGGCCGTCCGGCACCTCGGTGTGATGCTCCGGTCGCAGGCCGGTCAGCAGCTGGAGGCCGACCCGGCCGGCGGCGTACAGATCCTGGCGTGGGTCGGGTGGTGCGCCCGCAGCCTGCTCGGGCGCGGCGTACCCCTCGGTGCCGATCAGCCCGGGCACCTGGGTCAGTCGGACATCGTCGGCGGTGGCGGCGACCCCGAAGTCGCCGAGCCGCAGATGGGGTCGGGAGCGACCGGTGACCTCGAGCAGGAGGTTGGCCGGTTTGACGTCGCGGTGGACGACGCCGGCGGCGTGGACCGCGGTGAGGGCTTGGAGCAACTGGTCGAGGAGCACCGCGGCGTACTCCGGGGGGAGGGGGCCGTGCTCGGCGAGCAGGTCGGCGACGGTGCCACCACGGATCAGGTCCATCGTGAAGACGGTGATGTCGTCCTCGGCCGCCCAGCCGGTCGGCGCGACGACGTGCGGGTGCCGGATGCGGAGACCCTGCTCGCGGACGAACCTGAGCAGCGCGGTGCTGTCACCGGCGGTCAGGACCTTCGCGGCGACCCAGGATCGGGTGCGGATGTCGAAGGCGCGCCAGACCGACCCCATGCCGCCGGCCCCGATCCGGTCGAGGAGGACATAGCGCCCGGCGATGGGCTGCGCCGATGTCCCGGGCTGCTCGATCACCCCGGCACCCTAGGCGAGGGCCGCCCCGCCGTACATCGGTGGGGCGGCCGCGGTGGATTCACGGTGGATTCACGGTGCTGCGACAGTCGATCTCAGTTGAGCAGCATCGCGAGGTTGATGGCGTCGGCCATCGCCTGGTAGCCCGCGTCGTTGGGGTGCAGGTGGTCGCCGCTGTCGTACCGAGGCGCGAAGACCTTCGGGTTGTCCGGGTTCGCCGTCGCGGCAGCGAAGTCGACGGTCCCGTCGAAGGCGCCGCTGGTCAGGATCCAGCGGTTGACCTGCTCGCGGGTCCTCTCGCCCTCCTTGGACCAGTAGCCGGCGCCCTTGAACGGTGTGAGCGTGCCGCCGTAGATCTTCAACCCGGCCGCATGTGCCTGGGCGATGATCTGCTGGTAGCCGGCCTCGAGGTCCTTCGCGGTGACGTGCGGCCCGGCGCCGGTGTCGCTGTTGCCGATGTCGTTGATCCCCTCGATCATGACGATGTCGGTGGCACCCGGCTGGGAGAGCACGTCTCGGTTCAGACGCGCGAGCGCGCTCACGCCCGCTGTCCCCGCGTCGCTGAGCACCCGGTTGCCGCTGATGCCCTCGTCCACGACGGAGAGGGTCTTGCCGCGCTTGGCGTCCAAGCGCCGGGCAAGGAAGTTCGGCCACCGGTCGTTCGCGTTCTTGTCCGACGCGTAGCCGTCGGTGATCGAGTCGCCGAAGGCGACGACCGAGCCCTTCACGGTGGCGGCCGGATGGACGTCGACGCCGTCGGCGAACATCCAGCACGAGATCGTGGTCGGGAAGGCGCTCGCGGCGTTGGCCTTCGTCGCGTTGCCGGTGGCGAGGAAGTTGTCCTGGACGGCGAGCGGGTGGAACGTCGCGGGTCCGGAGAGCGAGGGAACGTAGACGCTCACCGCGAGGTTGCGCTCGGCGAGGACTGGGTAGTCGAGCCAGTCGCTGACGGCCTCGGCCCCGGCCGGGACGGTCACCGTCTTCTTGCCGCCGAAGCGGAGCGGCGCTCGGGTGCTCCCGACGACGGCCGCACCCGACTTCTGCACGGCGATGGATGCCGCTGCGACGGTGAGCGGCGCCGTACCGAAGACGTTGCTGATCCGAACGCGGACCCGGTCGCCGGAGACGCTTGGATGGACGATGTTGCGGACGGTGTCGCCGCTGACGCCGGCGTCACCGGCGGGGCAGGATGCCGACGACGCGCCGGCCACCGGGCTGGCGGTCCAGGTGCCGACCCAGGAAGGGGAGGGGGCGGCGACGGCCTGTGCGGGGAGCAGCACAGCGGTGGCAGCGACAGCTGCGCCGGCGGTGAGCGTGGCCAGGAGGGCACGCCACGGCCGGGCGGAGATGGGGCTGTGGTTCATGCGAGATCTCTTTCCGAGAGAAGCGGCGCGGCCGCGCGGCATGGGGTCCGGCGGACCGCGGACGTCGGCCGAGATGTGACGACGGTCACAGCCAGGCTCTGCCCGGCGCGATCCGCGGTCAACCAGACCTCGCGGCGATCGCGACGAGCGGCGCGTCGGATGCGCCGAGCGGCCTCCACCTCGCCGGACCTCCCGGGGACGAGGGCTTGAAGACATACCCCCAGGGGGTACGATAGCCGTGTACGACGACCGGAGGGCTGACCATGACCGAGCAAGCCGACCAAGGCCTGGTGGGCGCCCATCAGCACGGCTACCTCCACCACGGCAACAAGGACGCCTACCTCAAGCGACTGCGTCGCATCGAGGGTCAGGTCCGGGGACTGCAGCGGATGGTGGAGGAGGAGAAGTACTGCATCGACATCCTCACCCAGGTCAGCGCAGCGACGAAGGCGCTCCAGTCGGTGGCGCTCGGCCTTCTCGACGACCACCTCGGTCACTGCGTCGCTGAGGCCGTCCAGGGTGGCGGTCCCGAGGCGACCACGAAGCTCGCCGAGGCCTCGGAGGCGATCGCGCGTCTCGTCCGGTCCTGATCCCACGTTCGTCCGAAGGAGAAATCAGTCATGAGCCACACCTTCACCGGAACCGTCATCGGGATGACCTGTGAGCACTGCGTCGCCTCGGTGACCGAGGAGGTCTCCGAGCTGCCGACCGTCACCTCCGTCGACGTCGACCTGGCCAGCGGCGCACTCACCGTCGACTCCACCGAGCCGGTGTCGACCGACGCCGTCCGCGCGGCCGTCGAGGAGGCCGGCTACCAGCTGGCCTGAGGACCCGATGAGCAGCGACCAGGACGTCCGGACCGTCGAGCTCGAGCTCGACGGCATGACCTGTGCCTCCTGCGCGCACCGCATCGAGCGCAAGCTCAACAAGCTCGATGGCGTGCGGGCGAGCGTCAACTACGCCACCGAGAAGGCGTCGGTGGAGTACGCCGCCGGCGTGACCACCGACCAGTTGCTCGAGACCGTGGCAGCAGCCGGGTACCACGCCTCCCTGGCGGCGCAGGACGCCCAGGAGGCCGCCGCGCGGGACCGGTCGCGCCCACTTCGGACCAGGCTGTGGGGAGCGGTCGTGCTGAGCATCCCGGTCGTGCTGCTCGGCATGGTCGCGCCACTGCACTTCGCCGGGTGGGGCTGGGTGTCCCTGGCGCTGGCGACGCCGGTGGTCGCCTGGGCCGGCTGGCCGTTCCACCGCGCCGCGCTGCTCAACCTGCGGCACGGCGCTGCGACGATGGACACGCTGGTTTCGGTCGGGACCCTGGCCGGCTATGTCTGGTCACTGGTCGCGCTCGTCGCCCGCACCGGTGCCCACCTCTATCTCGAGCCAGCCGCGGTGGTGACCGCCTTCGTGCTGGCTGGGCGGTACGCCGAGGCGCGATCCAAGCGACGCGCCGGTGATGCGCTGCGGACGCTGGGATCGCTCGGTGCCAAGGAGGTCGCGGTGCTGCGCGAGGGCCCCGACGGGCCCGAACAACAGATCCCGGTGGGGGAGCTGGCGGTGGGCGAGCTGTTCGCCGTACGGCCGGGGGAGAAGATCGCCACCGACGGCGTCGTCGTCCGGGGGACGTCGGCAGTCGACAACTCCTTCCTCACCGGCGAGTCGGTCCCCGTCGAGGTCGGTCCCGGTGACGCCGTCGTCGGCGCGGCCCTCAATGCGCACGGCCGCCTCGTGGTCGAGGCCACCCGGGTCGGCCGTGACACCCAGCTCGCGCAGCTGGCACGGCTCGTCGAGGAGGCGCAGACCGGCAAGGCGGCGGTGCAGCGCCTGGCCGACCGCGTCTCCGGCTTCTTCGTGCCGGTGGTCATGGTCCTGGCTCTGCTCACGCTGGCCGGTTGGCTGCTGCTGGGCGGCGGCGTGGACGCGGCGTTCACCGCTGCGGTGGCGGTGCTGATCATCGCCTGCCCGTGTGCCCTTGGGCTGGCAACGCCCACGGCGCTCCTGGTCGGCACCGGCCGCGGTGCGCAGCTCGGCATCCTGATCAAGGGGCCTGAGGTGCTCGAGTCGACCCGGGCCATCGACACCGTCGTGCTCGACAAGACCGGGACGGTCACCACCGGCCGGATGCAGGTCACCGAGGTGTACGCCGTCGGCTCGCTCGGGTCGGAGGAGGTGCTGCGCCTTGCGGCCGCCGTCGAGGCCGGGTCCGAGCACCCGGTCGGCCGGGCGATCGTGGCGGCGGCCACCGTCGACCCCGTGGGCGCGGTGGCACGACGTACGGCGCGCGATCCGCAGCACGCGGCACTCCCCTCCGTCACCGACTTCCGCGCTCGGGCCGGCGTCGGGGTCTGCGGCACCGTCGACGGCCGACGCGTGGAGGTGGGCCGTGACCCGTCGGGTGCCTCCGGTGGCATCCTCGTCGCGGTCGAGGGCGAGGTGGTCGGTCGGATCGAGGTCGCCGACGCCGTGAAGGAGACCTCAGCAGACGCGGTGGCCGCTCTGCGCGCCTTGGGCCTTCGGCCGGTCTTGCTCACCGGCGACCGGGTCGAGGTGGCGCAGGACGTGGCCCGGCAGATCGGCATCGCGCCGGAGGACGTCGTGGCCGGCGTTCTCCCCTCGGGCAAGGTCGAGGTCGTCAAGCGACTGCAGGAGGAGGGCCGCGTCGTGGCGATGGTCGGCGACGGGATCAACGATGCCGCCGCTCTCGCCCAGGCCGACCTCGGCCTCGCGATGGGCACCGGCACCGACGCCGCGATCCAGGCCAGTGACATCACCCTGGTACGGGGTGATGTGCGCGCAGTCGCGGATGCGATCAGGCTCGCCCGCCGGACGCTGGCGGTGATCAAGGGTAACCTCTTCTGGGCCTTCGCCTACAACGTGGCGGCGATCCCGCTGGCTGCCGCGGGCCTGCTCGACCCGATGATCGCGGGCGCCGCGATGGCATGCTCCTCGGTGTTCGTGGTCACGAACTCGCTGCGGTTGCGCCGGTTCGGTCGCTGGGCGGATGACGATTCGGCCGGCGTCGGCCGGCGTTGATAGCCTGAGGAGTCTCGTTCCGTCGGAGGAACGGACAACGCAGTAGCCCTCCTGCCATGGAGAGACCATGGCCGCCGAGTCCGTAGGAGGTGGAGACAGCTATGCGTCCCTACGAAGTGATGGTCATCCTCGACCCGAGTCTCGACGAGCGCACCGTCGCTCCGTCGCTCGAGAAGTACCTCAACGGTGTCGTCGTCAAGGACGGCGGGACCGTGGAGAACCTCGACGTGTGGGGCCGACGCCGACTGGCCTATGAGGTCAAGAAGAACGCCGAGGGCATCTACGCGGTCATCAACCTGACCGCCGAGCCCAAGACCGTGCAGGAGCTCGACCGTCAGCTCGGTCTGAACGAGTCGATCCTTCGCACCAAGGTCCTCCGCCCGGCCAAGTGAGCCGGACGCGTCCCTACGCGACGCGTCTTGTGGAGGAGCCCTGTCCGATGTCGGTGGTGCCCTGTTGAATGGGCCTCGACGAACTCGGCACTGACACCGGACACGAATCAGAACTAGCCAGGGAGGCCTCATGGCAGGCGACACGATCATCACCGTGGTCGGCAACCTCACCGACGACCCGGAGCTCCGCTTCACGCCGTCGGGTGCTGCGGTGGCCAACTTCACGGTGGCGTCGACCCCCAGCATCTTCAACCGACAGACCAGCAGCTGGGAGGACGGGGAGACCCTCTTCCTGAGGTGCTCGATCTGGCGGCAGGCCGCTGAGAACGTCGCCGAGTCCCTCCAGCGTGGCATGCGGGTCGTCGCCCAGGGCCGGCTGAAGGCGCGGACGTTCGAGACCCGTGAGGGTGAGAAGCGCACCGTCTTCGAGCTCGAGGTCGACGAGATCGGCCCGTCCCTGCGTTACGCCACCGCCAAGGTCACCAAGACCTCCCGCCAGTCGGGTGGCCAGGGCGGCTACAACAGCGGTGGCGGCTACGGCGGTCAGGCCGGTGGTCAGGGCGGCCAGTCCGCCCCGGCCAACGACCCATGGGCCACGCCGGCTCCCTCCGCTCCGCAGGGTGGCGGTGGTCAGGGTGGCGGTTACGGCGGTGGTCAGCCCTCGGGCGGCAACGACCCGTGGGCCACGCCGGGCGTTGGCAACGACGAGCCCCCGTTCTGATCCCGCGGCGAGGAGGCAGTGATCGCCTCGATCCGCCGCGGTGCACGACACAACCACTGATCGAATCCCCCAACCATTCCGGCGCGAGCCGGGCTTCTAGGAAGGAAGCACCACAATGGCCAAGGCAGTGATTCGCAAGCCGAAGAAGAAGGTTTGCCAGTTCTGCAAGGAGAAGGCAACCGGTGTCGACTACAAGGACACCGCGCTGCTCCGCAAGTTCATCTCCGACCGTGGCAAGATCCGCGCTCGACGGGTGACCGGCAACTGCGTCCAGCACCAGCGCGACGTGGCCACCGCGGTCAAGAACGCCCGTGAGCTCGCCCTGCTGCCCTACACCTCGACCGGTCGCTGAGAGGAGTTCGCTGACATGAAGATCATCCTCACCCAGGAGGTCACGGGTCTCGGCTCCGCCGGCGACGTCATCGAGGTCAAGGACGGCTACGCCCGCAACTACCTCATCCCGCGCGGCGACGCCATCCGCTGGACCCGCGGGGCCCAGCGACAGGTCGAGCAGATCAGGGCTGCGCGCGCGGCGCGTGCGGTCCGCGACGTCGACCACGCCGGCGAGATCAAGGGCAAGCTCGAGGCCGCGTCGGTCAACGTGAAGGTCCGGGCCGGCAAGGACGGTCGTCTCTACGGTGCCGTCACCGCTGCGGACATCGCCGGCGCGCTGGCCGAGTCCACCGGCGAGCAGATCGACAAGCGGACCATCGCGGTCGGCAACCCGATCAAGTCGCTC
>Ga0164242_10004023_pt1 | contig 16569 bp, 10 predicted proteins | sample OricomgcompostMG_FD_108783 | JGI IMG/M metagenome (GOLD analysis project Ga0164242, IMG submission 108783) | Miracle-Growth compost microbial communities from Emeryville, California, USA - Original compost - Miracle growth compost (MG) ...
CGCGGCGGAGCCGGATATTTCGCGCGTGCCGATCATGCTCGATTCCTCGAAATGGGATATTTTGGAAGCCGGCCTGCAATGCGCGCAGGGCAAGTGCATCGTCAATTCCATCAGCCTCAAAGAAGGCGAAGAAAAATTTATTGCGCAGGCGAAATTGGTGCGGCAATATGGCGCGGCGGCTGTCGTGATGGCGTTTGATGAAAATGGCCAGGCGGATAATTTGCAGCGCAAAATTGATGTGTGCCAAAAATCGTATGATATTTTGACGCAGCAGTGCGGCTTTCTTCCGCAGGATATTATTTTTGATGTTAATGTGTTGACGGTGGCGACTGGCCTTGAGGAACATAATAATTACGCGGTTGATTTCATCGAAGCGGTGCGCTGGATCAAACAAAACTTGCCGGGCGCGCTGACCAGCGGCGGTATCAGCAATATCTCGTTTAGTTTCCGCGGCAATAATCCCGTGCGCGAAGCCATGCACGCGGCGTTTTTGAAACACGCCATCGACGCCGGCCTCGACATGGGAATTGTCAATGCCGGAATGTTGGAAGTATATGAAGAAATACCAAAAGTACTTTTGGAGCATGTTGAAGATGTGCTATTAAATCGCCGCGCTGACGCCACCGACCGGCTATTGGAATATGCCGAAAAAGTCAAGCCGGATAAGGAGAAAACGGCGGTCAAAGATGAAGCGTGGCGCAAGCAACCGGTGCAGGAACGCATTTCACACGCGCTGGTGAAAGGCATCGACGCGTATATAGAAAATGATGTGGAAGAGGCGCGGCATCTGTATGATAAACCGCTGCACGTCATCGAAGGGCCGTTGATGGACGGCATGAATATCGTGGGCGATTTGTTTGGCGCGGGCAAAATGTTTTTGCCGCAAGTGGTGAAATCGGCGCGCGTCATGAAAAAAGGCGTGGCAGTTTTATTGCCGTATATGGAAGCGGAAAAAGAAAGCACCGAAGCGGCCAACGCCGGAAAAGTACTTTTGGCCACGGTGAAAGGCGACGTGCACGACATTGGCAAAAACATCGTCGGCGTGGTGCTGGCCTGCAACAATTATGAGGTGATCGATCTGGGCGTGATGGTGCCCAGCGATCAGATTCTCAAAGTTGCCAGAGAAAAAGAAGTGAATATGATCGGGCTTTCGGGATTGATTACGCCGAGCCTGGATGAAATGGCGCACGTGGCCAGCGAGATGGAGCGTAATAATTTTGAGATTCCGCTGCTGATCGGCGGCGCGACGACGAGCCGCATGCACACGGCGGTGAAAATTGCGCCCAAATATAGTAAGGCGGTGGTGCATGTTTCCGATGCGTCGCGCGCTGTCGGCGTGGTGGGAAATTTGATTTCGCCGGAAAATCGCGATGCCTTTATTGCCGAAACGCAGCAATCGCAAGTGACGGATCGGGAAAAGTACTTTTCCCGCGGCGACCGCAAATTGCTGCCGCTGACGGAAGCGCGCGCGCGCAAAGTTCCCATCGAATGGAAACAGGAAGATATTGCGAAACCGGATTTCACAGGCCTCAAAATGCTACATCGCGTACCGCTGCAAGAGATCGTCCCGTTCATCGATTGGTCACCGTTTTTTCACGCCTGGGAATTGAAGGGTTTGTATCCGAAGATTTTCGAGCACAAGGAATACGGCGAGCTGGCGCGCGAACTATTTGACGAATCGCAAAAAATGCTGGAGCGCATCGTGGCGCGGCGCGAGTATGAAGCGCGCGGCGTTTACGGATTCTGGCCCGCCAACAGCGAAGGCGATGACATCGTGTTTTATGACGATGAAAACCGCTCGCGTGAAGTGGCGCGTTTTCCCATGTTGCGCCAGCAGGTGGATCGCGGCAAGGAACCGGATCTGTGTCTGGCCGATTTCGTGGCGCCATTGGAAAGCGGTTTGCTGGATTATTCCGGCGCGTTCGCCGTTTCGATTCATGGTGCGCATAAAATGGTGACGGATTTCAAGGCTGCCAATGATGATCACAGCGCCATTATGGCAGAAGTACTTTCGGATCGCTTGGTGGAAGCATTTGCAGAATACACGCATAAATTAGTGCGCGATCATTGCGGATTCGGAAAGGATGAAAATCTGACAATGGAAGATTTGGCACACGAAAAATACCGCGGCCGCCGCCCGGCGCTGGGCTATCCGTCGTGTCCGGATCATCTGCCCAAAAAAGTACTTTTCGAGATTCTACGTGCCGAGGAATATGCCGGAATGAAATTAACCGAAGGCTATTCCATGATGCCGCCATCGTCGGTCAGCGGATTGTATATCAATCACCCGCAGACGGATTATTTCGCGGTGGACAAAATCATGCGCGATCAGGTGGAAGATTACGCGGCGCGGATGCATCTGAAACCGGAAGAAGTGGAACATTGGATTTCGGGTAATCTGGGATATATGCCGAAATAATTTGGAGCGCGGCAGCTCGCTCCCGCTTTTGTGTAGCAAAAGTACTTTTCGTGTGATGGCGTTGAAATTAGGTAAATTGCAGCTTACGGGAGCAAGCTTCCGCACTCCAAAAGAAAAAGCCTCCGAGGTCGGGACCCGGAGGCTTTTTCTTTGGTTAGGTTGTTTTAATACCCAAAGGTAGCTTTGCCATTTGCGTAATCGGTTGAGACGGCACCGTTATAGACAGCACTGCTGCCATTGATCGACGATCCCGAAATAATACTTCCTTTCAACCACTTAACGTGTCCATCTGCGAATGCGAAGTTGCTGCCATCCAAATGGCGTCCTGCACCGGCGTTTTGGAATAAATAAGTTGTACCAGTCGCTGCCATTGTTGCGGAAGTTGCAGCAGTTGGAAGTGCTGTTCCCGCTCCTGTACCATCAAGAACTGTATACCCCAGCCCATTGGAAGAATAACGGGAGCTGCCGGTGGTAGAGGTGTCGGCACCATCTCCAAGAAGAATAGTGCTTGCAGGCGAATTAAATTGAGCATCCGCCTTTCCAGCTGCGATTGAATTGATATAGTAATCGGTGTAATTCGTTGCAGTAGGATCTGGAGTCAAGTTATTCAACGTACCAGTCCCTGTTGAATTGGTTTCACTGGGACATTGAAAGATTTGAGTGCTTTTCAGATACGGCTGCAAAGCATCTGCCCAGCCGTAGGGGTTGCTAGCCGAAACATTGGCTGTTGTGTCCACTACACTAACTGTTGGCAATTTCTCGTCATAATCCTGGTCATACATAAAGACACCGAGGGCTATTTGTTTAAGATTGCTTTGGCAGGATGCACGACGGGCGTTTTCACGTGCTCTTGCGAACACGGGGAAGAGGATGGCCGCAAGAATCGCAATAATTGCGATCACGACCAAAAGTTCGATGAGGGTGAAACCTCTTTTGACATTCTTTTGCATCTGAATATCTCCTTTTAGGAATAAGTTCTGTTATCAGCATTCCCGACTAAACATATGCTGATAGCTTGTATAAGTTATTTTACCTTTATGGAGCGGGATGTGTAAAGGAGGCGGAAGTAATAAGAGAGAACAAATGACGACCAAAACCGGAGTGAATAAGAATATTCTTAACAATGAAATTTCTTCTTAGAGCTTATAAATCAAGGGCGGTTTGGGATATGTGGAAGATATTTTGGTGTGAAACGGGATAAATTTTGTGAAGGATAAGACTATACTAAGCCTCTGAAAGTGTGGGGTAAAAGTACTTTTAGTAGCCGAAATTAGCGGAATTCACAAAACTGATGCATTAATGTTTACAGTTTAGCTTGATTAATTTCTATGAAAAACCCTCCGGCGTCGGGAGCCGGAGGGTTTTAATATTTTACGAAATTGGCCTTTACAACGGAGCGCCATCGCCATCAGCAACACGGAATGTGGGCCAGCCATGGTTAGTCCCTGTGCACTGATTGTAGATGGTTGAGCTGGTGGTGCTGGTAGCGGAAATACCTTTCATCCACTTGACGTGACCATCGGCGAAAGCGATGTTAGCGCCATCGAGATGCCGTCCGGCACCGCCAAAGACAGCCTTTTTGCCGGCATCTGCAGCGAGGCATGCGGTGCCGTCTCCATCGGTGAAGTAACGAGCGCTACCTACGAAGCCACTATCGTCGGTTTCAGTGGTAGCAGTGGTCGATCCTGCTCCATCACCAATTAATACAGTGACGGCAGGAGCATCGAATTGTGCATCGGACCGACCTGCGGCTGTGCCATTAATCCAATAATCCGAGTATTGCCCAGAAATAACATCCGTTGCATTTACTCCGCTATTTTTAGGAGGATTGGTTTCACTGGGGCATTGGAAGATTTGAGTGCTCTTCAAGTACGGCTGTAGAGCATCCACCCATCCAGCAGGAGTACTTAATGATGTAGCATTAGCAAAGGTATTTACTTTGACTTGCGGCAATTTTTCATCGTAATCCTGAGCATACATAAAGACACCTAGAGCTATTTGTTTAACATTGCTTTGACAAGATGCACGACGGGCATTTTCGCGCGCTCTTGCGAACACGGGGAAAAGGATGGCTGCGAGTATTGCAATAATTGCGATCACGACCAAGAGTTCGATGAGGGTAAAACCTCTTTTTACGGATTTATTCACGTATGTCTCCTTTACAGCTGTAAAAATCAAGTTGAATTCTCATCCCGACTTACTGAAGAAATAACTTGTAAAGAAAATTTTACCTTAAATTATTCTTTGATGCAAGGCCGCTTTATAGATATAAATTTGTGTGAAATTTAAATGATGAATTACGTTCGTAATTATCTGTCGTAAAAAAGTACTTTTAACAGAAATATCTCAATTTATTACGCTAAAAAACGTTCCCCCGCTGATTGAGGGAACGTTTTTGTTGGAAGGGGGAATTTAGCTTCCAGTGTTGGCATTGCTTATACCGAACGTTGGGTTGCCATTAGTTGTGCCATAGCATCCCCAGTAAATAGCGGCGGTGCCATCACTGGTATCGGATTGCCCTTTTTCCCATTTAACATGGCCGTCGGCAAAAGCGATATTAGCACCAGTTAGATGACGATGAGCTCCGCCGTTAGGCAACGTGGCGAGTGTCGCAGATGGCGTGCTGCTGCTGCAACCGCCAGTTGGAACGCCGCCGCTGGAATAGTAACGAGCTGAGGAGTTGACATTTGTTCCTGGCGTTGTTCCAGCTGCATCATAACCACCATCGCCCAATAATACAGTCATCGCTGGCGCATCGAATTGAGCATCAGCTGTGCTAGAGGCCAGAGAGTTCATCCAGTAATCGGAATAACCGGGAACAGTTGGTCCGCTGCTGGGCCCCTGAGATTCGCTAGGGCATTGGAAAATTTGAGTGCTTTTGAGATACGGCTGCAAGGCGTCTGCCCAACCGTAAGGATTTCCACTTGTAGCGCTATTAGGATCACCGTTTACAAGGGGTAATTTTTCATCATAATCCTGATCATACATAAACACACCAAGTGCAATTTGTTTCAGATTGCTTTGGCAGGACGCACGCCGGGCATTTTCGCGTGCTCTTGCGAAAACGGGGAAGAGGATGGCCGCGAGAATCGCTATAATAGCGATGACGACCAAAAGTTCGATGAGGGTAAAACCTTTTTTGCGCGAATTGTGTGAGTGTTGCATAACTTCCTCCTGAAAATAGAGATATAAATCGAATCAGCCAATTTAACATCTGCACCTTTTGACAACGGAGACGGCAGCAAGTTGCGAAGTTTCTTGATAAGAGTATTTTTATCATGGGAGAATCTGGCTCGAGATGAATAATTTGTAATGATCAATTGATTTATACTGCCATGAAAGTACTTTTAGGTGGTGGTAGTTTTTGACGGATGATAATTCATTATTGAATCAGGAAAAACATGAAGTGCAGGGCACGTTGGCGCACGCTACGCTGCCTGGGGCGGCTTTTCATCCTGGCGAGTATGATATCGAAGCCACGGCGACGACGCTGGCGGATGCTGATGAATTGCTCAAGGCGACTTTGGAAGAGGCGCTGCAAGCGGTCAACGGCACGCGGGCATTTCTGGCATTTGTTGATTCCAATGCGGGCGAATTGGTGGTGCGTTTCACGGCGGGAGACGGCTGGAGCGAACAGATTCGCCGGTTGCGCTTAGATGTGTTGGAGCGGGATCAGGAAAATGATTCTGAGGTTTTGCGGCAGGGAATCACGCGTTATGTGGTGATCAACAGCCGTTCCTACTGGACGGGAAATGTGCATGACGACCCGCATTATAAGGGTTTTTTTCCCGATGTGAACAGCGAAGTTGCGGTGCCGGTGATGGCGCGGGAAGGTGGCTGTATTGGCGTTATCAATATCGAAAGCGTGGAACCGAATGCGTTCGACGGAACCCATGCCACGCGCCTGGTGAATCTGGCACGCCGCGCCGCCACGATTATTTCCATGACTGAACATCAATTGCGCGAAGAGGCGTTGATTGGTATTGGGCGGGATTTAAACAACGCCGCTGATCTTGACACGCTCATGAATGATGTGGTGGAACAAGCGGTAAAAATTCTGCGCGCCGATGATTGCTCACTGTTCTTGATGGAAGAAGATCAGGAAACGAAAGCGAGCATGCGCACACCTTCCAGCAGCACAAGCTTGAAGCTGGAAGCCAGCAACAGTTTGACGGAATTCACGTCAGAAAGACAATCCGTGCGCTATCGGCTGGGCGAAGGTTTAACAGGTTGGGTGGCCGAACATGGCAAAGTAATTCGCGTCGGCGATCCGCGCACTGATTCGCGTTGGAAGGGTGTCTTTTTGGAAGCGCCTGCTGGTGAAATTGCCGCTGTAATGGCGGTGCCGGTGCAATGCGGGCGCGGGAATCCCGGCGTCCTGCGCGTGGTGCGCCGCCGCAAAGGTTCGCTGTATTTTCTGCCTCAGGAGTTCACCAGCGCTGACGAAGATATTTTGCTGACGTTGGCCGGACAATTGGCGGTGGCCATTGATCGCACACGGTTGATGAATCGATTATTAAATGCCGAACGCATGGCGGCCTGGGGCGAAATGAGCGCTCGCAGCGCGCACATGATTGGCAATACGGTTTTTGGCGTCAAAGGTCATCTGAATGAACTGGCGCATGTTTTGGCGCAGGAAAACCGTGGCCTGAGTGGCGATCATCCCGATGCGCCGTTGTGGCGGGAATTAGAGGATTTGACGAAGAATGTGACGCAGGGAATTTATCGCCTGGAAGAAATTTTAGGGGAATTCCGCGATTTTGTGCTGGCCACGCAATTGCATCTCACCGTATCCGACATCAATCAAGTGCTGCGTGATGTCAGTTCCGAAAGTTTCCCCAAAGACTCCAATGTGGATTTGGTGATGGATTTAGCTCCTGGCTTACCTGGTGTGGAAATTGATGAGGCGAAACTCAAACGCGCTTTCAGTGAGTTAGTGGAAAACGCCGTCGATTTTCAACCGGACGGCGGCAAATTGCAAATCAATTCTTCGCTGGCTGATCGCGAAGTCTTAAATTGGCTAGGCGGCGCCGGCAAGCAAGGCGTGCGAATTGACTTCATTGATTCCGGCCCCGGCCTTTCAGAACAAGATCGTGAGCGGGTCTTTACGCCGTTTTACACGCGTAAGGCAAAAGGCATGGGATTAGGATTGTCGATTGTTAAAGGCATCGTGGAAGCGCACGGCGGCGCTATCCGCGAAGTCGGCGAGAATCATGATCCGGCGGAGTCCGGCGCGCACTTTGTTGTGGTGTTGCCAGTGCAATGAGCGAGAAATAAGAAACGGCTGATTCGCTGAGCCAGCCGCATTTTGTCTAAAAGTACTTTTATAACATTATAGTTATTTCAAGATATTAATGGCTCATTGCCCATTGCTCATTGCAAGTTGCGGCTATATTTGCTATCATGTTTTCGGCAACTTGATTGGGGTCGGTAGCTCAGTTGGTAGAGCAGGGGACTTTTAATCCCAAGGTCGCGGGTTCGATTCCCTCCCGACCCACTTGTTGAACAAAAGCGGTGGAGCATTTTATTGCTTCGCCGCTTTTTTGTGATTTAGTTAATGTACTGGCAGCATCCTGCTGCCAACCTGTCACCAGGATGGTGAAAGTACGTTGGATTTCATCAGCAGGAGCTTGCAATGACAAATGGGGGAAGGTTCAGTCGAAGGAAAATCCCTTGTAAACGGGCACTTCGATTTCGCTCAGTGACCATCTTGTAGAGGTGCCCAGAAGTTTTATTTAGTTGCCGGTGCCGAAGGGATTACATTCGGGGCAAACGTCGCATCTTTCAAAGTGACATTCCCATCAATCTGCAATCGCAACTTCTGCCAGCCGGAAATCCCTTTTACATTAAGAATCAGCTTTTGTGAATTGGTGATACTTGTCCCAAAAGTACTTTTATTGCTAATCGTTCCGTCGCCAGTCCAGGGAATTTCAATTGTAGCTGTTTCTACAGGAATGTAAATCTGAAAATCCAAATTAGAATTCGTTGCATAAGATACCGGCGTTTTGTTAATCAAAGAAGTGGAATCAATGGTTGCATTAATTGCGGCGGCGGGCAGATAAATAGAATTGATTTTGTTCTGTGCGATGAATTCTGGAACGAGATCCAATATATCTTTTGCTGTGTTGTTATGATCTTTGAGCTTTGCCATGACATCCGAAAGTACTTTTGTTCCAAACACGCGATCAATATAAACGCAAAGTCCCTGCAAGTATTGCCTGGCTTGCTCACTGGTGCCTGTTGCCATCTCGGAATTTGGATTTTTCTTCAACCAATTTTGCAAAACGGGCAGGGCAGTTTGCTCTATTAACGGATATACAATTTTTTTATTGGAATCGTCATTTTCTGTATGTTGCGCAAACCAGATCGGCTCCATTGTTTCGCTTAAAACGCCATTTGCATTCGGTTCAATTGGCGGCACAAAAGTCTTAAAATCGGGCCACGCCACATGACCATATTCATGCATCAATTCCCGCATCCATTCGGTATCTGTTCGCGGTTCGCGAATACGAAATACCATAATGCTGTTTGGCTCTGAATCGATTTTTGCTGCCGCTTCCCAAGGAGAATTTGTGTCCACAGAATTTGGCCAGTCAGCTGCGACTGTTTCCAGCCACAACGTCAGCACGGCGGGTTTGCGGTTCAGAAAATTATCGTCTATTAACTTTGCCTGCAACATCATTTGCCCCAGATGCGCGGCTAATGCCGCATCGCTGGGATCGCTGAAACGCACTTTCAATTGCAACGTTGCAAGCCCCGAATAATATTCGGAAGCGGGAATGTTGTAGATATATAAAATTTGTGTGGAGTTCAATTCTGCCGGTAATTGCGAAACGGGAATATTACGGTAAAGCGGCGCGGTTTTTGGATCAGACGCCGGCGCTTTTATATTTCCATATGTGTATATAAAAAAAGTACTTTCGTTGGAACCTAACGGATTGGCGATATCATACAAATTGTTTTTTATCTGCCATTTGCTGTGATCGGCGAAGGTTGCGATATCCGCCAAAACATCCGGAGCAGCGGATTGCGGAAAACCGTTTTGCAGTGATTGTTGCAGCGCGGATTGAATGTTGCCGGATAATAAATCAAAGGAATCGTTGCCGGCCGGATACAGCCGTGCGGCGCGTGCGAAAGCGGTGATGGCTTCGTCCGGAGAATGCAATTGTTGCGCCGCCATGCCCCACCAATAATGTACATTCGCGGCTTCACGCGCTACGCGTTTGATAATGCCGCTGGTGGGAATAGGCTCAGTGGAAGTGAGAAAATTCTGTTTGTCGCTGACGCTGAAAAGTACTTTCCAGGAATCAGTTGCTGCCGCGCGCAATTGCGATAACGCGGTCGGCGCTTTGCCGGTTTGTAATAAAATCCGCGCCTGGCTAACTTGTTGATCCAGTTGATCTAATTGTTGGGTGATAGTAAAAGTACTTTTAGCGTCATCGCTATGTGCGCAATGCAACAGCCCAAACGACAAAAGAAAAAACATCGACAAACAGGATAAAAAGGATTTTTGTAGATATTTCATCCTATTCATTCTGTTCATCGATGTTGAATAAAAGTACTTTTATGCGTTGCGAACAGCGTCCGCAATATGCCCGGCGTCAATGCCGGCGGCGTTCATCAGTTCTGCGGGCTTGCCGGATTTGGGCATATCACGTACGGCCAGATGGCTGAATTTGAATTGCACGCCGCTGTTTGCCAGCGCCGCCAGAACGGCATCGCCCAATCCGCCTTGTTCCCAATGGTCTTCGGTCACAACCAAATGTCCGGTCTCTTTAGCGGCTTTCACCAAAGTACTTTTGTCGATGGGTTTCACGGAATAGAGATCAATGACGCGCACTGCAATTCCTTCCGCTTTTAATGCTTCAGCAGCTTTATTGGATTCGTGCAGCGTGATTCCCGCGCCAATCAACGTGGCTTTGTCGGCATCGCTGCTTTGCAGCGTTTTGCTGCCGCCGATGGAGAATTCTTCGCTGGATTCATACAGAACCGGCGTTTTTTCACGCGTGCTGCGCAGGAACGAAATACCGTCCAGATCTTTCATCTGTAGGAGCAAAGCTGCGGTGCACGTGGCGTCTGAGGGATACAAAACTGTGGAACCATGAATGGAGCGGAACATGGAAAGATCTTCCAGCGCCATTTGCGACGGGCCGTCTTCGCCGATGGAAACGCCGGCGTGGCTGCCGCATAATTTGAGGTTTGCCTGTGAAATCGCGCCCATGCGAATCTGGTCGAAAGCGCGCGCGAAGAACGCCGCGAAGGTGGCGGCGAAAACTTTCTTTTTGCGGTTTTGCAATCCGGCTGCGGTAGAAACCATTTGCTGCTCGGCGATGAAGATTTCGAAGGAGCGCTCCGGGCAAGCATCACTAAAAGTTTCCGTATGCGTGGAATTGCCCACTTCGCCGTCGAGCGCCACGACGCTGGCATCGGCCAGGCCGATCGCTTTCAGGGCGTCGCCATAAGCCACGCGCGTGGCCACGTCATCGCCCACTTCATAAACCGGCAATTTGCCGTTGCCGTTTGCGGCTTGCGGCGTGGGTTTAATGTCTTCGGGCTTTTGCACGTCGACGCGGACATCGGGGCGCAAGCCGATGGATTTGGAAATTTCGTCGATGGCTTCGATTGCCTGATCTTTACCGAGCGCTTTTCCGTGCCAGCCGTTTTTGTTGGCAATTTTGCTGTAGCCGTGGCCTTTTTCGGTGCGTGCGATAATGGCGACGGGTTTTTCGGAATCTTTGATTTTGGCAAACGCTTGCTGAATTTCTTCGATATTATGACCATCAACCACAATCGCTTCCCAGCCAAACGCAGCGATGCGCGCTTGATAAACATCCGTTTGCCAACCCAGCATTGTTTCGCCGCGCTGACCGAGACGGTTGACATCGACGATGGCGACCAGGTTATTCAATTTGTAATGCGATGCGATCTCAAATGCTTCCCAAACTGAGCCTTCGGCCATTTCGGAATCGCCCAGGATAACCCAGGTTTTGTAGGGCAATTTATCCAGATATTTTCCGGCCAGCGCGTCGCCCACGCCAATCGGCAAACCCTGGCCCAGCGAACCGGTGGCGGCTTCCACCCACGGAATATCCGGCGTGGGATGGCCTTCCAGGCGGCTGCCGAACTTGCGCAGCGTGAGTAATTCCGCATCGTCAATCGCGCCGACCGCTTTATAAGCCGCATAAAGCAACGGACAAGCGTGGCCTTTGCTGAAAATCAAGCTGTCATTATTGGGCAGATCAGGATTATCCCAGTCGTAATGCAAATAATCGGTTAATAAAACTGCCATCAAATCGGCGGCCGACATGGCCGAAGTGGGATGGCCCGATCCGGCGGCGGTGGTGCAGCGGATGCTGTCAATGCGCAATTGCGCGGCTAATACTTTGATCGCTTCGACATCAGTTGACATAATTTGTTTCCTCTTTCTTTATTGCTATTTCGTTTAACACAACTTTATTGGCAAAAGTACTTTTCAGCTTTTGAAAGTACTTTTAGTGCGTTTAGATTATATCGAAAATCCGCATGGCGGATTCCTTGAAAGTACTTTTAGGCGCGGCGCGGCGCGAAGCGTTGCAGCGGCCCCAATTCTTCGATACGTAATAAAATCGCAGCGATGATAAAAGCAGCCACGCCCGCCAGCGCGCCGCCGCTGAGCATAATCAAACGCATCAGCAGTTTGACGATGACTCGTGTATGATCCGTGTCATACGCCGTCAGAGCATGCATCAAAAATCCGCCGATGAATTGCGCAGCGAAAAATGCCACGATGGCGGCTACTAATCCCTTGAGAAATAGATCTCGGGTTTTGCCGTTGTCCCATCCGCCCAAGCTGCGGCGCAAAGTGAATGCCATGGCGATGGCCAGCAATGTCAGTGAAATTGCCGCTGCACCGGCCAATCCCATCGCGCCGATGGGCCACACTTTCAGCACCAGAAACGCCAGCACGCAATATAAAATCATGGTGGCAGCGCCGATGATAACGGGCGGAAGCGTGTTGCGCATGGCGTAAAAACCGCGCGCCAGAACTTGTTGCAATCCCAATCCCAGCACGCCGAAGGAGTAGCAAAAAAGTACTTTTGAGGTGAACTCGGTGTCCGCCGCGTTGAATTTTCCGTGTTCCAATAAAAGGTGAATGATGGGATAACGCAACGCCATCAACAACGAAGTTGCCAGCAGCATCAATAAAATAATTCGCCGCAACGAGGAGGCCAGTTGCGTCCGTAACGCGGCTGTTTTGCCTTCGGCGTGCAGGATGGAAAGCGTGGGCAAAAGCGCAATCGCCGGTCCGGCGGCCATCACGGCCAGCGGCACTTGCATCAGGCGATTGGCGTTATCGAGCGCGGTGATATCGCCGCCGGCGAATCCGATGGCGAAAAATTTGGGTAGCGTCAATGCGATCAATTGCCCGCTGGAAAGTCCGAAAATGATGGGCAGCAATGTGCGCAATACATCGCGTAATCCCGGATCTTTAAAATCGACGAGCGGCTTCAGCGAAAAACCGTTGCGGATAATGCCGGGGACTTGAACGAAGAGCGAACCCACAATCGCGCCAGCCAGCGAACCCCACGCCATGCTGACGATTCCCATGTGAAAAAGTGCCGGCAAAGCGATGCCCAGGATAATCGCGCCGAGATTATAAATCACCGGTTGCAGCGCCGAATACCAGAATTGCCGCACCGCGTTCAGCGTGCCGGAAAATAATCCGCCCAGCACGAAAATAAATTGCGTTACCAGCAAAATTCGCAAAATATGTAAATACAATTTCGTATTCTGCGGAGTGACTTTGTGCGGCGCCAATAAAGTTCCCCACGGCGTGTAAGTGAGCGCAAAAAGAATGATGGTGATCAAACCGAAGATCAACGCCAGCACAGAAAACATGGCGCGGAAAGTTCGTTGCGCGGCAGCCGTTTCACCTCGCGCCAACATGCCGCTGATGACCGGTACAAATCCCGTTGCCAGCGCGCCGCCCGATATAAGAATATTGACGGTGTCGGGAAAATTCAACGCGGCATTGTAGGCGTTGGTGACCGGGCTGATGCCGTATAAATACGAAATGAGAACGATACATCCAAATCCCGCGACGCGCGATAAGGCGATCATGGCGGAGATAAGGATGGCGGCTTTGCCAATGGATAATTTGGTGGAAATTTCTGGACTGCGTTGAGGCGTGGATTGGGAAGTGGCCATAGTTGTAAAGTGAAAGATGCCGCATGAATTTTACTTGCAAGACCGGGTTGCGGCAATTGCCTGTCTCTTACGTAAGACGGTAGAGGCGCAACGAAAAAAATTTACATCGATAAACAGGATAGACAGGATGAAAAACGATTTAATCAAATCCTGTTTATCCTGTCGTCGATGTAAAAAATAAAAAAGCCGTTCTTTGCGCGAGAATAAAATCAAATACACTACAATCAATGCACTGGTTTGGAATTGAAACGGAATATGGCATTGCGGTGGAAGGCGCGGACGCGTCGGACTTGGTGGAGGCTTCGCGCGCCGTGGTGAATTCGTATCAGGGAATTTATGCCGCACCATGGAATTATGCGGTGGAAAATCCGCGGCACGATGTGCGTGGTTTTGACGCTAAAGCGCTGGCGCATGATCCGCACGATGCGCAGTTTGATCGCCCGTCCGCACAAACGGTTTCCAACCGCGAAGATCGTCTGGATCACATGTTGCAAAATGGTGCGCGTCTTTATAATGATCACGGTCATCCCGAATATGCCACGCCCGAATGCGATGATTTATTCGATTTAATCGCGCATGACAAAGCGGGCGAAAAAATCGTCTGGGAATGCGCGCAAAATTGGTCGCGCCAAACCGGCAAAAATGTGCAGATCGTCAAAAACAACGCCGATTTTCATGGCGCGAGTTATGGCTGTCACGAAAGTTATCTGATGGCGCGGGCGGTAGATTGGGAAGATGCGTTGCCCACCATCGCGGCGTTTCTGGCCACGCGCATCATTTTCGCCGGCGCCGGAAAAGTAAGCGGCGGTAAAAGTACTTTTCAACTATCGCAGCGCGCGGATTTTATCGATACATTGCAAAGCGTGGATACGCTCTATCGTCGCCCGCTGGTAAATACGCGTGATGAGCCGCACGCGGATGCCGCGCAATTCCGCCGCCTGCATGTCATCAGCGGCGACGCCAACATGAGCGAATTCGCCACCGCGCTCAAAGCGGGAACGACGCGCTTGCTGGTGCGATTGCTCGAACGCGGCTGGCGTTTGCCGTTCGCATTGCGTGATCCGGTGCAGGCAATAAAACAAATTTCGCAGGACGAAAGTTACCAATGGATTATCGAAACAGATGACCGCAAAAAAATCAGCGCGTTGGAAGTGCAGGAAATTTTCTGGAACGCGGTTTGCGAATTAGAGGAAAATGATGCATGGATTGCGCGAGAATGGCGCGCCGTTTTGCAGGATTTGCGCGATGATCCGCTGAGCTGTCACGACCGTTTGGATTGGGCCGCTAAAAAAGTACTTTTAGATGATTTCGTGGAAGTGGAAAATTTAGATTGGAAACGTGATGCGGAATTTCTGCAAAGCCTCGATATCGCCTACGCGGATTTGAATCCCGAGCAGGGTTTGTATCATGGTTTAGTGGAAGCGGGGCAAATGCGCACGTTAATTCCCGAACCGCAACAAGTTGACGCGATGCAAAATCCTCCGGCGAATACGCGCGCGGCGTTGCGCGGATTGCTGGTGCGGAAATTTTCTCGAGACATCAAAGGCATTTCCTGGGAAACTGTGCAATGGCAGAATGCGGAAGGAATGCAGAATTTGCGATTGAAAAGTACTTTTGACGCGGAAATGTTAGCGCACCTGGACGCCGCACAAACGTTAGATGAAGTGGCGCTGATTTTGCGCAGTGAATAATAAAGTCCCCCTTTTTAAAGGGGGATTTAGGGGGATTTCCTAAGGTAACGCATTCATCGGAAGTCTTATTCTGATTATTACGCTTAAAATCCCCCTGTATCCCCCTTTAAAAAGGGGGACTTAAATAAGGAGACAAAATGCCAATATCAAATCTCATCAGCGGTGACGAACGCTTACAACGTCCCGTCCCGCGCGATACCAATCCCGGTCCGGGCGGCGACGACAAAGGCCCCACGACGCCCAACGTCAAACGACCCGACACCAAGAAATTAATGGATCGTATGAAGCGCGTCGATCCCGACCAGGCGCGCCGTTATCGCCAGCGCAGCGGACAATAATATGACACAAAAGTACTTTTCCCACGCGGGACATTTTTCTAATTTGGTGGAAGACAAACCTGTTGCCATAACGTCAAATCAAAACAACGATTTTGAAGTGCACGGCACGACTGTTATCGCGGTGAAATATCGTGAAGGTGTTCTCAACGTGGCTGATCGCCGCGCCACGGCGGGTGGCGGCGTGATGTATGACCGCGCCGACAAAATTTTTCCGCTGGACGATCACACTTTGCTGGCGGTCAGCGGCAGTTTTGCCACGTCGCTGGAAATCGCACGTTATCTGCGTCACGCTTTTAAATACTATTCGCGCAGCCAATTACAGCCGCTGAGCCTGGAAGGCAAATTAGCTGAAGTCACGCATCGGCTGGAAAAAAATGTGCCGAATGCACTACAGGGAATTGGCGCTTTTATTCCCGTTGTATCGGCGTTTGATGTGGAAAATAACGAAGGTCGCATCTTTTTTTATGATGGCATGGGCGCGCGATTTGAAAGTTCCGAATTCGGCTCTGCCGGCAGCGGTTCCACGTCCATTCGCGGCGCGTTTAATTACGTGGTGCGCACGCATGGCCCGTTCAGCGCCATGAGCTTGGATAAGGCGTTGCGCGAATGTCTGATTCTGCTGGGTATTGCCGCTGATCTTGATACTGCGACGGGCGGTTATGCCACGATTTTGCCGTCCGCAAAAGCTGCGACGAAAGACGGCATTATTACTATCGATGAAGACCATTTGCGGAATATTCTGAAAGAGTTGGAAGCGGAAACGAAAGAAGAATCCCCCTATCCCCCTTTACAAGGGGGAATAAGCCCCTGAAATTTGCAAGGAAAGTACTTTTACCGGGAACGAATTCCCCCTTGTAAAGGGGGTTAGGGGGATTCTCGTAAAATTAAAAGTACTTTTACAAAGGCATCACCATGTACAGTCCCTACGATTTTA
>Ga0164242_10004024_pt1 | contig 16566 bp, 14 predicted proteins | sample OricomgcompostMG_FD_108783 | JGI IMG/M metagenome (GOLD analysis project Ga0164242, IMG submission 108783) | Miracle-Growth compost microbial communities from Emeryville, California, USA - Original compost - Miracle growth compost (MG) ...
CTCTGGTATCCGCCGCGCTACGCGTGAGGAGCGCGTAGCGGCGCTGCAGGCGGCCGCAGCAGATGGCCTCACCGCCGCCAAGATCTTCATTGACGCCGATGTCGAGGAGGCCGCACGCGAACTCGCAGCATTGCGCGGCGCCGTGATGGACAGCTTTGCCTTGGCTACCGACGCGCTCTGGTCCTTCGAGACCGTCGCCGCCGCTTCGGCGGCACGCAGCCGCCTGGCGGAATGGGATGTCGCCTGGCTCGAATGTCCGATGATCCCAGAAGACCTTGCCGCGCATGTCGCCCTCAAGGCGGCTCCCGGCGTACCGATCGCCCTCGGAGAGCACTTTTCCACGCATTACCAATCCTCGCCCTGGCTCGCCGCCAAGGTTCTCGACATCTTCCAGCCCGATATCAGCCGCACCGGGATTTCAGACGGTTTGCGCCAGCAGCGCGAGGCGGTGCGAAATGGTATTCGCGTCACGCCGCACATGGGCACCGGCTCGCCGATCGTGCAGGCGATTGCGCTGAGTTTCGGGGCCGCCACCGCTGGGGATATGCCTTGCGAATATCAGCACGATCTGGCGCAGGTACTGCCCGACGTCTTCGACAGCGGGTGGGTCTATGATCGAGGCGGCGTGCCGGTTCCCGACCGGCCGGGACTGGGGGTCGAGGTGAACGCCGAAAAACTTGGCCGCTACAGCGCGTCGGTACAAAGCTGGCAGGCCCGATGAGCGATCTCCTCGGTCTTTATGGAGCGAATGCCCGGTATTTCGAGCAGCCGATACGGGCTGCTTTTTCGGCGACGCACGACATCGTCTATTTCAGGACGCTGGAAGAGTTGCGGCGACGCCGTGACGACCTGACGGTGCTGGTCAGCAAATCCTGGCCGACATCGCTCGGCACGCCGCGCCGGCTCGGATTGTTGCAATGTACCGGCGCCGGCCTCGATGATATCGACCAGAGCGTGCTGCCGCCGCGATGCCTGATCGGTGTGTCGCCCGGCCACGAAATCCCGATGGCGGAGTTCATCATCTATGCCATGCTGCGCTTGGTGATCGGCGGGCGGCGGCTGGAGGAGGATTTTCGCGGAGGCTCGAAGCAGGGCGGCGCCTATGGCGGGCCGGACTTCCATGGCGAGCTTTACGGCAGGACCGTGCTCTTTCTCGGTTATGGCGGCATCGCCCGCGAAACAGCGGCGCGGGGGGCGGCACTTGGCATGCATGTCGGTGCCGTCTCGCGATCCGACCGTGGTGGCGGTCCACTCGCATGGAGCGTGGGCTGGGACGAGCTGGACAAGGCGCTGGCGCGCAGCGATTTCGTCGTCGTCACCTGCCCACTGACGGCCGAAACGAAGGGCCGTATCGGTGCCATGCAGCTTGCGGCCATGAAGCCGACGGCGTTCCTTGTCAACGTCTCGCGCGCTGCCGTCATCATTGAGGATGCGTTGTATGAGGCGCTGTCGCAGCGGCGCATTGCCGGCGCCGCGCTCGATGTCTGGTATCGCGACCCCGATCCCGCCGATGAAGGATGGACGCCGGCCACGCGCGACTTTCTCGGTCTCGACAATGTCCTCGCTACAGCCCATGCCTCGGCCTGGAGCGACAATCTGCGCGGGCGGCGGTCCGCCAATGCGGTGGAGAACGTGCGCGCTTTCCTGGCCGGACGGCCGCTTCCGCACACCACTTCGTCCAGTTCGCAGGCTTTGCGGCCGCCCCCATTTCATCCGGCTTAAGGCACGGAGCTTGCATGCCTGATCTTTTGCAAATCCACATGTCCGCGCATGCGAACAGGTGGCCGGGTCGCCGACTTGCCCTGGGGGCTTTCGGGTGACGCCGGTCGAGATCATCGAGACGATCGCTGCCTGCATTGTCATCGGCAGCCTGATCGGCAGCATCGGCGTCGGCGGTATCCTGCTGCTGCCCTGGCTCACCGAAATCATCGGCTTCGGCGTGCGCGAGGCGGTGTGCATCGCCATGGCGAGCTATCTCGCCACGGGGGCCGGCGCTATCGTGCAGGCGCGCCTCTCGCCCGACGGCAATATGGTGCGCGATTACCGGCCGTTGCTGGTCGCGACCCTGCCCGGAGCGCTGCTCGGCGCCTTCGCCATAGCCGTTGTTCCCGAAGTCCTGGTGCTGCTGGTGCTGGCGGCTTTCCTCGTGCTGACGGGCATCTGGACGCTGATCAAGCACAGGCTCCCCGAGCGCGCGGTATCGGCGCAGCGGGCGGGCTGGCCCACCGGCATCGCCTCTGGTTTTGCCTCGTCCATAACGGGCACCGGCGGTCCGGCGGTGGTGATCCCGGTGCTGCTGTGGCGCGGCGTGCCGTTGCTGGCGGCCGTCGCCATCGGACAGATGGTGCAATTGCCCATCGCGGCGGCGGCGACCATCGGCAATCTCGCCAGCGGACCGTTCGACTACATCGCCGCCGTCATCGCCGGTGCGGCGCTGGTCCCTGGCGTTTTCCTGGGCCGGTGGCTCGCGCTGCGCCTGCCCATCGATCTCATCACGAAAGTCGTGGCCGTGGTGCTGGTCGCGACCGGTATCGTCGTCGCGGTGCGGGCGCTGCAATAGCGGACGAGAAAAAGTCGCCCCCCAGCCTTCGGACTTCGAAACGAGGTCAACTGACCAGTTCGTCGACGATCGATGGGAACAGCCGCTGATAGGCCTCGGCATAGGTCATCGGCCGCCCGGAATTGCGGCTGCCCTGGACGCCGCGATTGAGGGCGACGCGCGTGTAATAGTCCCACAGGTGCTTTTGCGCGGCGAGGACTTCGAAGGCGGCGCGCTTCTTTTCCCATACGGAATCGATCTTGAGCAGCAGGTCGGGCTTGAAATTGCATTGTTCGGGCTGGTGCGGCTCGAAAAGGAAGACGGGCGGCGCCAGGTAGGCGATGTCGGAAGACGGCTTGTGGCCGAGTGCCTGGGCGACGATGCGCGCCTCCTGCGCCAGGTGCGCTGCAATCGGATGGTCGAAATTGTAAGGGTCTTCCAAAGCGTGGGTGAGGACGAAAGCCGGCTTCACCTCGCGGAAGATGTCGATGAGGCGATCGAGCATTTCGGCATCGGGCCGCAAGGGATAATCGCCGGCATCGAAGTGTTCGATCTCGGCGCCGAGGACGGCAGCGGCGCGGTCGGCCTCTTCGCGGCGCTGCGCCTTGACCTCATCGAGGGTGATCCCCTGCCGCTTCCAGGCGAACTGGCTTTCGCCGCGCTCGCCGAAGGAGAGGCAGACGATCTTGACGCGATAGCCCATTTCCGCATGCAGGGCGATGGCGCCGCCGGCGCGCCAGACGAAATCACCAGGGTGGGCGGTAACGACGAGGGCGGTCTTTTGCGGGGCGCTCATTGTTGGAAATCCGATCGATCAGGAGGCAGGTTTCAGGCGTCGAGGAGGCGTCGGGCTTGCCCGAACACCGCATCGAAGGACAGGCGCCGCGGGATGATCTTCTGGTCGAGGCAGTGCTCGATCATCGCCTCGACAGGGGCGCGCAGGGCATCGAAGCCGAGGGGCAGGAAGTCGATGCCGCTGCGATCGGTGGGCGCCTGGGCCTTGGCCGCCGAAAACAATCGATAAAGCGCCCGCACCTGCTCGGGATGGCTCTCGGCGATGTCCCTGCCGATGGCGAGCAGGTGATTGACCGGAACGTAGCGATGGCGGGCCAGCCAGTTGCGCGCGGCAGCGTCGGGATCGGGGATCAGCGGCACGAAGTCACGATCCTTGGGCATGTCGGCACCGAAGATGGCGGCATCGATGCGCCCCGTTGCCAGCAATTCTGCCAGATCGCCGTGGGCTGGATCGATCTGATGCACATTGGGCGGATCGCGATATTCGGCGAGATGGGCTCCGTCGGCGCACATCCAGGTGATTGCATCGGCATCGACGCCGTAATCCTCGCTGAGGATGGCGCGCACCCAGATACCGGTGGTCTGGGTATAGGCGCGCACACCGACGCGGCGTCCGGCGAGTTCGTGAGGGTCGAACCGATCCTGCCGCCGGCAGACGATCATTGCATGTTGCAGGCGCGCGGTGATGGTGATCGGCAGCAGCATCAGCGGCTTGTCGTAAACGACAGCCTGCAGGTAGGTGCCGATGGCCAGTTCACCCAGGTCGTAGGCGCCGCGTTGCACCATGTCCTTGAAGCCGGCGGGCGGCGATTTCGGCCCGCAGAAGTCGAACGCGATGCCCGGCGCGGTCAGCGTTCCGGTCTTGATCGGCAGCACTGCCGGATGGTCGCCGAGATTGGTGCGAAAGACGAGCGTGTCGGCAGGCCGGCCCATCACGTCGCCTCGCCGGCCTTGCGATAGACGAGACCGGCCGCGGCCAGCTGTTCGCGCATGCGATACATGTCGAGGCCGAGCTCGCCCGCTGCCAGCCGTCGGCGTTTCTCATCCTCGTTGGCGACGCGGGCGGCCGCCTTTTCGGCAATGGCGGCAGCCTCGGCGCGCGGCACGACGGCGACGCCGTCATCGTCGGCGACGATGACGTCGCCGGGATTGACCATGGCCTCGCCGCAGACGACCGGGATGTTGACCGAGCCGAGGGTCGCCTTGACGGTGCCGGCAGCCGAGATGGCCCGCGACCAGACCGGAAAGCGCATGCGGGCCAGGGCGGCGATGTCGCGGCAACCGGCATCGATGACGATGCCGACGGCGCCATGCGCCTTGAACGAGGTGGCGAGCAGTTCGCCGAGCATGCCGTCGGTGCTTTCCGAGGATAGCGCGACGACGAGGATGTCGCCCGGCCGGCATTGCTCGACGGCAACGTGCAGCATCCAGTTGTCGCCGGGGCGGGAAAACACGGTGACGGCGGTGCCGGCAATTTGCGCACCCGGCCAGATCGGGCGCAGGCGCGGATGCATGAGGCCGCGCCGCCCCATCGCTTCGTGGACGGTGGCGGTTCCGGCCTCGCCAAGACCCTTTACCGCCGCGGGATCGGCGCGGACGATATCTGTCATCACGACATGCTGCATCCCTGTCTCCTCAAAAGCCGGTGAGACGCAACATGCCAAAGCGGGGCGGTGGGCGGAAATTGATGTTTGCGAGCGCGGATTTGCCTGATGAATGGCGCCGGCGATCGGATCGGGATGCCCCTAGAGTCTGCCTTGACCTCGCCGGGGAACGTCTCCTTTAGTGATCCCAGTATTCACGGGAGGAATATCATGCAGATGAGTACGGGAGCGCTGGATCTCAACCTGCTTGTCGTCTTTGCCGCCGTCATGGACGAAAAGAACGTCACCCGGGCCAGCGAGCGCCTCGGCAAGTCGCAGCCGGCAACCAGCAATGCGCTGAACCGCCTGCGGCACCTGCTCGGCGATCCGCTGTTCGTGCCCAGTCCGCGGGGCATGCAGCCGACGCCGCGCGCGCTCGAAATCGCCACGCCGGTGCGCAATGCGCTGGAGGAATTGCAGAGCACGTTGCGGCAGTCGGAATTCCGGCCGGAAATGACGGAGCGGACGTTCACGGTGGCAATGTCGTGGTGCACCTCGGCGGTGCTGCTGCCCGAGGTGACGCATCGGACCAGCAAGACGCTGGTCAACATCATCACCGTGCCGAAAGTTTCTTCGACAATCCGCGAGGAGCTGTCTTCGGGGCGCGTCGATTTCGCCCTCGGTACGACCTTCGATGCGCCGTGGCGCTGCATGAACAAGCTGCTGTTCACCGATACCTATTGCTGCCTGATGCGCGAGGGCCATCCGTTGGCGGAGCGGCTCGACGCCGAGTCGTATCTTGCCGCCTCGCACCTGGTCGTGCGCAGCTTTGGAGACGGCGGCAACCTCTTCGAGCACAAGCTGCATTCGGAAGGCCACCACCGGCGCATCGCCGCTTCGGCCACGCAATTGTCGGCCGTTCCCGACATGATCCGGCAGTCCGACATGATCTTTTCGGTGCAGCGGCGGGTGATGGACACGCTGGGTTCGCCTCCCGGACTGGTCGTGCGCAAAATCCCAATCGATGTCGAACCGGTGCGGGTGTCGCTGGTCTGGGACGAGGCGCGGACGCGCAACGCCGCCAACAAGTGGATGCGCGATATCTTCCTCGATATCGCCAGCGGGTTGCCGCAGCCGATCCGCCGCCCCGAACTCGACGGCTGATTCAGCTGGCGAGGTGGCGGCGGGCGACGGCCTCGTCGATATCGCAGCCCCAGCCGGGGCCGGCCGGCACGGTGAGCCGGCCGTTGGCGATCTGCAATTGCGGTGTGAGAAGATCCTGGCGCCAGGGAACGGCGTCGGGATCGAATTCGAGCCAGCGGAAATTGGAAATCGAAGCGCAGAACTGCGCGGCGATGGCGGCTGTCAGCGGCCCATGGGCATTATGGGCCGCGACGTTGATATCGAAGGCGCCGATCATCTCGGCCATGCGGCGGCTTTCGAGAACGCCGTTGAAGACCGGGTCGATGATGGCGACATCGACGGCGCCGGCCAGCAGGAAGGGTTTGACGCCGCGCCGGCCCAGCATGGTTTCGAGCGAGGCGATGGGCAGGCGCGTGCCGGCCCTTAGGCGGGCGAGCTGGTCCGGCTCGGTGCAATCGAGCTCGAGCCATCCCAATTGCAGCGGCTCGAGGGCGTGCGCCAGTTGCCGCATGCCTCCGGCGGTGAAGCCGAAATTGACGTCGAGCATCAGGTCCATGCCGGGACCCGCGCCGCGCCGGAACGCCTGCAGCAAGGCGACGGCATCGGCAACTATCTCTCGGTCGATATTGCGCGCGTAGCGATCGGCGGGCGCCCGCACGGTGCCGGCGCCGGGATGTTGCGGCATGGTCAGAAGGTTGGTCTTGAGGCCGCGATAGCCGGCGGCGGCGACTTCTGCGCCGAGTGCTTCGATATCGGCGAGGCCGTCGATGGGCGCGCCGATGCCGTGGCGGCGGCACAGGTCCGGGTGGCGCAGCCGGTAAAGCCCGCAATGCGACCAGTAGAGCGGCAGCTGCTCGCGCAGGCGCCCGCCGAGCAATTGGCTGACGGGGACGCCCAAAGCCTTGCCGGCGATATCGAGGCAGGCATTTTCGATGGCGCCCAGCGCCATGGCCCGCAGCCCTTCCGGCGGCGTGCGCAGGCTGGCGGCGAGGTGGGCGGTGACACGGGCGGGCTGGGTCGGATCGAGCCCGATCAGCATCTCCTGCATGTCCTCGATCAGCAGGTAGAGCCCCTTGCGGCTGCGGGCCTGGCTGAACTCGGACCAGCCGACGAGACCTGCGTCGGTGCTCATCTTGAGGAAGCCCCAGACGTCCCAGCCGCCATCGACGAGAAGCGTTTCGATGCCGGTTATCTTCATGCGGCGACCTTCGGATAGACCTGCGCCAGCAGCGGCTGCCCGCGCAAAAAGCGGCCGGCATTCTCGGCGACGAGCCCGGCGATGCGCATGCCGGTCAGCGGACTGCCACCACCGGCGATATGCGGGGTGACGATGAGATTGGGAGCGCGCCACAGCTCGTGGTCCGGCGGGAGCGGTTCGGGATCGGTGACGTCGAGGGCGGCACCGCCCAGATGCCCGTGCGCGAGCGCCTGAGCCAGCGCCGCCATATCGATGAGATCGCCGCGCCCGACATTGACGACGAGGGCGCCCGGCTTGAGCATGGCGAGCCGGCGGGCATCGATGAGACGATAGGTTTCGGGCGTTGCCGGCAGACAAAGCACGATCGTATCGGCGCTGGCCAGCGCCTCGTTGAGGCGGGCCATCGGCAAGGTCATCCTGACATCGGGGCAGGGGGTGCCGGTGCGGTTGATGCCGATCGTTGTTGCCTGGAACGGCGCCAGTCGCATGGCCAGGGCTCGGCCGACATGACCAAGCCCGACAATCACGATCGTTGCTGCCTCCAGCGTGCGCAGGCCGGGGCGCACCGCTTCGCGCTCCCAGCGGGCGTCGGCCCGAGCCAGCAGGGCTGCGGGCAGGCAGCGGTTGTGTGCCAGGATCAGGGCGATGGCATGCTCCGCCACGGCCGCCGCTGCCGCGCCGCCCTGGTTGGTGACGACAAGGCCGGCCGGCAGCGGGTGCGACAGCAAACCCGAGCACCCGGCTGAGACCACCTGCAGCCAGCGCGTGCGCGCATCGGGTTGGCGCAGCGCTTCGGTGAGGTCCTCGCCTTCGTCGCCGCGCGGGTCGGAAAGCACGAGGGCATCGCAATCGGCCACATGGCCGGGCAGTGCCGGCGCGGCTGCCTCGACGACCTCGACATCGGGCAAAGCCGCCAGCGCTGCGAGGATCGGCTGGCGGGCGATGCGGCCGGAAACGGCGATACGCATTATCGCGAAGTCTCCGTTCCGGCACGCATGCTAGTTTTGTCCGGCCGAGAAGCGCGGGCGGGCGAAGCGCATGACAACACCGACGGCCACGGCGGAAAGCACCGTCACCACCACGGCAAGCGCGGCGAGGTCGGAATAGGTGCCGCTGTCGTAAATGTCCTGGATGCGATAGCCGATCACCATGTTGCGCGGTCCCGACAGGATGGCTGCTGCGGTGAGATCGCCGACGATGTCGGCGAAGATGAGGGCCCAGCCGGCGGCCATGCCGGGCAGGGTCAGCGGCAGGAGAACCCGCCAGAAGGTGCGTCCCCGGGTGGCACCGTTGACGCGCGAAGCCTCGACCAGTTGCGTGCCGATCTGGGCCACCGAGGATTCGGCGGCGATCGCCGCGACCGGCATGCGGGCGATGACGTAGGCGATGACGAGAATGTACAGGGTGCCGTTGAGAAAGAACGGGCTGCCGCCGAAGGCCAGCAACAGGCCGATGGCGAGAACCAGCGTCGACATTGCCGAGGGCACCTTGGTCAGCAGTCCCAGCCAATGGCCGCGCCGGCCGCCGACTTCGTTGGCATAGATGGCGAGCGTGCCGGTGATGGAGACGGTGATGGTGGCGGCAACGATGCCGAGGATCATCGAGTTGAAGATCGCCTGGGCCGAGGTCGGCACGACCAGCGCCTCGATCAGGTTGTTGATGGACAAGGTGTTCAACGAGATCTTCGGCGTCCAGAAGTTCTCCATCGACACGATGAACAGCGCCCCGATCGGCAGCACCGACGTCATCAGCAGGTAGAGGATCATGACGATCCGGGCCGGGATCTTCATGGCGCCCAGCGAGATGCGGTTGGGACGCACGCCCATGCCGCCCAGGCGTGCATACTGGCCGAGCACGGCCATGCGACGCTGGATGATCCAGATGGATGCGACGACCAGCATCATCATCAGGCCAATGCAGACGGCTTCGTCGATGGCGGGCGGGAAGCGGCCGTTGATGAGGCGGGCGACATAAGTCGGCAGCACGATGATCTGCGACGGGCCGCCGATGATGGCGGGGATCGAATAGAGCTCGATCGCGGCGATGCTGGTGAGAAGGAAGGATGAGCCGAGGGCGGGCTTCACCGCCGGCATCGCCACCTGGAACAGGCAATGCAGCCAGTTCTTGCCGCTCATGCGGGCCGCTTCCTCGAGGGAAGGATCGAGCTGGCGGAAAGCGGCGGCAATGATGACGTAGCTGTTGGGAACGAGAAACAGCACGTAGACGAAGACGAGGCCGAACCAGCTGAAGATGCTGAAGCCGACGGTGCCGGGATCGATGCCGACAAGCGAGAACAGCCAGCGGATGAATACCGGCACGAAGCCGGCATTGGGATCGCCGAGGAACAGCCAGCCGATGGCCAGCGTCGAGGGCGGCAGCAGCAGCGGCACGACCGGAAAGAAGGTCGACAATACGCCCATGCGGGCATTGGTGCGCTCGTTGAGCCAGGCGAAGGTAACGGCGATCGGGATGCAGAAGAGATTGCACAGGACGACCAGGATGGCGGTGTTCATCACCGCCTCGCCGAGGCCGCGGCCGGAGAATACCCGGCCCCACAATTCGGTGCTGAACGATCCGTTCGGCAGCAGCGCCTGCTGCAGCATGCGCACCAGCGGAAAGCCGGTGGCAAAGAGGATGAGCGCGGCCAGGAGCAGGGCGACGAGGCCATAGAGTCCCAAGCGCCTGCGGCCGACGATCGAGCGTGCCGGCGTCATGGACGTCAGCGTGCTAGCCACAGCAGGCTCTCCCGGGGAATACCGATCGTGATCTCGCTGCCGCTCGCCGGTGCGGCGAAATCGGGCTGGGTCACCGAGGCGATGGCGAGCGTTTCACCCATGGCGAGCCGCACTTCCCAGCGGGCGCCGAGGAACACGGTTTCGACAACCTGCGCCGGAACCCGGATGAGATCTTCGTGTGCGGCCGGCGCCAGGCGCAGATGTTCGGGGCGGACGGCGATCCAGCCGGTGCTGCCGACCGGGGGCGGGGCGGCCGGCAGAGCCAGATCGAGCGCGCCGATGCCGGATTCGACCGCGAGCGTCGTGCCGGTGGCAACGACTTTGGCCGGAAAGCGGCAGGCTTCGCCGACGAAATCGGCGACATAGGTGGAATTCGGACGGCGATAGACATCGAGCGTGGTGCCGATCTGGGCGATGGCGCCGCTCTCCATGACGACGAGCGTGTCGGCCAATTCCATGGCCTCTTCCTGGTCATGCGTCACATAGACGCCGGAAAAGCCGGTGGCTTTCTTGATCTCGCGCAATTCGGTGCGCAGGCGGCGGCGCACCTTGGCATCGACATTGGACAGGGGTTCGTCGAACAGCAGGACCGAAGGTTCGCGCACCAAAGCGCGCGCCAGCGCCACGCGCTGCTGCTGGCCGCCGCTGAGCTGGGAGGGGAAGCGGGCATCGAGACCTTCGATGCCCATCTTGCGCATATGCGCCGAGACCCGGGTGCGGATATCGTCCTTGCTCATGCCGGTGCCGGAGGTCAGCGGATAGGCGATATTGTTGAACACCGTCATATGCGGCCACAGGGCATAGGATTGGAACATCATGCCCAGGCCGCGCCGCTCCGGTTCGACGAACGTCCCGTGCGAAAACACTTCGGTGTCGCCGATGGCGATCTCGCCGGCGCTTGGCCGTTCGAGGCCGGCAATGCAGCGCAACAGCGTGGTCTTGCCGCAACCGCTGGGGCCGAGCAGCACGACCAGGTGGCCTTCCGGCACGTCGAGCGTGATGTCCTTGAGGGCAACGACCGAGGTCCCGTAGACCTTGGTCAGTCCGGCAATGCGGACGGCCGGGATGGCGGAGCGATCCGAGATCGAAGCGGCAGAGTCCGGCCGCTTTTCAATTGTCGTGGTAGGCATCGAAACCTCGATGTCGGGGGGAGTGCCCACAGCCGGGATTGCGACTGTGGGCCGTTTCAAGAAAGACGAGGTTACTTCACACCAAGCATGTCAAACAGCTTGGTCATCTCGGCATCGTCGAGGCCGTCGGCGATTTCGACGACATTGCCGGTCGGCTTGGCCATGCAACCGAGCTTGCCTTCCGGATCGCCCGGGCTCATCACCTCATTGTCGGTGCAGGTCGCGGTGATGCCGGGATCGGAGAGCAGCCAGTTCATGAACAGCCTGGCGGCATTGGGATGCGGAGCGGCGGCGACGGCACCGAAGTTGAAGCGGTTGGTGACGGTCGGCTCGGCCATGAAGGCGTATTCGATCGGCGCGCCCTCGCTCTTCAGCGACAGGGCGAACGAGCTGGCGCTCGGGAAGTTGAGCGGCTTGGCGCCGGCGGCCACCTGTTGGGCGCCGGTCTGGGCCGAGGCGACGATCTGGAAATCCTGGCCGGCAAGGCTCTTGATGTAATCGTCGCCGAAGCTGTCGTGCATCACCTTGAGCCAACCGCCCCAATTCACGCTGGACTGGGTGTCGGCGAGGATGATCTTGCCCTTCCACTTGGGATCGATGACGTCCTTCCAGTCCTTGGGCGCCTCGTCCTTCGAAACCATGTCGGTATTGTAGATGAGGCCGAGAACGCCGCGGGTGATGACGGTGCGGTACTTCGATTTGGCATCGTCCGGCCACTTGTCGTAGTTCGGCAGATGGGCCTGCGACATATCCACGAACCAGTCGGTATTGTCGTCGTAATAGCTCGACTCGCTGGTGCCGACGATGTCGGCGAGATGCACGCCGGCGGCCGTTTCGGTGGCGAAGCGCTGCGAGGTCTGGGCGCCGGTGAGGCGCTGGATCTGCACGTCGATGCCGTATTCGGACTTGAAGCCGTCGGCATAGCGCTGCAACTGCTCGGTATTGGCGCCGGAATAGATCATCAGCCCGCCTTCCGCCTTGGCGGCGGCGACGAGATCGGCGATGGCGGCATCGTCCTGCGCAAAGGCGGCGGTGGAGCCGACGAGCATGGCGATGGCGACGCCCAAGGGCGCCAGTTTATGCGAGATTTTCATGCTTCCTCCCTGGCCCCGCGTTTGCGAGGCCTCTCCTGCAATCGATGTCCGCACGCGTCTTGGCGGACCATGGGGCGCCGGTGCGGATGGCGGCTTGGTCCCAGTGCAAAAACACTACTCGAACCGTTATTCACGATGGAAATTCATATGCACGCATCCGCAATCGGTTGATGAATGGTGCGGTCGCGTTGCATCGTCACTGCCATCAGGATTCCAGCCATTCCAGCCGCGAGGCGCCGGCCGGTTGCGGCGGCAATGCCCAGTACGGCTTGCTGACCGAGAAGTCGACGATCGGGTTGGCGTGGGCGACATCGCCGAAAGCGCAGGTGCGCTGGCCGATGTCGCCGGGGCGGGGCACGTACGGCTTTACCGCCGAAAGATCGGTGTCGGCGGCAAGCCGGCCCTGCGCCAATACCCACATCGAGGCCTGGGTGAGCGAAGTGGTGACATGGTAGCTGCCGCCCTCGCGGCTGCGGCGAAGCAGCGCGCCCATGATCCCGGCGCAGGCGAGGTAGGGGGCAAGGTAATCGTTCATCGTCACCGTCGGCGCATTGCGCGGCGCACCGGGCAGGCCTTCCTGAAAGGAAAGGCCGGACACGTTCTGGCCGACCGGCTCGTAGCCGCCGCGTTCGGCCCAGGGGCCTTCCGAACCGTAACAGCTGATCGAGACATAGATGATGCCGGGACGCAGGCGCGCCAGTTCCCGGGGGCCGAACCCCTTGCGCTCCATGGCGCCCGGCCGCCAGTTCTGGATGAAGATGTCGGCACTTTCGGCGAGCTTGCGCAATTGCGCATTGTCCGCGGCCGTATTCAAATTGACATAGGCGCTGCGCTTGCCGAAAGCGGTGTCGATATGGACGTGGGTCTTTTCCTGTTCGAGCGGATTGACCGCATGCAGGATGTCGCCGCCCTGCTCGGCGAGGAGCCGTCCCGTCGAAGGGCCGGCGATGACGTGCGAGGCTTCCAGTATGCGCAGGCCGTCGAGGGGCCGCCCGGCGGCGGCAAGCGGCTCGGGGGCGCTGTCGCCGATCTTTTCGATATGAAATCCCGGCCGCTGCGCCAGCCAGGCGCCCTGCGGATGGGCGAGCCATTCTTCGGGCGTGCGGATGATGGTGCCCGGCAGCTTGTGGACGGCCAGGGCGTCCTCGAGCTCCGCGGACTGCCAGTGCCCCACCGCCTCGGCTATGCCGGCCGTGGTGTTGGGCGAGCGCAGCATGCCGACGAGGTCCTGGGTGATGGTGCCGCGGCCGGTATTGCGCAGCAGGTAGACCAGCCGGTCGTCGGCGGTACGGAAGACGTTCTCGTTGCGGCTCCAGCTGCCGATCCGGAACGTCTGGCCGTTCTGGCTGCAATAGAACGCGGTGCGCAAACCGATATTGACGGCGCGGGCGAGGTCGACGGTGACGTCCTGTCCCTGGCCGCTCCGCTGTTGCCAGAGCAAAGCGATGCCGGCGGCGTAGGCCGCCAGCGCCGAGGCCGTTGCCGCTCCGTAACGGTGCAGGCTGGGAACCACCGGATCTGCGCCGACGAAGCGCACCTTGCCGGCGAGGGCGCCGGCATCGATACCGGCGCGGTCCAGGAGAACGCGAAAGGCGCTTTCGGCCGCTTCACTCATTGCGCAATGTCCTTTGCCGGTGCCGTCGTCACATTGAAAAGCATCGTCAGTCCTTCTACCGGCGCCACGGGGTGAACCAGTCGGACGCGATATCGAGACCGAAACCGGGCGCATCCGAGGGGATCAGCTTGCCGTCGCGTGGCAGGGCGAGCCCCGGAAGCCGCGTCACTTCGTGCAACGGCACGCCGGCGGGCGAGAACGTCACGTATTCGGCCAGCCCGGCTTCCGGCAGCGCCATGCAGAAATGCTGGCCGGCGGCGATGCCGGCCCCGGCGTGCAGGCAGGTGACGACGCCGGCCGTTTCGGCCAAAGCATAGATCTTAGCCGCTTCGGTGAGCCCGCCGCACCAGCGCAGGTCCGGCTGCACGATGTCGACGGCCCGCCGATCCAGCAAGTGCTTGAAGGCATGACGGCCGTGATGGTCTTCGCCGGTGGCGATGGGAATGGTCGGCACCGCCTGTTTGATGGCGCGCAGGCCGTCGGTGTCGTACGGCATCAGCGGCTCTTCGACCCAGCGCAGGTTGTAGGGCCGCAGCCGCTCCAGCATGCGTACGGCAAACTCGACATTGTAGCCCATGACGGTGTTGAGCATGAGCTCGGCATCGGGGCCGACGGTGTCGCGGGCTTCGGCGACCATGTCCTCGACGGCGTTGAGGCCGGCAACGCCGTCCTCGTAATGGGCGATGTTGCCGATCTTGAAGGCGGTGAAGCCGAGCTCCATCGCCCATTCGAGATCGGCCGTAGTGACGTAGCAATCGAGATGGTCGCGGGCCGGCCCGCCCAGCAAGGCGTAGACGGGCGCCTGCAGCAGCTTGCCCTTGATGTCCCAGAGCGCCAGATCGATGGCGCTGCGGGCCAGGCTGGGTATCCCGTCGGGACCGAAGCGCTGGGACGCGCGCCACATGAGGTCGTTGAGCAGTTCGTTCGCCATGCAGTCGCGGCCGACGAGCAGTGGTGCATAAAGCGTGCGGATCACGGGTTCGACGAGATCGCCCCAATGCGTGTGCCCGAGGCCGAACGTGCCGTCCTCGGCGGTGATGCGCACCCAGATCTCGCCGGTGACGTCGCCCGGCATCTGCGAGCGCGCGCGCGGCATGTCCGGGTATTTGTTGATCGGCCGGGGATTGTCCCGCTTGGCTTTGGCGCCGGCCCGTGGCGGCGTCGGCCGTTCGAGTGGCGGAAGCGTCAGTTTGAGGCACTCGATGGATACGATCTTCATGTCCGGGCGGAACTTTCGGGCAATGGGGACGCTCCGGCCCACTTCCTGCGAAACCGGCATGAACGGATATCGCGCCGTTCTCCGGATCGTGGTGCCACGGCTTAGGCACCTGTCAAAATTCGATAATTGCACCGGTTATCATGCAGACGAATAGGCGATGCCGATCCGGCCCGGAGGCATTCACATCGCTGATATCGGCGGTGAAAGCGAAATTTCCCTTCCGCGCGGCAAGCTGCCAGAGAGCGGCAGGATTTTGTGAAAGGCAGCGCCGTGAAAATTACAGGTTGGACCATCCATCTTTTCGAGGCGCGGCCGAGCCGGCATCAGGAAGTGGCGAATTTCGCGCGCCACAAGACCATGGCCAACGGCGTTGCCATCCTGCATACGGACGAGGGAATCGACGGCGTGGTCTCGGCCGGCGCCGCACGGCTGCTGCAGTTGGCGCGGTCGTGGCCCGCGGTTGCCGAACATGTCGTCGGGCGCAGTCCCCTCGACCGGCTGGCCATCGAGGCGGTGCTGCACAAGCGGTTCCTCTGGCATACCGAGCTCATCGGCCTTGTCGATCATGCCCTGTGGGACATTACCGGCAAGCTGTACGGGCAGCCGATCTACAAGCTGCTCGGAGCATCTCGCGAAAAGGTGCTGGGCTATGCCTCGACCGTGCATCATTCCAGCGACGAGCGTTTCCTCGAAACCGTCGAAGCCTGCAAGGCGGCGGGCTTCAAGGCGATCAAGATCCATCCTTACGGCATTCTGGCGGACGATATCCGGCTCTGCCGCAAAGTCCGCGAGGCCGTCGGCGACGACATGATCCTGATGCTCGACGCCATGTCGTATCCCGGACCCTATTCTCGCCACGAGGCGATGCAGATGGTGGCGGTGCTCGACGAATTGCGCTTCTATTGGCTCGAAGACCCCCTCGATCACCGTGACCTCGAGGGTCTCGCCGAGCTTCGCCAGTTGCGCCGGCACGTGCAGATCCGGGGCGCCGATCGCATCCTGCACATGCAGGAATATGCGGCAATGGTACAGCGGGGGTGTCTCGACATCATCGCCGGCCCGGTGTCGTGGGGCATTACCGACCTGCTGAAGCTCGCCCATTTCGCCGAGGTCAACGGCATGAAGATGGAGCCGCACGATTTCGTCGGCGGCACCGCCAGCCTGCACGCGCTGCTGGCGATCACCAACGGCACGTTCTACGAGATAGCGGTGCCGCGCGGCTCATTCGACACGATGCAATATCCCGGCCTCTATCTCGACGCCTGCTGGATCGATGCCGACGGCTATGTACAGGCGCCGGCAAAACCGGGACTTGGCTTCGAACTCGATATGGAAAAGGCCGCCGCAGTCACGCGCGAAACCATCACGCTGGGGGTGTAAGCCAGGGCCAAATGGTGCCCCCCGCCGGACTCGAACCGGCACGCCTTGCGGCGGAGGATTTTGAGTCCTCTGCGTCTACCATTCCGCCAGAGGGGCACGGCAGCGCTTATCTCCGAGACCATGATGGAATGCAAG
>Ga0164242_10004025_pt1 | contig 16563 bp, 9 predicted proteins | sample OricomgcompostMG_FD_108783 | JGI IMG/M metagenome (GOLD analysis project Ga0164242, IMG submission 108783) | Miracle-Growth compost microbial communities from Emeryville, California, USA - Original compost - Miracle growth compost (MG) ...
AGAAACATAAATATACTAAATATTCTGCTTTTATATCTCTACATTTCAAACTGTTTTTATCATCTTTCGTCGAACTCACGTTAATTAACTTTATATATAAAATAGCCCCATTGTTAAAAGCGGACCGCATCATAGTTTTACTGTGCAGCCTCCTGCTCATCCTGGCTGTCGCAGAGGCAGAAACGAGCCCGACGGGCAGCTTCCTGTATTTCAACCACCTCAGCAAAGCAAGCGGGCTTTCATCCGATGATGTCAAATGCATTTACCGGGATTCAAGGGGCTTCCTGTGGATAGGCACTACTTTCGGGCTCAATGAATACGACGGGCGTACGGTGCAGGTATTCCGGCACAACCGTTTCGATGCGCAATCGCTTCCCGACAATCTCATCTCCTGCATCGCGGAAGATGACAGCGGCTATTTATGGATCGGCACTTCCAAAGGCATTGGCAGGTTTAATCCTTACAACCATCAAAGCACCAATTATCGCCATGATTCCCGAAATGCCTGTTCGCTGCCGGACAATATCATCAAGTGCATTTATTTTGACCGGCAGAAAACACTCTGGGTAGGCACAGAATCAGGCCTCTGCCGGCTGGACAGGAAAACAGGCTGCTTCACAAAAGTGCATCTGCTGCCCGATCCGCTGGACAAAACCCAGCTGAGCGCCATCAGCTCATTCCTGGAAGACAGGCAAGACCGTTTCTGGATCGGCACTTATTCAGGGCTGGTATTGTACGACCGGGCGAAGAAGCAAGCGAAGTATTTTGCCATGGATCCGGCATCTGCCGATCCCGGCGGCAATGCCATCACTTCGGTTTTTGAAGACCACAGCGGTCGCATATGGACCCCTGTCTGGGGCAAAGGCCTTTGCCGTTTTGACCCGGAGGCACATACTTTCACAAGCTATACGTGGAACCACAACAATCCTTATCCCGGCACCGTCAACATTGTATTTTCGATGGCCGAAACAGGCAGCGACAGCACGCAATACACGCTGTGGCTGGGGACTTCGGAAGGGCTGATGAAGATCGATTACAGGGATGACGATTTCCCGCCGGCCTTGCAGTCTTCGCTCCTGCTCCGGCCCGATCTTTCCCAGCCGCATGCTGTCAGCCAGGGACCGGTGAATGATCTTTCGCTCGACCAGCAGCACATCTTATGGATCGGTACGCAGCATGGCATAAACGAATATCTGCCGGGGAACCAGCTTTTCTCGCAGGTAGCTGCCATTCGCGGCTCTGTCAACAGGATATGGGTGGATTCATCACAGAACAGCCGCTATTATTACATCGCTGCCTGGTATGGAGACGGCCTTGTCAAGCTGGACAAGAATTTCCATTTGGTACAAAGCTGGCATTTTGTGCCACCCGGCTCACATACGAGGGACAACAGCCAGATATCCGACGTGATCCGCGCCCGCAATGGCCTGCTATGGATTGCAACCTTCAACGGGCTGTACAGCCTGGATGAGCATACGGGCCGCTTCACCAGCTACCTTCATCAGCAAGACGGCAATTCGCCGGCCGGCAACCAGACCACCACCGTGGCAGAAGATGACAGCGGAAACATCTGGATCGGCACTTATGGCCTGGGAGCAGATCGCTATGATCCTGTTCATAGAACCTTCACGCATTTCATGCACAACGACAAGGACAGCAGCAGCCTTTGCGACAACCTGGTATGGAATATTTATCACGAGAAGGGCAGAATATGGATCGCTACCAACAATGGTCTGGGCGAATACAATGAAAAGCAGCATTCCTTTATCAATTATCAGCACCAGGAGGACAACCCGGCTTCTTTACAGGGACGTAGCGTGGCAGGCATGGCAACAGACCTGCAGGGAAACCTGTGGGTGGCCACCGAAGAAGGACTGAACCAGCTCGATGCGAAGAGCGGACAGTTTACATTGTATTCCGTGGAAGAAGGACTTGCCAGCAATGATATCGTCAACATAGCCACCGATACATCGGGAAATATCTGGCTGACAACAGCAGCGGGCATTTCGCAGTTCGATCCGCTGAAAAAAACTTTCATCAACTATGACGAGCAGAATGGCCTTCCTGCCGCAGTGGAAGGGCCGCTGACGGCCGATGGCTACGGCAACCTGCTGACCACTGCCAATCACCTGCTCCTGAGATTCTCGCCTGCTTCTTTCCTGCTGTCGTCCAGGCCGCCGCCGGTTTACATTACAGACATATCGATCAACGGGCAGAGGCTGCTCTTCAACAAACCCGTCGGGCCATCCCATGTTTTTGAGTTAAAATACCCAAAGAATTCTTTCTCCTGCACTTTCAGCGCACCGGAATTCCTGAACGGGAAAAATGTAAAGTATGCTTATAAGCTGGATGGTCTTGACGCAGGCTGGGAATATGCCGGGTCGCGCAATTTCGTTACCTACGCCAACCTGGCGCCGGGACTCTACCACCTGCATGTAAAAGCCGCCAACAGCCAGGGTGTCTGGACGGAAAAAGCCACCTCTCTTTCTTTCCGTGTACAGCCGCCTTTCTGGAATACCTGGTGGTTCCGCATAGCCCTGCTGCTGTTCATCTGCCTTGTGGTATATGCATTGTTCATTTACCGTGTAAGAACCATCCGGAAGCAGGAAGCGCTGAAGACCTCTATCAACAAGCAGATAGCAGACATGCGCCTGAAGGTGCTGCACACACAGATGAACCCGCATTTTCTTTTCAACGCGCTCAACTCGATCCAGGAATGTATTTATACGCAGCAGACCGCCGTGGCATCGCGGTACCTGGCAAAGTTTTCCCGGCTCGTGCGCCTTATCCTCGAACATTCCGAACATTCGTTCATCAGCCTGGGCCAGGAAATAGAGCTGCTGACATTGTACCTTGAGCTGGAGACCCTGCGGTTCGAAGAATCCTTTACCTATAAAATAGAAACAGACAGCGCCGAAACAGCCTTGCTCAGCATTCCTCCCATGCTTGTCCAGCCCTTTATCGAAAATGCATTGTGGCATGGGCTGCTTCACAAGGAAGGAGAAAAAAGATTATCGGTGCTGTTTCGTGCAGACGAAGAAAATATATATGTGACCATCGAGGACAACGGCATCGGCAGGAAGGCCGCCAAAATAAAAAAATCCGGAAAAGAGCAGCAACGCCAGTCCTGGGGCATCCAGCTCAGCAGCAGGCAGCTCGACATCGTAAGCCACCTCACCCATCAGCAGGCATCCGTGTCTATCGAAGACCTGTTTACAGCCGAATATGAGCCGGCAGGCACACGCGTAAGGCTCACCATACCCATTGTGAGAACAGCCGTCGTTGCAACTTGATGGATACGAAAGATAAATTCAATAATTTCACATGGTTCACAAGCGTATGGTTGGTAACCAAATCTCCGGCTTTCAGCTTTCGGCTTTACGCCTTAAGCTTTACATAAAACACTTGTTAACCCGCAAAGCCTTTTTATTGGTCCAGCCATGCATTCCATCAAATATCTTCATGCAAAACCGTTAAAGTCGCATAATATTGCCAGAAGAGAAAACGCAGAACGTAAAACATATCACTTACAACCTACATCCCATAAGTGGTATAACCTTTGCAGTATAGCCATCATCCTCAAAAACAGATATGCGCGCCATCATTGTCGACGATGAACCCAAAGGTCTGAACCTGCTGAACGAGCTGATCAGCAGCCAGTCTTCCGACATCCGGGTAGTTGCGCTGGCCAGGGATGCCAATGAAGGGATCAGGCAGATCCGCCATCACCAGCCGGATGTGGTGTTCCTCGACATCAACATGCCCGGCAAAAATGGCTTTGAAATGCTGCAGGAGCTTTCGCCGGCCAGCTTCGACGTGGTCTTCATCACGGCCTATGACCAATATGCCATCAAAGCTTTCAAATACAATGCCTTTGATTACCTGCTGAAGCCGCTGGATCCTGATGAGCTGTACAGTTGTATAGAACGGCTCCGGGAAAAAAGGCTGCACATCGACCTGCAGCAACGCCTTGCATCCATGCTGGCGCAGATCCACAACCCGCAGCGTCTCCCCGACCGCCTCACCATCCATTCCATGGATGGCATCACTGTGGTCCCTATACGGGAGATCATTTACCTGGAAGCAGCCGGCACTTACACGATCTTTTACCTGAAAAGCGCCGACAAGATCATTTCTTCCGTGAACCTGAAGGAATATGAGGAGCTGCTCTCGGAACATTCCTTTTTCAGGGTGCATCATTCCTTCCTGGTCAACCTGCAGGAAGTAAAAAAATATGTCCGCGGCGACGGCGGCTATGCCATCATGAGCAACGGCAGCGAAGTATCTGTCAGCAAACGCAAAAAAGAAGAATTTCTCCAGCACCTGTCCGGACATTGAAGAGTAAAGAGCCGCCAGCTTCATTTGATTGTATGCATAGCGGGATTATGCTGATTGCTGAATTTCATATCAACGTTGTTGACGAAGAAAATGAAGTGTTGCTCCTTTTGGCATTCATCCGGCTTCAGCCCTTATGCTTAAATAAAATATACACATCTCCTGCTGAATTACAGGTGCGCGGCTAACTGCCGGCCTTTATCTTCAGTATTTCAGGCCTGAGGTAGGGTTTATTAACATCCACAAGACCTTTATAAGCATAAGGATCATTACCGGCTACCATGACAATATCACGCAGATCTTCTGTCAGCGGCAGCTTCCCGTCCTGGTCCCAGGGAAGCATGGATTCAGCGCTCATATAATGATTCACCAGCGCAGTACGGAATTGATGATCGGTTTTGTTGCTCAGTGAGCTGTGTAAAGTATACCCGTTAAAAAAAACGACAAAGCCACTTTTTACCTCCACAGGTATTTTTTTGTCTGCGGGATAATCCGAAATATCAACGGTGTCTACATCGGCATATTCCCTGTCCTGATTAATGATCCGCTTACGGATGTATCCCTCTTTGTTTGAGCCGGGAATGATCCAAAGGCAACCGTTATCTACCGTGGCATCATCAATAGCAATCCAGACGCCTACCAGTGATTTGTCCCGCGTAGGGATGTAATATTCATCCTGGTGCCATGCCTGGCCGGCCTTGCCGGGCGCCTTTACAAAAAGCATGGATTGCATGCATTTGATATTCGGGCTGACAATTTGGGTAAGAATATCGGTAACATTCCTGTGGACAAGAGATGCTTTGATCAGCGGTGATATCTTATGTGGAAAATGAATGGCCACATATTTCCTTAATACCGCTTCATCTGATTCGTCTCCCGAGGCCTCTATGAGACCGGGTATCTGGCCGCGTTCACCCCTGAATATGCTCACGGTCTCTTTTTTCAATGCTTCGATCTCATCCGGGGTCATCAGCCCGGGAGCAATCAGGAAGCCCTGGTCCCTGTAATGGGCTATATTTTCCGGTGTGACGGCTCCGGATTTCACATAGGCATGTTGACTGATCATTCTGTTTGGTATTAAATGGTGATTAATGATTTTTCAATTTCTTCGAGAGAGCGCTTTTTGGTTTCGGGGACTTTGACAAAAATGAATACAAAGACAATCGCGCAGATAAAAGCATAGACGAAGAAAGTAACTGCTATCCCCAGCTTCTCATTCATAATTGGGAATGTATAGGTCACGGCGAAATCTCCTGCCCAGAGGGTCATGGTAGCCATGCTCATCGCGAGCGCGCGTATGCGGTTAGGAAAAATTTCCGACAGGTAAACCCAGGCTACCGCACCCCAGGTAGCGCTGAAAGAGGCTACATACAGCAGCAGTGCAATGATAACGGCATAATTTCCGAAATAACGGTAGTGAAAGCACAGGCCCAGCCCTGCAACCGAAAGGCCCATGCAAAAGCTCCCGATCAGCAAAAGCGGCTTTCTTCCAATCTTATCCACCATGCCAATGGCTGCAAGGGTAGCAGCGATATTAATAATACCGATACCGATGGTCTGGAATAAAGAACCGGATGTGGAGAGACCAGTTTGCTTCAGGATCATGGGTGCATAATAGATTACCGAGTTGATGCCGGTGATCTGCTGAAAAACGGCAATCAGTATTCCCATCCGGATAATGGGCAGATACCGCCGTGAAAAAATGTCCGGTAATATGGGTTTCTGCTCCCGGCAGAAGCTGTTGCTGATTTCTGCAAGAGCTTCTTCAACATCTTTACCACCGGTTTTTTTCAGTACCTGCCAGGCTTCGTTCTCACGACCTTTACCAGCCAGCCAGCGTGGCGTTTCCGGTACAATGAACAGCAAAGCCAGGAAAAGGAACGCGGGAATGGTCTGCGAGGCAAACATCCAGCGCCAGTTGTGGATGCCTGTATCGGCAAGGAGATAGTTGCAAAAATAGGCCAGCAGGATTCCGCTGACAATAGCCAACTGATAAAGGGATACCAGCCGTCCTCTCCGGGATGCAGGCGCCATCTCGGCGATATACATGGGAGAGACCATTGCCGCAGCGCCAACACCCAATCCGCCGACCAGACGGAATACAATAAAAATGAAAAGAGAAGTAGATACCCCGGCTCCCACTCCGGAAATGGCAAACAACAGGGCGCAAATAATGAGCGTAAACCGCCTTCCGAAACGGTCGGCCGCTATTCCTGCCACAGCCGCACCTGTTCCGCAACCAATAAGGATCGAACTCACTGTCCAGCCGAGACTATACTCATTCAAATGAAAATATTGTCTGATAAAAGGCATTGCACCTGAGATGATGGCTGTATCATACCCAAACAACAAGCCTCCCAGGGCTGCCACTATCGATATTCTCAGGGCATATCTGCCGCCTGCTTTTGAAGAGGCTGCATCCACGTTAATATTGCCGGCATCCTTACACACAGATGGTAATTGGCTCTGTATAGTCTGTTCCTGGTTCATATTTTCCCTACTGGTCAATTTTGTTGCCTTCGATAGACATCCAATAAATTCAGCCCGGTTTTAAAATCCTCAAACGGCCCGGGTGCCGGATTGTTTTTATCCCTTTGCTTGCCGTAATAATCTGTAGTGACCTGAAACGGCTGCCCGTCCGGTGCCTGGTATGGAAGACCGGAAATAGCTGTTTTTCCCAGCAATGCCGTCGTAACTAATTTACGCTTTCGTTCCTTTGCCCATGCCTTGTCAAGTTTGGCTTTAAGGTATAGACCATCCTGCTTTTTGACCAGTTTTATTTCCGGGTTAAAATCCTGTTCAACTATTGGATTAGTTTCAGGCTTTGAAGGTTTAGCGCCGTTAAGAAAAACATTTCCTTCCATCTGTGAAGGCAAAGGCGCGGTATCATACTTATTCAACTGACTTTTTTTAGTGAAAATATTATTGTAAAATTGATTGTCACCCAAAGGATTGTCATGAAACCCTGCCACGTCTGTAGCATGAGCCTTAAGGAAAGGGGTTTGGCGTGCATCGTAGGACATGACATTGACGCTGCCTCCAAACAGGTTGTGGCAATAAGCAACACCCTGGGATCGAATGGTTATTGATACCGGCGAAAGGAATATATTATTATCTATCAGGACAGGCCCGTGATCCACTTCTAAAAACATATCCCCATTGTTGTCATTCAATAAATTGCGGGAAATACGTGTACCCTGCGCCATCCAATCCAACCAGATGCCCAGACAGGTCTTGTAAATATGGTTTCCTGTAATGCTTACATCAACGGCTGCATGGAATTTTATGCCAGCCCGCTCTGCGCCGGCAAGCCACTGCTTGCTGCAGATATCATGGATCGTGTTTCCTGTAATGGTGCTGAATATGGCGCCCATGCTGCCGACAATACCGGCCTGCTCGCAATGGGAAATGATATTATTCCTGACAATATGGTGGCCGATCTGCTCCGGCGTCCATCCGTCTGCGAGCGCACGTTGTATGGTCTTTACATATCCCCCTGCTGTATTGGCCGAAGTATTGTCCCAGCGGTCGCCATACTTACCAAGGGAGATGCCTGAACACATGGAATACCTGACAACATTGTTTTCGATGATCCATCCTTTGCTCCAGTTGGGCCCTATCAGGCCGATCTGCTGTGCCGTAGGCGGCGCCCAGGGCGTAGCGGCATCTTCCAGGGTAAAGCCGCGGACAGTGATATAGTTGATCCCTTTGTTTTCGGGATAGAATACGCTCCGGCGAACATTGATCTCAACCATCTGCTTATTGGGGTCAACGTCTTTGAACTGTGCCCAGATCGTTGTGCTGTCGGCATCTGCTTTCCCGAACCAGAGGGAGTCACCTTTCTTTTCAGGGTTCAGCACCTCATTTAAACTGGCAGCTTCCGTCAGCCAGTCGCCGTTAAGATATACTGCGCCGGTATGATGATCGCGCCCCCTCGGATCAAACCAATCGCCATGGATAAGGTCTTTATATGGGTTGAAATTGCCGAAAAATGTATTCGGTATTTTCACCTGCCATACTTCTTTTCCCACCTTTATCCAGCCCTTGATGATTTCCGAACCTTTGATCACCACCTTCTCTCCGCGAGCTGCTTCATAGACAATGCGCTCCGAGTCAGATTCGCCTCCCCTCGGCGGATTGACGTATTCCCGGTAAATCCCTTCATGCACCATGACCGTATCACCGGCATGGGCCAGCTCTGCAGCATGCTGAATGGTGCGCAGAGGCAACAGCAGCGTACCCGGATTCGAATCATTACCCCTGACGGAAACATGGAATGTTTTTCCAAAAGCTGCTGAGGCCAACAGCACAAGTGACAGGCATAACCCTGATATTGCTTTTATTTTTATGCTCATACTTTTTTATTTATCCTGTTTATTCTGAGATTATACATCCATACGATATCTACTTCTTCTCTATACGCTCAGGGTATCTCTATTTTGAAAATTTTACTGTAATTATACTTTTTTAAAGCGTTATCGGTACGAACAGCTATCCTGACGTAGTATGTGTCTCCTGAAGTTAATCCGCTGACCGTATCCGTGTATTGATCCGACAGAATCTCTTCATCAGGTGTTCCGGATAAGTCTGTCTCGGATTTAAAATCAAATACGATATTATTTAGCGTCGGCACCCGGGAGACAAGGGTTTTTCTTTCGACGATTTTTTCAGCAGCACGATCACGGACGATCTTATAGCTGGCTGTCACTGTCCCGGCAGAAGGAGTGATCGTAACGTCTGCAACAGCCAGGAACGGATCAACTTCAAAGTTAAGCTCTGTATGGCCGCCAATGCTGATTTCAGTAGTATCAATGGCAAAGAAGGCACCTTCCGTAGGAAGCACTTTGTATTCGTCTTGGAATATATGGGCGTTCTCATAGGTTCCATCTGGTTTGCCATTAAAAGAGATCGGCGAATTCAGGCTGCCCCCTTTTTCAAATAATTTAATGGTGAACCCGCCGGGCTCTTCTGTCTGAAGTCCTTCCTGGGTGAGCTTATCAGTTAGCTTTCCGTAGATGTCGCCATCCGGAGAAGGATAGTTATCAATTTTGGAACAGGATATAAACATTGAACCAACGATCAGTGTGACGGGCATAGCTCTTCGTATCATGGCTTTATGGCTTGATAAGTTAATAGTTTGGATTTTGGATAAGATTCGGATCCTTCGCGATTTCGGCAGGGTCTATCCGCTCGTGATAAATCTTGGGATCGAAAGTTTTAGGGAAGCGACCGGCAATGCCTTCTTCAAACCGGTAAGCCTTTTTCTGCACATCATAATAGGGCTTTATCTGGTGAAATCTGGTATTGTTAAACAACTTATCTGATAAATGCCATCTGCGGTAATCCCACCAGCGCTGGTTTTCAAATGCCAGCTCCACAAGTCGCTCATGCCTTACCCTATCACGTGTAACTTCGGCATCATCTAATAGTCTGATCCCCGCTCGTTCACGGATCTTATTTATAGCAGTTTTGGCATCTGCGATCTTACCCAGCTCGACAGCCGCTTCTGCATAATTCAGCAGCACTTCGCCATAGCGCAGATCAATCCATTGCTGATCTGATCCCCCATAGGTTGCCCTTGATCTATCCAGTGTGGGATCCAAATACTTGCGGATATAAAATCCTGTCTGGGTCTTTTCATTCCCGCCCAATCCACTTAGCCCGACAATATGCAGGGTGCCGTTCGCATTATCCGGTTTATGCGTACTGACATTATACAGTGCGCTGTAATCGCCTGCTTCCCACTTGGTTCCCTGGTCGTAGATTCCCGCCTGGACATCAATGACAGATCCCTGCCAGTCGCTGAAGGGAACAATGACGGTAGCCTGGCATCTGGGATCCTTATCTTTGAATAAATCAGTGGGATCCTGATAATAAATCGGCTGCCCCGATGCATCAGATATTTTGAGCTTTCCTGGTGAACCGTCCATGTACTCAAATTGCTCCACAGCTTCCAGGGTAGGACACATCCGGGAGCTGTATCCATCAGGCCCTCTCACGCCGAAAGGAAGATACCAGCAGTCATAGCCATGTGTTTTATCGGGATAGGAGAAATAGCGTGCAAGGATGATCTCTGGATTATCCTGGTCCAGGAAAAGGCTTGCAAAATTATCTGTTCTATCCGGGTATTTATTGTACAACGAATATTTTCCCGATTCCATGACGGCTCTTGCTGCATCATATGCAGCCTGCCAATATTTTCCGGCTTCCTGTGAAGGAATGCCCAGTACGCCGTCCAACATTACCTGGCCGTATCTGGCGGAAGAAGCGGCATACAGCATGGCGCGTGATTTCAACGCCAGCGCCGCATATTTTGTCGCACGGCCTTTCTCATTGCTCTCGCCGAGCAGCAGCGCTGCGCTGTCCAGATCGCTGGCAATGAAATCATAAACATCCTCCTCTTTGTCGCGCTTTACCTGGAGTTCGCTCAGGTTATCACCGGTAAAATTCTGCACTTCCTTTATGATAGGTACACCACCATAACGTTTTACCATGGCGAAATAATAATAAGCCCGTATAAAATAAGCTTCTCCCATTAAGGTTTTTTTGGTAAGATCGCTTACGGCCGCATCAGGTAGCCTGGCCATTAGATCGTTTACATTTCTCACATTGTTATAGCCCCACCACGGTGTCCAAGTGCCGTCACCTATGCCGTTCCGTTCGTCTCCAAAGCTGGTAATGGCTTCATCCGTATTGTTGGACAATGCATTGCTGACCGGAAAGAAGTTGAAATCTTCCATAGGCAGGGAATTATACAGGCTCGCCATATAAGCGGTAATGGCCGATTCGCTTCGAAATACTTCATCGGCAGTGAGGATGTTCAACGGAGGAATATCCAGCCTTTTATCGTCACAGGATATCATTCCCACGCCCAGTAACAATGCCACAAGGAGGCAGTTCAGCTTATTTTTCATGATCATGTGCGGTTTAGAGAGTGATATTTAAGCCAATATCATAATTCTTGGTAATGGGATACAGGTAATTGTAGGTATTGGGGTCATGTTCGGGATCTATATACTTCAGTTTCGTCAAAGTGTAAAGATTAAACCCGCTGAGATAGATCCTAAGATTCTGAATATGCACCCTTTTCAGGATACCTGCCGGAAATGTATAACCGAGCTCTACGCTCTTTAACCTTACATAGGAAGCGGACGGTCTCCAGAACTGGGAGTTCCATCCGTCTGACGGCGGATAGTTGGTAGCGGGGAATTTTCCGGGGACCCAGGGACTGTTCACGTCGAAAATATCCTCATGATGCCACCTGTCCATGAACTGGGTCAGGCTATTACGTCCCCAAGGCAAGGGAGCTCTCATTTGCTCGATGTATTCGTAGTTGTAGTTTGCCGCTCCCTGAAAAAAGAGGCTCAGGTCGAAGTGGCGGAAATTCATGGCGATGTTTAGCCCGAAGTCAATGTCCGGAATATAGGAGCGCCCGATCGGAACAACATCCTGATCATCAATTATCCCGTCTTTGTTTACATCTCTGTATTTCAGATCGCCTGGTCTGAGCGTGGTATTGCCCTTGCCATCCTGGATCGGAGAGGAATAAATATCGTTGTATGACTGGAACTGCCCGATATAATCATATCCCCAGTTGATATTGTCCCAGCGGTTGAGCGTGTTGTTTCGCCAGTTCAGGTAAGAATTTCCATCAGGCGCTCTTTCCATAGCCGTGAGCTCTCCCCTTGTATAGGTCATATTGGCGGAAAGATCATATTGAAATTCCCCGGACCGTTTGGCATGCCCCAGCACCAGCTCAAATCCTTTCCTTTTATCCGCATTAAGATTTTCCTGGGGCAATGAAGCACCGACGGTGCCCGGTATCGTTAAAAGCCTTGTGCCGAGCAACCCGGAACGGTCCCTTTCAAAAAGATCAAACTGGGCGGAGATCAGCCCCTCCCTGATGTCCATATCGAATCCGATGTTTTTTGTCGTAACGGTGTACCAGGTTATATTGGGATTGGGCATACCTCTGAAGCCCAGTCCCGAGATAACATTATCATCAAAAATATAATTGCCGCCCGGATAGTTGTATCCTGTCAGGAACTGGAAAGTAGAAGCATCATCGTCACCCATCTGCCCCCATGATCCCCTGATCTTTAAGTCGGTAACAAAAGGCAACGCCTGCCTGAAAAAATTTTCCGATGAGATCCTCCATCCTGCTGAAGCATAAGGGAAAAAGCCCCACCTCTTACCGGCCGGGAATTTAGATGAGCCTCCATAATTAAAGCCGAACTCAACCAGGTATTTCGACATATAGTCATAATTAAACTTCCCGATCACATTCTGGTTATCATTCTCATATAGTCCGCTGGAGGTTACCTGAGAATTCTGCGCGTTACCGGCAAAGAACTGATCCACGTCTATGGAGAATTCTTTCTTTGCCCACATGTTGTCGTTTTTTTCATGCCGCTCCTCGAAAACCAGGGATGCCTTTACATTGTGTTTCTGAAGGAACTGTCTTTCATAGTTTAGCTGACCGGTCAGTGAACTTCTTTGGTAAGGGATGTAATTCTCCGTAAGGTTGGAGGGATTGTTCTGGGTACCCTTTAGCACATAAGCATCAGTCGCCTTATCGTAGTCATAGGTAGAATAGGCTTTTCGCCAAGCTCTCTGGTAATAATCCTGGCTGTAGAAGCCGTACACCAGCTTTGCCGTAAGCCCTTCGGCAAAAGGAGCTGAATAATTCAGCACAAAGCTCCCGTCAAAAGTTTTGGTCTTGGTTTTCGTATATCCACCGATGCTGGCAGTGGTCATGGCCACAGGGTTCCACGGATAGGTCATGTCCTGGAGGTATTGGGGATTGTTGTTGGCATACACAGAATAGGTCGGTATGTTCATCCAGGTAAACTTAAGCACATTCCATGCTGCTTCGCCAGGCTCGTTTTTATCTTCCAGTATGCCATCTATGTTGATTTGTGCTTCCAGGCTTTTCGATATTTTACCGGTTACACTGGCTCGCACGTTATATTTTTTATAGTTGAGGTCTCCGCTTTTCCAGAGGCCGGCCTCATTCAGTACACCCAGAGAAGTGAAATAATGCATATGCTCGTCACCGCCGGTAACGCTTAAGTTATGATGTTGTAACGGTGTGAAATTGCGGGCAATTACTTTATACCAATCCGTGCTTGGATAAGTCCCATCTTTGAATTTCTGGATATCTTCTTTTGAGAAAGTCGTTTCGCCGGGGGCTTTGCCGCCGTTTATTTCGTTTTCGGTGGTCAGTACAGCAAACTGGTAGGCATTGCCGACCTCGGGAGTATTGGTCGGCTTTTGAATTTCATATGAGCCTGAATAAGAAATCTGTGGCTTGCCGCTTTTGCCTTTCTTGGTGGCGACCAGGATGACACCATTGGCAGCCTTTATTCCATATACTGCCGCAGAAGCATCTTTGAGCACCGAGATACTTTCAATATCATTAGGATCCAGCCTGACGAAGTCAGCGCTGGAGGCAACGACCCCATCTATGACGATCAGCGGCGCGCCGAATCCACGGATATCAAATGTTGATCCATAGGAACCGGGTTCCCCGTTTCGCTCGGTTATTCTCAGGCCGGGTAATTTGCCCTCCAGACCCTGGCGCAGATCGGAGGTGGAGATCGTTTTGATCTTGTCCCCGTCAATGGATGCGATTGCCCCTGTCACTGTGGCCTTTTTCTGGGTTCCGTAGGCCACCACCACCAATTGGTTCAGCGATGTTTCTGCTCCCGTTAATGAGGCATTGATCACGGACTGATTAAGGACAGCAATCTTCTTAGTGCTGTAACCTACATATCTGAAGATCAGCGTATCTCCCGCCTTCGCATTGATTGAATATTTGCCATTCCTGTCTGTAGTTACCCCGTTGGCTGTACCCTGGACCATGACTGTTACGCCGGGAAGGAGGACCTGGTTGTCAGAAGAGTTGACGGTACCATGAATGCTATGTCCCTGCTGGGCGATCGCAGGAAGGCCATAAAGCAGCAGTACAAGCGACCGGCAGGCGTTGACAAGATACCTGATAAAACGAGTTGAATTTTTCTGCATAGTAGAAGGATTGAGTCATGAGGAGAAAATAAATTCGAAAAGTGCATGTACAAATGTAATAGCCTCTTGTCCCCGCTGTCTAATACTTTTCTATACAAAACCTAAACAATCTTAATAAATACGATACCTTTATATTCTTCAATCTCTTAATATAGTAGGATATGAAGCCTTTGATCCAAAAGCTGCCCCTCACGGAAGACACTTCGTTTGTAGCCCGTACTTACCGCACGCCAAACTTTGAAGTGCCCTGGCACCAGCATTTGGAATATGAGCTGATCCTTTTTACCGAAGGCGCCGGCATGAGCTTTATCGGGAACCATGTGGGATCGTTCAGGGTAGGAGATGTTTATTTTCTGGGGAGGAACCTTCCCCATACTTTCCAGAAACAGGCAGACCTTATAACCAGCGCAGTAGTGGTGCAGTTCCTGGAAGATTTCTGGGGCAACGGGTTTATTACCCTGCCCGAAAGCCACCACGTCAGCCAGCTTTTTGAAAGATCCATGCAAGGTCTTAAAATCACCGGTCACAGCAGGACAATGCTTCAGCCCATGATCCGGGAGCTGGAGTTGCTCCGGGGCTTTAAAAGGATTATCCGGCTATGTGAATGCCTTGAGCTGATCGCGGAACGCGGCGAATACATCCCGGTATCCACCCAGGAAATTATTCCGCTGAACCAGAAGGAGCAAAAGCGTATTGACCGGATATTCCAATATACCATAGATTCGTTCAAGGAACCCATTTCCCTTTCGGAGATTGCGGAAGTCGCCTGCATGAGCGTGCCTGCATTCTGCAATTACTTTAAAAGAAGCACCAAGAAAACCTACATAGATTTCCTGAACGAGGTCAGAATAGGTTATGCGTGTAAAATGCTCAAGGATACAGAATTGACGATATTGAATATCTGTTATGAAAGTGGCTTCAATACGCTGGCCAACTTCAACAAACGATTTTTGAAGATAAAAAATATGACCCCTTCTCAATACCGGAAGAAAAACAGGAACCAGGTTTAACTCCTGTATAGCCATTTAAACAGCATAAAACTTATCCTTTCTCCTGTGTTTTCTCTTGCCTTCACCAGGTCGATCTGTCTGCCAAGCCCTTGGACGACATCGTTCTCGATATTGTAGATGGCTCGGAAATATATTGCAGGCTGTACCCTGTATGGAGCGCCGATGTATATCTTCCGCCGTTCCTTAATCCTTTCCCTCCACTTATTAAGCCATCAGCCCCGGATATTAATCCCGGGAAAATAATTCTACGGGGCTTCGGAAATTTCCTCCATTAAACCCCCAAGACCATGAGACCAAAGCATTTCATTATTTATGGTACGCTGCTCTGCATAACAGCGACATTCACCAGCCGGAGCGGGCATGCGCAACTGCTCAAACGCATCAAAGACCGGATACAGGAAACAGCCTCTGACCGCGCCGTAGATGAATCCGGCAATGCGACCAACAAAGCCATCGACAAAACGATCGATGCAGCCGGCAAAGCGGCGAAGGGAAACAGCAACGGAAGCAACAAAAATCAGCAAGGTGCTGACAATGCCGGCACCGGTGACAATGCAGCTTCTGCAGCAAGCGATGCTGCAACGGGAAATGCCTCTGGTGCGGCCGTCGTGCCCACCCTGACAACTTATAAGAACTACGATTTCGTTCCCGGTGACAGCATCATCTTCCAATCGCAATTGGCCGATGAACAGACTGGCGAGATCCCCTCACAGTTCACTGTGGAAGAAGGACAGATAGACATACAGACAGAAGATAATGAAAATGTCATTCATGTGCCAAAAGGAAACGGTGCCACTTTCAGGGCCCGGATGAACAAAGAGAATTATATGCCCGATCAGTTCACCATTGAATTTGATTTCAAAAATGAAAGGTTTGGCGTCAACCACCTGAGCGTAGATTTTGGAAACAGGGTTTATTATGCGCAGGATCCCGCCATCATGCCCGGCCTGACCTTTGATGATGGCAGCATCAACTGGACGTTGGGAGACGTAGATTATCCGGAAGCCCTGCATGTAAATTATGATTATCCCATGCAATGGCATCATATTGCCATAGCCATCAATAAAACGGCGGGGAAGGCCTATATAGACCAGTTCCGGGTGGCAAATGTAAACAACCTGCCTGGCAAGCCTAATAACGTGACCATTCATATAGACGGTTATGAAAATTCATTCATCAAAAACATACGCAT
>Ga0164242_10004026_pt1 | contig 16561 bp, 12 predicted proteins | sample OricomgcompostMG_FD_108783 | JGI IMG/M metagenome (GOLD analysis project Ga0164242, IMG submission 108783) | Miracle-Growth compost microbial communities from Emeryville, California, USA - Original compost - Miracle growth compost (MG) ...
GGACAGGTTGGTGACATCGCGGTCGCCGATCAGGATGCGGCCCTCATTGACCTCTTCGAGGCCGGCCAGCATGCGCAGTGCGGTGGATTTGCCCGATCCGGAGGGGCCGACCAGGACGAGGAACTCGCCGTCCTCGATGTCGATGTTGAGCTTGTCGACGGAGGCGGTGTCGGCGCCGGGATAAACGCGGGTGGCTTGGTCATAGGTGACTGTGGCCATGGTGATGCAACTCCTTCACCGGCAGGTACGTGCCGGACGATCCGTTGTGAATGGGGTGCGACGCCGCACTGGCCGTGTGACGCCAACCACACCTTAACCGGCCGCGGGCGCGATGGGTACGTCCGATCCCGCCCATCCCGTCATCCGGGCAGTCGGCGCAGCAGCTCTGAAAGCGCTGTGCAAGTTCTTGCAAATACTTGCAAGTCTTTGTAGGGTGCGGCAACGCTGTATGACGCGCATCACATCCGTCGAAGGAGACTCCATGATCAAGCGCACCCTCGCCGTAGCTCTCGCGAGCGCCACGGCGCTCACCCTCGCCGGATGCGGCGGGTCGTCCTCGGATGGCAGCAAGAGCTCGGCGGCCGGCACCGACGCGGGCACCAGCGCCGCAGCGACCGGCGGCGCCAAGTCCACGGCCGCGGCGGCACCCACCGAGGTCAGCACGAAGAACCCGACACGTGACAAGAGCGCCGACCTGGTGATCTGGGCGGACGCGACCTCTGCGCCGTACGTCCGCCAGCTGGCGACGCAGTTCGGCAAGGCCAACGGGGTCAAGGTCGCGGTGCAGATCGCCAACGACGTGCGGGGGCAGTACGAGACGGCGTTCAAGGCCGGCCAGGCACCCGATGTGATCGTCGGCGCGAACGACTGGACCGGTGAGCTGGTCGCCAACGGCGCCATCGCGCCGGTGCAGCTGCCGGCCGATGTCGCCTCCGGCTTCAACGCGCAGGCGATCGCCGCCACGAAGTACAACAACCAGACGTATGCCGTGCCGTACGGCGTGGAAAATCTTGCACTCGTCCGCAACACCGCCCTCGCCCCGACCGCTCCGAAGACCATGGACGAGCTGGTGTCGATGGGCCAGAAGCTGAAGAAGGCCGGCAAGGTCACCAACATCCTGTCCGACCAGGTCGGCAAGACCGGCAACGCCTACAACGGCTACCCCTTCCTGTCCGCGTGCGGCGGCGGCATCTTCGGTACGAAGGCCAACGGCGACTACGACCCGAGCAAGGTGATGGTCAACAGTGCCGGCTCGATCAAGGGCGCGACCGAGATGGCCGAGCTGGGCAAGGTCGGCGCACTGTCGACCAACATCGACTCGACCAACGCCGACACGCTATTCGCCACCAAGAAGACCGCGTTCGAGATCACCGGCCCGTGGTCGATCCCGGCGTTCAAGAAGGCGGGGATCAAATACTCGATCGACCCGCTGCCGAGCGTGGCCGGCTGTGGTCCGATGAAGCCGTTCCTCGGTGTGCAGATGTTCTTCGTGTCGTCCAAGGCCAAGAACGCCACGATCGCGCAGACGTTCGTGACCAGCTTCCTGACCACCAAGTCGGCGCAGGAGACCCTCTTCAAGGTGGGTCAGCGGCCGCCGGCCCTGACCGCCGCGTACGACGACGTCACCAAGAGCGACCCCGACGTCGCCAAGTGGGCCGCGGCTGCCAAGGGCGGCAAGCTGATGCCGAACATCCCCGCCATGAACTCCGTGTGGGGTCCGCTCGGCCAGGCCATGGCCGACGTCGTGTCGGGCAAGAGCCAGCCGAAGGCGCGCTTCGACAAGGCCCAGCAGGAGATCGTCAAGAACATCGCCAAGGGCTGAGGTCCCAGGTGGCCGCGTCCCCGCTCGACCGGGGGCGCGGCCACCGCCTCGCCGGATCCGCCCGTCCGTCCCACCCAGTCCGGAGCTCACATTGGCTGCAACCGCAAGCACCCGCGAGGAGTCGCTGACCTCCCTGCCCCCGGTGACCACCCCGTGGTGGGCCCACCTGTGCAAGTGGGGCGTCATCGCCCTCGGCATCGTCCTCACCTTCTACGTCGCCACCAAGCTGGCCGATGCCGGACACACCTTCGCGGTCATCGGTGTCGCGTTCGTCGCGATGTGCGGCCTCCTGGTCTACGGCACCCGGCGCGCCGTGCCGGCCAAATACCTCTTCTTCGGGGTCGTCCTGCTGGTCGGGCTGCAGGTGTGGCCGATCGTCTACACCGCGGCGACCTCGCTGACCAACTACGGCCAGGGGCACCTGGCGTCCAAGGAGGACGCCACCCGGCAGGACATCGCCTACTCGGTGCAGCAGGTCGCGGGTTCACCGACATACACCCTCACCGTCGCCGTCAAGGACGGCCAGAGCATCAGCAGCGGTGACCTCTACTTCCTGCTCACCGACAACAAGGGGCAGACGTATGTCGGGGACAAGACCGGTCTGAAACCGCTGGCCAAGGACTCGGTCACCCTGCAGGCGGGCAAGATCGTCAAGGCCGACGGCTTCACCACGCTGAACCTGCTGCAGGCCAACAAACGCAAGGATCTCGGCCAGTTCGCCGTGCCGACCAAGGACGGCGGCGGCATCAAGGCGAGCGGTTTCGCCGCGGCCTACGAGGGCAAACCGACGCTTGACTGGGACAAGAAGGCCGGCACCATCACCGACACCACCACCAAGCAGGTGTATGTCGCCAAGGACGCCCAATGGGTGCCGAAGAACGGCAAGGGGCAACCGCTTCCGGTCGGCTGGAAGGAGAACGTCGGCTTCGACAACTTCCGGACGATCTTCACCGACTCCACCATCCGCGGTGGTTTCTTGAAGATCTTCATCTGGAACGTGTGCTTCGCGGCGCTGTCGGTGCTCACGACCTTCGTCTTCGGGATGCTGCTCGCGTTGTTGCTCAACGATTCCCGCATCCGTGGGCGCGGCCTCTACCGGTCACTGCTGATCCTGCCCTACGCGGTGCCGGTCTTCGTCTCGGCGCTGGTCTGGGGGTCGATGTTCAACCAGCAGTTCGGGCTGATCAACAACCTCACCCATCTGGACATCGACTGGCTCGGCAACGCATGGGGTGCACGTGCGGCGATCCTCATCACCAACCTGTGGCTCGGCTTCCCCTACATGTTCATCGTCTGCACCGGTGCCCTGCAGTCGCTGCCCGGTGACGTGCTGGAGGCGGCGAAGATCGACGGCGCGAGCGCCTGGCGCACACTGCGATCGGTGACCGGGCCGCTGCTGCTGGTCGCGGTCGGGCCGTTGCTCATCGCGTCGTTCGCCTTCAACTTCAACAACTTCGGGCTCATCCAGCTGCTCACCCAGGGTGGTCCGTTCAACTCCGGCAATGCCCAGATCGGCTCCAGCGACCTGCTGATCACCTACGCCTATCGGCTGGCGCTGGGCGGCACCACGCCCGACTACGGTCTCGCAGGTGCGGTGGCGATCATCATCTTCGCGCTCGTCGCGCTGATGAGCTTCCCGGGCTTCCTGCGCAGCAAGCAACTCGAGGAGGTCAACTGATGTCCGCACCGAGCACCGCCCGCACCCCCGCGAAGGCCTCGGGCCGCGCCGGCGCGCGCGACTTCAAGCAGGTCTGGTGGAAACACGTCGTCATCTGGGTCGTGCTGGCCTTCGCGCTCTTCCCGCTGTTGTTCGTGCTGTCCTCGGCGCTGAACCCCTCCGGCAGCCTGTCGACCACCTCGCTCTTCCCGAGCGGCTTCAGCCTCAGCAACTTCCACGACCTCTTCCACGACACGGCCCGGCCCTTCGTGACGTGGTACAAGAACTCGCTGATCATCGCGCTCGGCGGCTCCCTCATCGGTGTGTTCATCGGCGCGTGTGCGGCATTCGCGTTCTCGCGTCTGCGGTTCCGCGGCCGTCGGACCGGCCTGCTCGCGCTGTTGCTGCTGCAGATGTTCCCGGCGCTGCTGGCGTTCGTCGGCCTCTACATCACCTTCAGCCGGATCGGCGAGGTGCTGCCGGCCTTCGGCCTCAACACCACGTGGGGGCTGATCCTCGCCTACATGGGCGGGGCGATGGGCGCCAACGTCTGGCTGCTCAAGGGCTATTTCGACACCGTGCCGCGTGAGTTGGACGAGGCGGCACGGGTCGACGGGGCGACGCACGCGCGGGTCTTCTTCACCGTGATCCTGCCGCTGGTCCGGCCGATCCTGGTGACGGTCTTCATGATCACCTTCGTCGGACTCTTCGGTGAGTTCATGCTCGCCAGCATCTTCCTGACCGACGTCGACGCGCAGACGCTGGGCGTCGGCCTCTACGGCATGACGCTGGGCAACGAAAGAGTCGCTCTCTTCGGGGAATTCGCCGCGGCCTCGCTGCTCGCGTCGCTGCCGATCATGATCCTCTACTTCGTCTTCCAGAAGCAGCTGGTCAGCGGCCTGACCCAAGGATCGGTCAAGTGAGCGAAGACCTGCTGGCGCGCCCGCACCACGACGGTTCGTCGTTGTATGTCGACAACCAGGCGCCACGACTCGGGGAGCCGGTCACCGTGCGCGTCCGCGTGCCACACGCGGCACGCATCGCCGAGGTGCACGTGCGACAGCTGTGGGATGCGGAGCCGACGTTCACCGCCGCGACGGTGGAGCGTCATACCGAGGTGGAGGACTGGTGGGCGGTCGAGGTCACCTGCCACAACCCGGTCACGCCCTACCGCTTCCTGCTGCAGGGGGACGACGGCGCGTATCTGTGGCTGAACGGCACCGGGCTGCACCGGCGCGACGTGCCGGACGCCGGCGACTTCCGGCTGGTCACCTACGCTGCGCCGCCGCAGTGGGCGCTGGATTCGGTTGTCTACCAGGTGTTCCCGGACCGTTTCGCCCGGGCGAAGGATGCTGCCCCGGTGACTGACATCGCGCCGGACTGGGCAGTCCCGGCATCCTGGGACGAGCCGGTCGCGGCCCGCGACCGCGACGTGGTCGCCCGGCAGCTCTTCGGCGGAGATCTGGACGGCATCCGCGAGCACCTCGACCACCTCGAACGGCTCGGCGCAACGGTGCTCTATCTCACGCCGTTCTTCCCGGCACGCTCCAACCATCGGTATGACGCCACCACGTTCGACGCGGTGGACCCGTTGCTGGGCGACGAGGAAGCGCTGAACCGGCTGGTCGCAGAGGCGCATCGCCGAGGGATGCGGGTGATCGGCGACCTGACGACCAACCACACCGGTGACGCGCACGAGTGGTTCGTGGCGGCGCAGCGTGACGAGGACGCCGCGGAGCGTGACTTCTACTTCTTCCACGACGACGGTGCCTACGACAGCTGGCTCGGGGTGCGCTCGCTGCCGAAGCTCAACCACTCCTCGGTTGCCCTGCGCGAGGCGTTCTTCGACCGGCCGGAGGCACCGGTGCGCCGCTGGCTCACCGGTGAACAGCCCCTGGACGGCTGGCGGGTCGACGTGGCCAACATGACCGGACGACACGACGCACAGGACGTCAACCATGCCGTCGCCGACCACATGCGGGCCACCCTGGACGGCTTGGGTGGCGACAAGCTGCTCGTCGGTGAGCACGTGCACGATCACTCCGCCGACGCGCAAGGCTCGGGATGGCACGGCGTCATGAACTACTCCGGCTTCACCAGGCCGCTGTGGACGTGGTTGCGCGGCAAGGAGTTTGCGCCCAAGTTCCTCGGAGCGCCGCTCGCCGTGCCGCGCCTGGACGGCGACTCCGTGGCGGCCACGATCGACGAGTTCGGCTCGCTGGATCCCTGGCGTTCGCGCAGCTTCAGTTTCACCCTCACCGGGTCGCACGACACGACGCGCATCCGCACCCTGGTCGGCGACGATCCGGCCCTGGTCGGCGTCGCAGCGGCCGTGCTGCTGACGATGCCCGGCATACCGATGATCACCTACGGTGACGAGATCGGCATGGAGGGCGCGTTCGGTGAGGACGGCCGGCGGCCGATGCCCTGGAACGAGACTCGCTGGGACGCAGGGACGTTCGCCACCTACCGGGAGCTGATCGCGGCTCGTCGTCAGCTCGAGCCGTTGCGGCACGGTGGTCTGCGGTGGGTCTGCACGGCGCCCGATAGCCTTACCTTCGTGAGAGAGACCAGGTCGGCTGCGGTGCTGGTGCACTGTGCCCGCGCGGCTCACGACGTGATGACGTTGCCGGCCGCACACCTGCCGGGCATCGCACGAGGTCGCGGGGTGGCCGCATCCGCCGCGAAGATCGAGGCCGACGAGTCAACGGTGACCGTGCAGGCCGACGGCCCCGGCTACGCGCTGTATTCGTGGGAGTCACCGCGGTGACCGGTCGACTCGCGCGGATCGCCGAGCACGCCGGTGTGAGCGAGGCGACGGTCTCGCGAGTCCTCAACAACAAGAACAACGTCGCAGAGGAGACCCGCGCGGCCGTGCTGACCTCGATCGACGTCCTCGGCTACGAGCGCCCCGCCCACCTGCGCAGCAGGATGGGTGGCGGCCCCGTCGGCCTCATCGTGCCGGAGCTGACCAACCCGGTCTTCCCGCTCTTCGCGCAGGTTATCCAACAGCGGCTCGCGGCAAAGGGATTCACCGCCGTGCTGTGCACGCAGGCGCCCGGCGGGGTGGCGGAGGAGGACTACCTGCCGATGCTGCTGGACCACGAGGTCTGCGGGATCATCTTCGTCAGTGGCAAGCACGCTGAGAGCAATTCGGACGTCTCCGCCTACCAGAGCCTGCTGTCCGAGGGTGTGCCGATCGTGATGATCAATGGTCACCGGCCCGAGATCGCGGCGCCGTCACTGTCCACCGATGAGCATGCGGCCGTGGCACTTGCGTTCGACCACCTGGTGCAGCTCGGGCACGAGCGGATCGGGCTGGCGACCGGGCAACCGCGCTACGTGCCGTCGATCCGCAAGGTCGCGGAGTTCGAGCGGCAGGTGGCGGCGGCCGGGATGGACACACTGATCGAGCAGACGTGGTTCACCGTCGAAGGTGGCGAGCTCGCCGGCCGTTCCCTGATCGCCCGGGGTGCGACGGGGATCATCTGCGGATCGGACCTGATGGCGCTCGGTGTCATGCGCGCCGCGACCCAGCTGGGACTCTCGGTCCCGGCCGACGTCTCGGTGATCGGGTATGACGGGTCCGACCTCACCAAATACACCGGACCGCCGCTGACCACCGTCCGCCAGGACGTGGCCACGATGTCCGCGGCCGCCGCGGATGCGATGGCCGAGCTGGTCAAGGGTCACCCGCAGCCGACCGGCGACGCGCTCTTCGCCCCCGAGCTGCTGGTGCGCCGCTCGACCGGCCGCGCGCCCGCCGTCACGCGCGACGCAGTCGGCTGAGCAGCCGCAGCACGTCCACCACGGCGTCCGGGTCGGCGATGCGGTGGCGAGCCGAGGTGTCGCCCGCTCCCACCTTGATCGTGACGTTGGCGTCGTCGTCGGCGAGCACCGCGAAGGCGCGCTCATCGGTGACGTCGTCGCCGAGGTAGAGCGTCGCGGACGTGTCGAATTTCGTTGCCATCGCACGCAACGCGTCGCCCTTGGTGACCGACAGCGCGCTCAGCTCGACGATCTGCTTGCCGCGCATGATGTCGACGCCCGGCAGCTGGATCGCCAGAGCGGCCGCGGTCGCGGCCGCCGCGATGTCGGCCGGCACGTTGCGGGTGTGCAGGACGACGCCGGCCGGCTTGTACTCCAGCCGGGTCGGCGGGTGCGCTGCGGCGACGGCGGTCAGCGCCGCCGTTGCGCGCTCCAGCCGGGCCCGGGCCGCGTCGTCGAAGGCCACGTCCAGGGGCAGCTCGCGGCTGGGCTCGGCCCCGTGCGACCCGACCAGCACGATCGGCTCGTGCGGTGCGACACCCGACAGCGACTGCAGGGCGCTCAGGTCCCGGCCGGACACCACCGCCACGAAGACACCTGGCATTGCGGCGAGCTCACGCAACAGCTGCATCGACCCGGCAACCGGGCGGGAGGTCGACGGATCGAGCACGAGCGGCGCGAGCACTCCGTCGAAGTCGGTGCTGAGCAGGATCCGCTCCCGGGCGGCGAACGACGCGAGGGCTGCTCGCAGGTCGGGGGCGATGCGCTGCTGCGGTCCGTGCGCCGGGTCGGGGCGGTCCGGCGGCGGAGAGCTTGCCGGGCTGCGGGTCACGGTTGCCTCGGTGCTGCCGCCAGGTTGCTCAGGAAGCGCTCGGCCCAGTGCTGGACGTCGTGCCGCAGCACCTGGCGGTGCATCGCGCGCATCCGTCGCGCCCGGTCCTGTGCATCCGCCTCCAGAGCGCGCAGGATGGTCCGCTTGGTGCGGGCGATGTCGTGCGGGTTGCACAGGTAGGCCTGCTTGAGCTCGGTTGCGGCGCCGGTGAATTCGCTCAGCACCAGCGCACCGCAGTCGTCGTGTGCGGCGACATACTCCTTGGCCACGAGGTTCATCCCGTCGCGCAACGGGGTGACCAGCATGACGTCCGCCGCCACGAACAGCGCGGCCATCTCCTCGCGCGGGAACGACCGGTGCAGGTAGGTCACGGCGGGCGCGCCGATCGGGGAGTGGTCGCCGTTGATCCGCCCGACCGTCCGCTCCACGTCGTCCCGGATCTGCTGATAGGCCTCCAGCCGCTCCCGGCTCGGGGTCGCCACCTGGATGAACTTGGTGCGGTCGGAGTGCAGCCGCCCCTCGCGGTGCAACTCCTCCAACGCCTTGAGCCGGTGCCGGATGCCCTTGGTGTAGTCGAGCCGGTCGACCCCGAGCAGCAGCTGCTCGGGATTGTCCAGCTGCGCACGGATCTCGGCCGCACGCTCCTGCACCGCTGGGGTTGCTGCGAGTTCGACCATCGCGCGCGTGTCGATGGAGATCGGCACCGCGGCCGCACGGCACTCGTGCCCGTCGGCGGTGCGCACCACGTCGCCGCGCACGGTCACCTGGTCGTCACCGAGCAACTGACGGCAGGCCCGCAGGAAGTTCTGCGCGTCCGCGCGGCGCTGGAAGCCCAGGAAGTCCGCACCCAGCAGACCCTGCAGCAGGCCGTCGCGGGCAGGCAACTGCATGAAGAGCTCGACCGGCGGGAAGGGGATGTGGTTGAACCACCCGATCCGCACGTCGGGCCGCAACTCACGCAGCCGCAGCGGCACCTCCTGCAGCTGATAGTCGTGCACCCACACGGTGCCGCCGCGCGTCGTCAGCTCGGCGGCCGCCTCCGCGAAGCGCTGGTTGACCTGCTCGTAGACGGCCTGCCACCGACGCTTGAACGTCGCCGGCACGATCACATCGTGGTAGATCGGCCACAGCGAGCCGTTGCTGAAACCCTCGTAGTAGTCGCGCACTTCGTCGCCGCTGAGCGCGATCGGGTGCAGGTGCATCCCGTCGTGCTCGAACGGCGCCGGCGCCTTGCCGGGTGCGCCGGACCAGCCGATCCAGGCCCCGTCGCGGCCCGTCATGACCGACTCCATGGCCGTGACCAGCCCGCCGGGGCTGCGGCGCCATACCGACTTGTTCCCCTCACGCACCCGGTCCACGGGCAGCCGGTTGGCAGCGATCACCAGGTCGAACCTGTCCTGCGGCACCGGCATCCCCAACTTCCTCGAACGGCCAATTCCCCCGTCGCGCCTACTGTATGACGCGCACCCGCACGGCCGGGCGGCACGTCGACCGCGAAAAGAATCGGACCCAGCCGATGCACGGGATCGCGCCCACAGCTACCCCGGAAGGGATACGGTGAAACATGCGTATCCAAGAGCTGCTCAAGGGCAAAGGATCCGACGTCGTGACCGTCACGTCACACGCGACGATCGGCGAACTCGTGCAGACCCTCGCCGACCACAAGATCGGCGCGGTGGTGGTCGTGGACGACGGCGCGATCACCGGCATCATCAGCGAGCGCGACGTGGTGCGCGCGTTACCGGGCGGCAACGTCGGCCTCCTGGACGAGCCGGTCTCGACCCTGATGACCAGCGACGTGGTCACCTGCACCCCGGAGGACGAGGTCAGCGCGCTGGCCGCGTCGATGACCGCGCATCGCTTCCGCCACCTGCCCGTGGTGCGCGACGGCGAGCTCGCCGGCATCGTCAGCATCGGCGACATCGTGAAGTTCCGCCTGGACGAGCTGCAGCACGAGCGTGACCAGCTGGAGTCCTACATCTCCTCGTAGTCACCCCACGAAGTTCTCCGCTCGTCCCTCGCTCCGATACTTCGCGGGGACCCCGACAGTCACCCCACGAAGTTCTCCGCTCGTCCCTCGCTCCGGCGTGGTCTTCGCCACGTTGCGGCCTGCCGGGCGTCATGCGCGGGGTCCCGGACGTTGTCGCATACCGTGGACACCATGACTGCGAACCGCCGACCGGAGCCGGTGCCGCCCGGTGACGGGGGCACCCATCGGCTGCCCGTGGTCCAAGGCATGGACGACAGCGACCGCAGGGCCGACCAGGAGCGCATCGGCGACTACCAGCTGATCCGCAAGATCGGCGAGGGCGGCATGGGTGTCGTCTACAAGGCGCTCGACCAGGACGGCCGCGCGGTCGCCGTCAAGGTGCTGCGCGCCCACATCGCGCACGACCGCAACGCCCGCGAGCGGCTGCGGCGCGAGGTCAGCACCCTGGTGCGCGTGCAGTCCCCGCACGTCGCGTCGTTCCTCGACGCCGACGTCGACGGCGAAAGCCCTTTCCTGGTCACCAGTTTCGTGCCCGGGGCGGCGCTCGACGACGTCGTCGAGGAGGACGGTCCGTTCGGTGCGGCGCGGCTGGCCCGGCTCGGCCGAGGGCTCGCCGAGGCGCTCGGCGCCATCCACGACGCCGGAATCGTGCACCGTGACCTCAAACCCGGCAACGTGCTGATGGTCGGCGACGAGCCGGTGCTCATCGACTTCGGCATCGCGCACGTCGCCGACGACTCACGCCTCACCTCGACCGGACTGGTCATGGGCACCCCCGGCTACCTCTCGCCGGAGATCGTCGAAGGGGAGCAGGTCACCCAGGCCACCGACTGGTGGGGCTGGGCGGCCACCCTCGCGTATGCCGCCAGCGGCCACTCGCCCTTCGGTCGCGGCCCGATGCCGGTGGTCCTCGATCGCGTCTGCCGCGGCGAATACGACCTGGACGGTGTCGATCCGCGCATCCGCCCGTTGCTGGAGGCGGCGCTCGACCCCGACCCGCAGCGGCGACCCGACGCCGAGGAGGTGCTCACGGCGCTCGACGTCTTCGCGGGCGGCGGTCACACCGGGCAGCTCCCGGTGATCGCGCGCCGTCGCCCGGCGCCGGCCCCGCGGGACCGCAAACCCGCGACGGAGCACCTGGCTGCGCCGAAGGCCGGCACCGAACGCATCGTGCGGCCGGCCCGGCAGCACCCACGACAACCCGACCCGACCGAACACCTCGGCACACCGCAGGCCGGTGGGCCGCGCGAGGCGCCATACAACCAGCCGGCGATCTATGACCACCGTCCGGGCGACGCGGGTCGTCCCGTGCCCTCGGTGGCGCCCGGGCGCTTCGTGCCCCCGCCGGACCCGCGCATCGGGCAGGCTTCGCGCACCGGCACGCTTGCCGCGCTGCTCGCGGCCCTGACCGGCATCAGCGCGGTGCTGCCCACCGTCGGCATCGCGTTGCTCGTGCTGTGGGCGGTCGCCGCGCGATGGTGCGACAAGACGATCACCTCGATGGTGCTGCGCCGCTACACCGCCGGGCCGCGGCGGTCGGACAACTTCGTCGCTGCCGTGACCTCTCCCTGGCACGGCGTGGTGGCGGCGCTCGCGACGCTGCTGACCGTGCTGATCCCGGCGTTCGTGGGCGGGTGCACCGCCGCCGCGGTCGCGCTCGCCTACTCGATGGCCGAGGGCGGCTCGGTCTACCTCGGCCGCCCCTTGCCGATGGCGGCGGGCGTGCTCGTCGGGGCCGTGGTGATGTGGTGGGGCCCCGGCGGCATCTCGTTGCGACGCGGTTCGCGCAGTCTGGCGCGCGGCGTGGTGCGCGGCCAACCGCTCACCCAGATCATCATCGGCCTGTGCGTGCTGCTGGCGGCGATCGGCGTGATCTTCGCCCTGACCCACCTGACGTCGGCCGCGAGCTGGTGGCCGATCCAGAGCGACTCGAGCCTGAAGGTCCAACTGGCCATGGCCCACCCGGCCGGCCGGTAGCGGACTCGGCCCGCACCTCGCCCTGTGCTCTCCGGGTCACTCGCCCCGCGCGCTCGTACCGCCCACAGTACGTCGGCCCTACGCTGGTGCGGGTGAAGGACGACGTGCCCGAGACCGACCCCGGCGGCCTGCCACTCGCCGGCCGGATGCGCTTCCTGCAGGGCGAGCCCGTCACCGAGCCGATGCCCCTGGCGGAGAGCCTGCGGCACACGCCATACCGGGACCCGGCCGCCATGGAGACCCCGGATGAGCAGGCCACCGTCCGGGGCGCCCTCGAGCTGGCGGTGCGCGTGGGCGAACTGCTGCTGCGCTGCGGCGCGAGCACCCGCGACGTGGAGTCGGCGGTCGTCGCGGTCAGTGCCGCGGCCGGCCTGCGCCGGCTCGAGGTCGACATCACCAACCAGTCGCTGCTGGTGCAGGCACCGACCCCGAACGACGTCCCGGTCACCCTGCTGCGGGTGGTCCGCTCCAGCACGCGCGATTTCGCCCGGCTCACGGCGGTCCACCAGCTGGTGGAGGATCTGGTCGAGGGCGGCATCGACGACGTGGCCGTCGCCACCAAGAAGCTGCGCCGCATCCAGCGCCGGTCGCGCATCTACCCCCGCTGGATGGTCGCCCTCGGGTATGCCGGCCTCGCCGGCTCGGTCTGCGCCGTGCTGGGCGGGCACATCATGGCCATCGTCATCGCAGTCGTCTCCGCGCTGCTGGTCGACCGCGTGGGCCGGTGGCTGAGCAAGCGCGCGGTGCCGTCGTTCTACACCTCGGCGGCCGGGGGAGCGGTCTCGGTCGTGCTGGCGTGGATCGGTTATCTGATCTGCATCCACGGTTGGCTCGGGATGCACATGCCCGCAGCCGAATTCGGCTACGCCGTGGCCTCCGGGATCGTGGTGCTGTTGCCCGGACGGGCGATGGCGTCGGCGGTCGAGGACGCCATCACCGGTTACCCGGTGACCGGAGCCGGCCGGTTGCTGACCGTGTTCCTCACCACGGCGGGCATCATCGTCGGCATCGCCGCCGGGCTGTCGTTGACCCTGCGGCTGGACAAGGCCCTCAGCCTCGAGCTGACCGCGCCGACAGCGCTCAATTTCGCGTCCCAGCCGGCGATCCTGTGGCTGCAGGTGGTCTGCGGTGCGTTCGGTGCGATGTGCAGTGCGGTGTCGGCGCGCGTGCAGCCGCGGCACCTGCTGCCGGCCGGCCTGCTCGGCGCGATCGGACTGCTGCTTTCCGGCGGCCTGTCGAGCGCGGTGAGCATCGGCGGCTTCCACTTCGGCGCCACCACCTCGATCGCGGTCGCGGCCATCGTCATCGGGATCGGCGGGCGGTTCATCGGGCTGCGGTTGGGTGCTCCGGCGCTGGTGCTCGTCGTCCCGGCGGTGTCGCCTCTGCTGCCCGGTCTGCGGATCTTCCGCGGCATGTACGACGCGATCTCCGGCAGTGTCGTCGGTATGTCGACCGCGCTGCAGGGGCAAGCCGTCAGCACGCTCATGGGCGCCGCGGCAGTGGCACTGGCGATCAGCACCGGCGTGGTCATGGGCGACGTGCTGTCCGCGCCGCTGGACCGGCGGGTGCGGCACCGGCGCCGCCGGGCCCGCCTGCGCTGACTCGCAGGGCGGTATGCGCCCCGGCGCGTCCCGAAGTCGCGACGGTCGCGAGGGAGGGTGCGGTCTTTTCGTCATACCGGGTGCGGAAGTCGCGACGGTCGCGAGGGAGGGTGCGGTTTTTTCGTCTACCGGGTGCGGAAGTCGCGACGGTCGCCGGGGCGGCACATTCCCGCGCCACCAGTGGGAACTACAAAGATGTAATTTTACTTTTCCGATCGGCGTGTCGGCTTGAATTGTTGACAAAAACTTCTCTCGCATCTTGTGTCACATGCGTCAATCCCGTAACGTGCGGTGGGCTTCGGGGTAGGAGATCCGACTGCAGGAGAGGACAACGACCTTGCCTTACACACCGCGTCACAAGACCGACCGACCGTCCGTTGCGGGGCGCCGCGCCATGGGAGCCGTGATGGCCTCCGCGGCATCGGTCGGCGCCGGCCTGGCGGGTGCCGGTCACGCGAAGGCGGCGACACCCTGGAACGTATGGGACCGCGTCGCCACCTGCGAGTCGGGCAACAACTGGTCGATCAACACCGGCAACGGCTACTACGGCGGTCTGCAGTTCAGCAAGTCCACCTGGCTGGCCTTCGGCGGCGGCAAATACGCCTCCAGCGCGCAGTACGCCACTCGCGACCAGCAGATCTACGTCGCCCAGGCGACGCTACGCGTCCAGGGCCCCGGCGCCTGGCCGGTCTGCTCCAAGCGCGCCGGCCTGACTCGCGCCAACGGTCTTGCGGTCCAGGTCGACCCCGGTGCACCGCAGCCGGCGCCCACGCCGAAACCGGCACCGCCGACCTCCCGCGACAGCGGCCACCGCGCGCTGGTGCTGGACGGCATCATCGGCCCGCTCACGACGGCGTCCACCCAGCACTGGCTGGGCATTCGCCAGGACGGTGCCAGCCGCTTCACCCGCAGCACGATCATCGCGTTGCAGGCCCGGGTCGGCGTCTACCAGGACGGCATCATCGGCCCGATCACGACCCGCGCGATGCAGCGCTACCTGGGCATCACCCAGAACGGCGCCACCTACTTCAACCACCGCACCGTGGTCGCGCTGCAGGGCTACCTCAACTCCAAGGGCATGTGACCCGCTCGACACGCAGCGCCCGCGGCACGAGCTCCGCGCCTCCCCGCACACGCACGTCCCGATGCACCGAGAGGACACCAAACGCGCGAGAGGACACGAAAATCGCCCGGACAGCGGGCGAGTTTCGTGTCCGCTGGGTGTCGATGGTGTCCTCTCGGTGGATTGGGGGCGCGTCATACAACCAAGGGCGGCCCGTGCATCGTGCACCGGCCGCCCTCGTCGTATGACGTGGCGCGTCAGCCGCTGTAGCGGTCGTTCAGCGCGTCCCACACGGGCTTGTCGACCAGCCGCTGTCGCTCGGCGAAGCCGACAACAAGGTTGTCCTCCTCCGTGACGCGGCCGCGGTCGCGCAGCGCGGTCAGGGCGTTCTGCATGCCGAAGACCGCACCCTGCAGTGCCGCGTTGGCGTAGAGCACGATGCCGTAACCCGCCGCGGCCAGCTCGGACGCGGAGACCATCGGCGTCTTGCCGCCGATGACCAGGTTGGCGAGCAGTGGCTGGTCCACCAGCTTCGGCAGGCCGAGCACCTGCTCCCGGTCGGTCAGCGCCTCGACGAAGAGTATGTCGGCACCGGCTTCCCCGAACGCCCGCGCCCGCTCCACCGCGGCCTCGAAACCGTGCACGGCGGCGGCGTCGGTGCGCGCCATGATCAGCAGGCCGTCGTCCCGGCGGGCGTCCACGGCGGCCTTGATCTTGTTCACCGCTTCATCGGTCTCGATGACCGCCTTGCCCTCGAAGTGCCCGCACCGCTTGGGGCTGACCTGGTCCTCGAACTGGATGCAGTCGGCGCCGGCACGCTCCAGCACGCGCACTGTATGGCGCACGTTGAGCGCGTTGCCGAAGCCGGTGTCGGCGTCGACGAGCAGCGGCAGGTCCACGGCGTCGCGGATCCGTGCGGTGTGGTCCGCGATCTCGGCCAGGCCCATGAAGCCCTGGTCCGGCAGGCCGAGCGACATGTTGGTCACGCCGGCGCCGGTGACGTAGGACGCGCGGAAGCCCAGGTCCTGGATCACCTTGGCGGACAAGGGGTTGAACGAGCCCGGCACCACGACACCGGCGCGCTCGTCGACGAGCGCCCGCAGTTGCTCCTTGGTGGATCCAGCCATCACTGCTGCACCGCTTCCTCGGCTCGGTCGACGTTCGACTTCCCGAAGTCGTTGTCCAGCGTGACGTAGAGGTCGACGTACTCGTGCACCGGGGTTGCGGCAAGGCGCGCGTGGTCGAGCGAGACCTCGGCGATCTCACGCTGCTTGGCCTCGTCGAAGCGGCGGGCCAGGTTGCGGCGGAACTTCTCCTCCAGCAGCGGCAGGCCCTCCTCGCGGCGGCGACGGTGCCCGATCGGATACTCCACCACTTCCTCGTCCAGCGACGTGCCGTCGGTGAACTTCACGGTGAGCGCGTTGGCGATGCTGCGCTTCTCCGGGTCGTGGTAGTCCTTGGTGAACTGCGGGTCCTCCACACAGTGGATCTTCGCGCGGAGTATGTCGATCCGCGGATCCGAGGCGACGCTGTCCTCGTAGTCGGCGGCGGTCAGGCGGCCGAAGATCAGCGGCACCGCGACCATGTACTGGATGCAGTGGTCGCGGTCCGCGGGGTTGTTCAGCGGACCCTGCTTGTCGATGATCCGGATGCACGCCTCGTGGGTGCGGATCGTGACCTCGTCGATGTCCTCGATCGTCTTGCCGGCGGCCTCGATCTTGCCCTTCAGCGTGTGCGCGGCCTCCACGGCGGTCTGGCTGTGGAACTCGGCCGGGTAGCTGATCTTGAAGAGGACGTTCTCGGCGACATACGAGCCGTAGGGCCGCTGGAAGGTGAACGGCTTGCCGCCGA
>Ga0164242_10004027_pt1 | contig 16558 bp, 17 predicted proteins | sample OricomgcompostMG_FD_108783 | JGI IMG/M metagenome (GOLD analysis project Ga0164242, IMG submission 108783) | Miracle-Growth compost microbial communities from Emeryville, California, USA - Original compost - Miracle growth compost (MG) ...
AAAGTGGTGCGCCCGTTCCGCGGCCTCAGGCTGCGTCGGCATGACGCGGAATATCCCGGACTCGACACGCCTGAGTTCACCGCGGAAGAGGCCAGGGAAGCGCTGGAGGACGCTCGCGCCCTGGTCGATGCGATGAAGAAGTTCCTGCCGAACGTAGGGCCCTGGTCAGGATGATCCCGCAGGGGCTTGACCTCAGCCCCGCGCGGCCGGCGATCGGCCCGCTCGAGCTCCAGACGGCGTCGGCAACGGCGTCGCGAGATGGATGGTCGCCAACCGTGCCGTCGTGGGGCGGTACGGCGAACAGAACCCGGCCTATGAGCCAGCCCGTCCGCATCAAGTTGCTGGCTCACATGCTTACAGTTCGGCTCCCTCAGCACACTTGCCGCTTGGCCACATCCCCGGTGGTGACGGCGAAATTTGCTGCTCGGCCCGGTTCTGTCTGATCCCTCTCGTACCGTTACAGCTATGACGGGCGAGGGCGGAGGGCGGAGACTGAGTTGGGATCCCGTGAGGATTCTCAGCGCGTCAGGCGCCGCGTTCGCGCTGCTACCTGTACCGGCCCCAGACCTACACGGAAGAGTCCATGGTGATCGCGCTGTCGATATCGAGCTATTGACTCCTGACCGGCTGGTTCGCTACTTGGGGCGTGCGCTGAGCCCATCGTTCATCGAGGAGTTGGCTGAGTTCTGGTGGCAGTGTGCGAGCGAGACTCATCCCGAGCTGACGACCGGTGGTGTCGACAATCCGGTCGGCGGCGTGGCGCTGCACGCGTTGACCTCGAGCGATACGGACGTCCGTATCGAGGTGACCATCAATGCTGACTTGAAATCAGAGATAGCGGAATTCGACGGCGCATCGTTCGACTGTCCAAGGGCGAGTCTTGTGGACGCGGCCCACGAGTTGCGGGAGTGGCTGCTGTGAGCTTCTTGGGAACTGTCCTGGAGCTTGATCCAGGGGCCCGTCTAATGCATGTCATCTTGTTTCCTCGGCTCGATGACCCGATTTCCTCGTGTACTGTCTGCGCCCACTTCGTTCGTCTGGTGAGGCCGGAGCCGCCCGACTTGGTTGGGAGCGCCGTCGCGAGATTTGTGGAGCCGGCTGTGGCGGTGATCGGTGGGAATGAACCAGGCGGAGAAACATGGTTCATGGTCTTCCAGATCGCCCCGGCCAAGGCGACTACCGACGAGGTGCAAGATATCGCTGACGCGATTGTTCGTCGCGCACTGGATCTGACGCGCACCGATGCCGCGGACTCGTGGTCCGTCGTCTACAGAGATGACGACCTCCGTGGCGTCTACGCCCAGGCCGGTGCTGAAGAGGTCGATTCCTGGGATGTCAAAGATTTGCTGCTGGGCCTGCTTGTGGAACTGACGGGCAGGCCGCTCGCTGAACTTGCCGCCGCATCGAGTCGCCCGCACGACCCGGGCGAGTCCCGAAGGGCGCATTTGCTAGACGAGCTCCGCACTTGGTCCGCGACCTATGACGGCCCAGTGGAGTAAGGCGCCGGTGGCTAGGCGTGATCTTGGCTTCGTAGTTCGCCGTCTTTGGTCACCATGACGAACTTGTAGAGACGGGCCAGCCCGGCATGCCGGTTCATGAGCTGGTTGAAGACCGTCGCAGGCCTTCCTGTGTGGTTGGCAAGGGAAGAGAGCAGGATCACCTCAAATGCTGCGCCTTCCAGCCAATCCACGTCTTTCCGATATCCGAGAACTGCGGCTGCCTGAGTCTGTTCACGAAAGCGACGCGCCTGGCCGCTGTCGAAGAGGGTTCGGCAAGACCCGAGATAGACGTAACGTCCGGCCGCAGAGGTCCGCAGCACATCGGCGAGGTCGTCGAGGGCGGTCGCGTTTCGTTGCGACCATTGGAGGGACCCGTTTCCACCATGCGTGGCCAGGTACAGCACGCGGTAGTCGCTGTACCGCGCTTGCGACCACTTCTTTAAATAGTGCTCAAGTTCCGAACGAGTGGCGACGTCGCGGTGGATGAACTTGAGCAGACCGAGTCGCTCGAGCAACTCGAGAATAGGGAGGACGCTCGCGCGGTCCCGTAGGTCAGAGTTCCACTCGCCTTCGAGACAATAGACGCCGTTCTTCGCCATCGAAGCCTCCTAAACAGATGTGCTACGGCGTATGACGACTAGTAGTGGAGCACGCTACACAAGCACTTGTCTGGAACTCGGAGAATCGTCCAGGCTCCGACTCACGGGTAGGTCGCCAGACGGCTTCGCATCCGCCACCTTCCTGCGGCTTCCAGGGAGGAGACTGGCTGTCATGACATCTGACGAGGTGGACGCCTACCTGGCGGAGCTCGACGAGCCGAAGCGCGGCACACTCGATGCCCTGCGCCGATCAATCCGTGCTGTCGTGCCGGACGCCGAGGAGGGCATCTCGTACGGCGTTCCCGCCTTCCGGGTCGACGGGAAGGTGGTGGCCGGCTTCGCGGCCTTCAAGAACCATCTCGCGTACCTGCCTCACAGCGGTGTGGTGTTGACAGGTCTGGCTGATCGCCTCAGCGGATACGAGCGCACCAAGGGATCGCTCCACTTCGGGGTCGACGTACCGCTGCCGGACGACCTGGTTCGGAGTCTGGTCGAGGCGAAGCTCGCCCTCCTCGACTGATCGCGGACTGCTGCGGATCTGCGGTAGGAAGGTGCCTATGGCCACCTTTGTCTGCGGCATGAACCAGTCTTTGGACGGGTACGTCGACCACACCGAGTTCGCTCCTGACGGGGTGCTCTTCCGGCACTTCATCGACCAGGTCCAGGAGCAGGCGGGCGCTGTCTACGGTCGCGAGATGTACGAGGTCATGCGCTACTGGGATGACGACGACCCGGACTGGACCGACGACGAGCGCGCCTTCGCGGTCGCGTGGCGGGACACTCCCAAATGGGTGGTCTCGAGCGCGCTGACCTCGGTCGGCGACAACGCCGTACTCGTCGGTGGTGATCTCGAGCAGGCGATGCGGACGCTGAAGGCCGAGCGTGAGGGGGAGATCGAGGTCGCCGGCACTCGCCTTGGCAGGAGTCTCGCCGAGCTCGGCCTGATCGACGCCTACCGTCTCTACCTGCATCCCGTCGTCCTCGGCAGCGGCAAGCCCTTCTTTGCCGGACCCCTCCCGCGCATGCGCCTGATCGGCAACGATCAGATGACCGACGACGTCGTGCGGCTGACCTACGCTCCCGCGTAGCCGCCGCTGGCCCGTCCTGTCTCCAGAACAGGGGCAGGTCGGAATAGCGGGCTTTCGCCCGACCTTGCGCATGAGGGAACGGATATCGATGGTCACCACCCGTGCAGTCTTGAGGCGGCGAGCGGTCCCCGGCTCAATGAGCCAGTCCATCCGCATTAGTGTCGAATCTGATTCCTGCTCCGGCTAATGTGGCGGCAATGATGGTCGACCTGCAGTCCGTACCTTGCCAGGCGTGTGGAGCCGGGGTCGGGCAGGAATGTCGCGCACCCGATGGTGATCCCTTTCTCGGCATCCATGACGTGCGCGAGAATGATGCGATTGGCGCCGAGACGGCAGCGGCGACGGATCCGTTCACCGGACAGCGAGGCGACTGAGGCTCGTGCGCTTATGTCAGTGCGGCTTGCGATACCCAACGCTCGTGCCACCCCTGCTGCACGGCACTCAGCTCATACTGTCTGGCACCTTCTGTCGCTGGCGCCCGGCTCTCAGGCCTCGACCTGGCCCGGAACATAATCGACGGAGAGGCCGCTTTCCGCCCATGAGAGTCGTTGCGTCCAGTCCGGCGCAGGCGGGAGAGTCCAGTAGGAGATCATGCCGTTGTAGGACCAGCGTCCGGTCGCTGACCCGGAATGGAAAGCGACGGTGCCGGTGCGTTCGAGGTTGCCGAGCGTTGCCGCGAGGAAGGCCGAGACCGTGTAGGGCTTGGGAGTGATCGCGCGGTGGCCGTAGCGGTCGGTGAGGAAGGCCCAGTCCTTCGGGTTGTTCAAGGCGTACGCGCGCTCGACGACGCCGTACTCGACCCATGTGCCCGCGAAGCTTTTCAGCGCAGCGGGAAGCTCAACGTCGAGCCCAAGGTCCGCGGCTATCCCGGAGATGTCTGCGCCGGGAGGTGGCGCGGGGGAGCTGAACCAGGTGAAAGGCCCGGGTTCGACGTGGTCGGTGCGGTCGCAGGTGTATCTGGTGCCGACGTCGTCGCTCACCCAGATGCCGTCGACCTCGTCGAGGGTGTGTTGCGGGCAGATCTGGAAGGCCATGAATCCTCCATCAGTGAATGTGGCGATGATTCTGCACGACGCCGCCTAGCGCCGCTGTCTTCGCCGAGCACAACACCGGCGGTGAGACGCCGCCCTTCGGGGGCGAACGGTGCCCTCAACTGGTCGGCTGCTTTCGGCTACCTCCGTGAACCGGCGTAGCGGCGTGAACACCCTCGTTGGTTGAGAAGAGCGCGGAGGGATGGTCTCGAAACCACGGTTGAGGGCGAAACGACGGAGGTGGGCCGCACCATGGTGAGCGCGCGAGCGGTACGGTGCGGTCGTGAGTATCTGTGTCTTGCGGATCCGTCGTGACTGACGAGCACGAGATGCCCGGCCCGGCGCTGGCAGCCCGCTTTCAGGCGCACTTGTTGTCCGACGTCGACCAACTGCGCAGCGTCTACAACCCGACCTTGTTCTTACGGATGATCGGGGAGCACGGAGGACTTGGCACAGCCCACCGGCTACTCGGCGGCTCGAGCCACACGTCTTACGGCTTCGAGAAGCTCTGGGAGATGGGTCAACTCGAACGGAGCTTGGAGTTCGCGGTGCTCCTCCCATGGTTCAGGTCGCTCTTCTCGGCTGAGGAACGAGATGAGGCCGAGCGCCGACTGATTCTCCATCAGTTCCCGCTCGAGGAGCGACTTGCTGCACGCTCGGCCTCGCCACCGGATTGGACGGCCAGCGCTTAAACATCCCGAGAAGTAGGCCGATCATCGATTCAGTTTGGAAGGTTTGCACGATGGCAACGATCGCGGAGCGGATCTTGGAGGCCGCCCGGTATGCACCGCTGGATGACGACGTTCTTGCGAAGCGGTTGGGCGGTCTCGCAACGACAATCGATCAACCAGACTGCGCGGCGTTTGGAGTCACAGCGCCGACTGAAGAGGTACGTCGGTCCTGGCGGAAAGATCGTCAACGCCTTGCCCGACGGCCCGTCGAGCAACGAGTCGGAGGCGCCGCCAGCGATGCAACGCGGCGACGGAAGTCGGACCACCGAAGACGAGGTGAAGTTCGCCGTTCGTGATCACCCGACCGGACAGGGATACGACGTCGCGGTTGCCTGGGGGAGAACTCGCGGGATCGACATCGACGCACGTCACCCGGAGGGGCGGCGGATCATAATCGAGGCGAAGGCCGAGGTTGGAACGAGTGGGCCCCAGCAGGTCAACTACTTCCTCGGCATGCTCGGTGCTCGTTCAACGGATGGACGACGATCAAGCCGACTACGGCATCGCGTTCCCGAGGAATCGGCAGTACCAAGGACTCGTTGAGCGCCTGCTGCAGCTGGCAAGGGATCGCCTGCGGCTGGTTGTCTTCTGGGTGGAGAGGGACGGCGACGGGTTCAGGGTCAGTGTCGACTGCTGAGTGCGGCGTCGAAACCGTGCCGAAGGACGTGGCCCCAGGAGCGTTGTCACCAGAATCCGAGCGGAGCTTCTTGGGAGCCGAGGTTTTGTGGCGGCACCTTCTACTAGGTTTCGGACCGTTTGCATGAAACCGTCCAGTCACGGCGGTGGATCCGGCTAGCCTGCGCACTGCTGTGCACGGTCGCCTGAAAGGAACCGGAAGTGGGTCGAGCGGACTCGCGTCGCCGTAAGAGGGACGCCGTGCACGACGAATTGGGCTACCAGCACAAGCACGTTCGTGTGACGCGACGTCGGCAAGCACGTGTGCGGGCGAAATGGGAAGCCAAGGGCTGGGAGTTCCACGAGGAGGACGGCAGTCGGTTCCGGCCGATGATGACTTTCCGTCGTCCGCAGCCGAAGCGGCGCTGGGGTTTGCGGATCGGCGTGTCCGCACTCGTCATGATTCTGGCGGCTGGTCTCGTCGTCGGGCTGATTCGCCCCCACGGGAGTGACCATCCTGTCACTGTCCGGACCGAAGCGGCTGCGGCGGTCGAGTCGCTGCAGGCCGGTGACCTGACGGCCCTTGAGCAGCAACTTTCTTCCAACAGGGGCCGCCGCGATTTCGCCTATTACTTCACGTCCCAGACCACTCCGCGTGAACTTGGCGACGCGTTGTCGTCCGTCGCCGGGAGCGACGAGCCGCTGAAGGCCGGCGTCGATCCTCACGCCTACGAGATGGCCCTCACTGATCTGGCTGGCGTGTTGTCACTCGCCACTCATGGCACCGGGAGCCGCGCTCTGCCGACCACGTGGACCGAAGAGTTCGCCGTGGCGACAACGACTCCGAGCGAGTTGTATGACTCCACGGGAGCGCGGGCCGACCAAGATATGGCCAACAAGCAGAATCTGCTGCTGCTCCTATCCCGCGGCCATTGGTCGATAGACTTCCTCAAGGCGATCACCGCTGCGTACTGGGACTACGACCATGCGAAGCGGAACGACGCATGGCCAAGCGCCAAGGTGAAGGATGCGAAGTATGCCCCTGCGCCGAATGGCAAGTATCTGACGGACGGCGTCCTCGCTCTCACCGCAGCACTCACTGCCAACCCGGAAGCGAGCGGCTGGGCCTTCACCCAGTTCCAGCCAGGGACTGAGACGGTGAAGTACGACGACACCGATCACCCGATCGGCAAGTTCGCTCATTACCTCTTCTTTGACCACAAGTTTCCAGGGGCGGATGACGGCAAAGCGGTTGGGATGACGGCGACGCTCACCGCGCTGTCATCGGCGATCGAGGCTTCTGGAGAGACCGCCAAGCAGGCCGACCTCGGCCCGAGCGTTGGCCCGCGGGCGGACTCCCAGATTCTGCAGGCATATGTGAAGTCGGCGCAGGACCGAGAGGGCTGCTCTTGGAACCCGCTGGACTACGGGCACTGTGTAGTTGACGTTGCAGGCTCCATGTGGCGTTGGATACGGCATTGGGGACACCTAGTGCTCGACATCTTGGCGGTGGTGTCTAGCACCGTAGCTGGTGTCGCCGTCGTACTCGTTCCGCCCCCTTTCGGCGAGGCGATCGCCGGTGGCGCCGAGAACGTCGCTGTGACCGCAGCGAGTTTGAACGCAACGTGGTACGTGATCGAAGGCGATTACGCCAGTGCTGGCTTGTCTCTTGCTGCGGCTGTCCCGGGCCTCGGGTTCGCCCGGATCGCGAAGTATTTCAAGACCGGCATCCGTGCCGAGGAGGGTGCGGCCGCGGCAGCTCGCGCCGAGCGAGCAGGCGCTGATGCGGACGACGTCGCCAAGGCAGCCAAGGAGATTCGAGCGGCAGCCGGAGCAGAGGCGAAACTCGATCAAGTTGTAACTGTGGAGTATCTCGCCAGCCGGCCGAGTTTCAGACCGTCAACTGTGGATCAGGTTCGTGCGAAGGCCAAGACTCGTGATGGGTACCTCGTTGATCCCAACAGCAAGAGACTCGTTCCCCCGAGCGAGGTTGAGATTGGTCACAAGCCCGGGTATGAAGCGAGATGCCTCGTCGAAAAAGCACTTCGGGAGGGCATGACAAGGCGGCAGTACCTCGACCTCTGGAATAATCCAGACTACCTTCAGCTGGAGGGCGACGCGGAAAATCGAAGCCACAAGTACGAAGCGAAAGTGTGTGCAGTGTAGAAGTGATGAAACTTCGAGAACGCCAGGTCTGCACACAGTCGCAATCGACGAAGGCTTGAGGCCGTTGAGACGTTGCCCGCGCCGGTACCGACCGGACATCCGAGGCCAGCGGGACTGTCCGTCTCTCCATCTGGCGACCCAGCTTGATTTTTCGCCTGCTCAGAGGCCAAGTCTTCGAGCGACCTCAGTGCCACCAACGCGATGGGCCGTCTCAGGGTCGCCCACGACCACGAGCTCGTCGGTGGCGCGAGACATGCCGACGTACAGACGCTCCCGCGCACGATCGCGGGTGCCGTCCTCGTTGAGGCAGAGGACGACTGCGGCACGTTCGAGGCCTTTGCAGCCGAGGACGTGGCCGTAGAAGACCTCGTCGCCTTCGAAGTAGGTCGACCAGTACCCCTCCTGACCGAGTTGCTCCTGCTGTTGGACCTGAACGAAGTGACGGGAGCCGGTCGTGATCAGCGCGACTCGACCCGGTTCCCATCCCTCGTCGTCGAGGAGGCGCACGATCTCGTCATCGGCGACATCGAGGGCGTCTTCTACGGCGCAGGGGACGAAGCGCACGGTGGGACCTGTGCCGCCGCGGGCATACATCCTTGAGGGCGCGAGCGGAGAGAATGCGTGGTGGATCTCGCGGGTGTTGCGCAGGCAGTGGTCGAGGACGAGGGGGACCAGGGAGACGGGTGGGCGACCGAAGCGGCCGAAGATGCGCTGGTTCTCGTCGGAGAAGACGTAGAGGCCGCCGTCCTCCTCATCGCGTAGCGCCTTCAGCACCGGTGCCCACCAGCTCTCGGCGAAGTCCTGAGCTTCGTCGACGACGACTGCGTCGTACTTCTTGCCGTCCGGTAGCTCGCTCGCGAGGTCGGTCATGAGGGAGGGGAGTGTTGTCTCCCAGAACTGGCTGTCCTCGCGGCCGCCTTCGGGAGCGCCCCATTGCCGTCCGAAGTCGTGGAAGGTGCCGACGAATGCCGGTCGATGGTTGCGGGGCCAAGTCGCGACGACTCGCTTCATGTGCTCGGCGAGTCCGATCGAGTAGCAGAGCAGCGCAACCCGTTGGCGGTTGCGGCCGTGGCTCCCGCGGGCGAGTTCCTTGGCCTGCTGGAGTGCGAGCACGGTCTTGCCGCTGCCGGCGCCGCCACGGACCTCGACTCGGTTGAGGAGCCGGGTGGCGCCGAGGATCAGGGTTTGCTCGTCGGTGAGGCGGTCGGCGACCGCCGCTCGCTCCGCCGCCTCGGCGTTGATGTCGTAGTTGGTGATCAGCCTGCCGCTGAGGATCTCGACGATGAGGTCGATGTCGTCGTGGGTCGGGCTGCGCTTGCCCTGGCTGAGGCGAAGTGCGTTCGCGCGGACGCGATCAGCAAGGGTGCTCTGATCGGAACGGTCATGCAGTGCCAGACGGGGAAGTTCCGGGACTGAAAAGTCGGATTCGAAGGTCGAGTACGGTGTCACGACACCATGTGCCCAGACAACGCGGCGACCGGCTGGCCAACGTGGGTCGTGGTCGACGTAGGTGCGCAAGGCGTACTTCGTGCTCCGCGCCTGATCCACGGGATGGATCGGCACCTCCTCCGGACCACGGCGGATCATCCAGCCACGCTCGTCGTACCAGACAGAACCGCCTTTCACCTCGAGTACGAGGACTCCGATGTCAGGCATCAGGACGACGAGGTCAGCCTCGTGGTCCTTCGTCTCGTCAGTGAGGCGGAGGTTCGCCAGGAGAACGTCGTCCTCGCCGAGCTGATCACGTAGTCGTTCCCACACTTCGCGTTCGGACTCGGTCGTGAACGTCGGGAGCTCGGGGATCAGGCGCACCACGGTGTGATCTTCGCAGCTATCCGCGGCCTAGACTGCCACTTCCGCAGAGATGGATCGGCGTGGCGAGCCCCAGCTCGAAGGAGGCTTGTCGGAGATGATGTGTCGGGAGGTCGTCTTAGGTTAAGTCACGTGCTCGGTTGTGCCATTTCGGGGGTGGCGGCGGCCGATTTCGTACATCCTGTGGACGGTCGTATTGCGATGGTCGTATTGCGGCATGCATCTCCGAAAGTAGGACAGTGGCACAGCAAGACGAGATTCAAGCGGCTCTGAAGACGTGGCGTGAAGGTTTGGTGGGGCTGACGCGTCAAAGTGCGCTCATCAAGTTCCGCGCGCCCAAGTCGTCTTCCTTGCTCGTTGACTCCCCCTCTCCTGACGAGGTACTAGCTCGTCTGCGGTCTGGCAAGCCACAGGTATTCCGGGGAGACATCGCCCCAGACGGCCCTGATGCGCCGAAGGCGCAGCCGACCGGCACGTACTTCCACTCGCCACGGCCCGACCAGGAGGTGGGGCCAGTAGTTCGTAACTTGATGCGTAGAGCGTCCGCGGAATTCCTTGAACGGGGATTGGCGGTCCTGTACGTGGCGTTCGGCATTCTCGACTGGCAAGACGTCGATGGAACCGAGATGGTGTCGCCCCTTCTGCTAGTCCCGGTGCAGCTGATCCCCGAGGGACCGAAGGGCACCCCGCGAATCACCGAGGGCGAAAACGACCCCGTCATCAACCCCGCTCTTTCATTGCGATTGAAGGAGTTCGGTATTGAGCTGCCGACCTCGGAGGAGGTCGAAGAACTCCCGGTCACGGAGACGCTGGCAGCGATCCGCCAAGCGCTGGAGAAGCACCGATCATTCGCAGGTTGGAGACTACGTGAGGCGACGTACCTCGGGATCTTCTCGTTCGCCAAGGAAGCGATGTTCAAGGATCTCGCTGACAACGAGGCGAAGATCCTTGAACATCCGATCGTGCGGGCCTTGGCCACCTCGGATTCTTCAGAGCAGTCGGCAGAGTTCCTCTTCGATGCGATCGACCCCGCTGAAATCGATACGACTGCGCCGCCCGAGGTGACCCCGTTGATTCTGGATGCAGACTCGTCCCAGCGGGCGGCCGTGGCGGCTGGGCTCGCCGGCAAGACCTTCGTGATGGACGGGCCACCTGGGACAGGGAAGTCTCAGACGATCGCCAACATGATTGGTGCATTGCTCCACGCAGGCAAGAGCGTGCTCTTCGTGTCGGAGAAGATCGCAGCGCTTGACGTCGTCCGCAATCGGTTAGTCGACGTTGGTCTCGGCTCCTACGTGCTCGAGATGCACTCTCACAAGGCGAAGCGTAAGGAGGTCGCGGTCGAACTTCTCAACACGCTCGACAACATCGTGAAGCCACCCGTTGCGATGCCATCGCTCGCCCGTCATGGCGCCGTAGAACGTCGAGCGAAGCTCAACGACTACGCCGCAGCGATGAACGACGTGCGGGCGCCACTGAACCTGTCGCTACATCACGTCCTTGGTGTTTTGGCCAAGTTGGCCGCCGCTCCGGCCGCTCCCGTGCCGGAGAGCGCTCCGGTGGATCTAAGCGAAGCCCAGTACCTGGCGGTCCGAGAGACCTTGGGTCGGCTTGTGCGTGCGTGGCGCCCTGCGGCGCAGGGCAGGTCATTCCTGTGGCGCGATGTTGTTGACGATCAGTCACTCGAAGTCCGCCTCTATCAGGCTCAGGCAGCGCTCGAAGAGCTGCGCGGCACAGTGGCACTCAACTCCGGTCTGGCAGAAGCGTTTGGCTTCCGAAGGCCATCGGATGCCCCCAGGTTGGCTGAACTGAGTGAACACCAAAGCCAGCCAGAATCCGACAAGGTCCTTGCGCACTGGTTGACAGTTGGGGACGTTGAACAGTTGCAGACCAAGCGGGCCGAACTTGGTCGCCAGCTCAATGCGCTCGAGCAAAGCCAGGCGATCGTCCTTCAGACTGCTGGTGTGTCCTGGGACTCGCTCCCAGACCCGGCGGATATCCCTGAACCTCCCGAGGCAATCAGCGTCTCGCCGTCGCCAGTGGACATACAGCGGGTGCCAGCATCCGAGCTTGCCGCGGCCGCCGACCGCTTCGAATCTGAGGCCAAGCTGCTTAGTGACACACTGGCCTCGGTGTCGGGTCTTGCCAAAAGCTTTGGCATGCCGGAAGTCGGGACGTTTTCTGACATTGACCGCCTTGGGCGGCTAGTCGATCTGGCGGCGCAAGACACGAGGCTCGACCGACGATGGTTCAGCTCTGGGGGTCTGGCCGAAGCGCGGTCAGCGGCCGATCTACTACGTGAACGCGCGCGAGAGCTGGCCGCCGCAGAACACAAGGCATCATCCGTCTTCAGCCCGGAAGCACTGAAGGCCCCCGTCGCCGAGCTTGAGGACCGCTTCACGAACCTCCACAAGGGCCTCAAGAAGCTCACAGGCAATTATCGGGCCGACAAGAAGACCGTTGCAGCACTCCTGAACAACGCCGCCGACGTAAAGGCGGGGATCAGTCACCTTTCGGAGGCAGTCTCATGGGGGGAGGCCAACGACGCGTTCGCAGCGCTCGCCGACTCGCGCGGAGACCTGCTCGGCACCTACTGGGACGGGCGCGCGACGCAGTTCGATGACTTGAACGCGGCATTCCGCGTGGTTGAAGAGGTCTTGGGCCTTACCAACGGAGCACCGCCCTATGAATTGGTGTCATTCATGACTGGCAGTGACGACGGGGTAGCCGAGCGAGCTGTTGCGAACACGGCTCGAAATGAGATCGGCCGATGGAAGGAAGGCTTACAGGCGGCGCCCGCGCTTACTGGAAGACCCGACCTTGTGATGGGAACGGTCGAAGCTGCTGTCGACTGGCTCAACGCTCACGTACTCCCAATGCGTCAAGCCGTTCGCCGTGCCAGTTCAATCGGTGAGGTCACCGACATCGACCACACCCTTGAACAGGCCAATCACGTTATCGCTCTCACGAGCGACGCTCGAGGAACACGTGACGCCTTGGCGGCGTCCGAACAGATCTATCGTGCGACTTTCGGCGATCACTTCGACTTCGGTGCCACGGACACGCGCACACTCGACGAAGCGTTGGCGTGGGCGATGGAACTCAGAAGAATGGCGAACGGCCCTCTGAGCCCCGCCCAGGTGAAGGCACTCGAGGATTCGAACGTCGTCCCGGCCACGGTTCCGGCGTACCAGAAGTGGGCGCAGACCCGGGACCGCGTTATCGATGCTTTTGCTCCGGGTCGCCGGGCGGAACTTTCCGAGGAGTTCGACGGCTATGAAGACGCAATCCAGTTGGTCAGCGAATTCCGGGACGACACAGTCGGGCAGCAGGAATGGTTCGACTATCAGCGTGCGTACGCGGAGCTTCGGCAACTTGGCCTCGACACCGCGGTCGATTTCTGCGTCGAACACCATCTCGCACCGAGTGACGTCCCCGACGTGGTTAACCGCGCGCTGCTGCGAGCCTGGTCGGATGCCGTGATACAGCGTGACTCACGCCTCCGCCCGACCTCGGCCTCGGACCGTGACGCACTGGTCGACGAATATCGAAACCTCGATCGCGCACTGGTCCAAGCCGCAACTGCGGACATTATCTCCTCGGCGAACACTCGACGGCCGGTGAACACGATCATGGGTGAGTCCAGCGTGATCCGGCGCGAGGGGAGTAAACAGAAGCGACACAAGCCGGTGCGCGAGCTCATGGCTCTGACCCGCCACGTAACCCCAAGCATCAAGCCGGTCTTCATGATGTCGCCACTCGCGGTCTCGCAATACCTGCCGTCAGACATGGAATTCGACGTCGTGATCTTCGATGAGGCTTCGCAGGTCACGCCTGGGGATGCAATCAATTGCATCTACCGAGGAAAGGCGTTGATCCTTGCTGGAGATGACAAGCAGCTACCGCCCACATCGTTCTTCGAACGCAACAGGGACGACGAGGAGGACGAGGATACGGACGTCACGGACTTCAAGTCCGTCCTCGAGCTCGCAAAGGCGTGTGGTGCCTTCAACAACCTTGGTCTGCGTTGGCACTATCGCTCGCGACACGAAGGCCTCATCGGCTTCTCCAACTACAAGTTCTACGACGGCAAGCTTGTGACCTTCCCGTCGGCTCACGCCGAGGGTGATGACGTCGGGGTGGAGTTTTTCAACGCCCGCGGCACGTATCGCCGCGGCGGCGGAGCCAACAACCCGATTGAGGCGGCGAAGGTCGCGGAACGGGTCATGGAACACTTCACGAACCGCCCGGACAGCACACTTGGTGTGGTGACCTTCTCAGTGGCACAAGCGGACGCCGTCCAAGATGCCATCGACGAGGCTCGGGTTGGCCGGCGCGACCTGGACCGATTCTTCGACAGCGAAGACCGTCTGGACGGCTTCTTCATCCGGGCACTTGAGCAGGTGCAAGGCGACGAGCGCGATGTAATCATCTTCTCGATCGGCTACGGGCCAGACGAGGCAGGCAAGATCACGACCAACTTCGGCGCCCTAAACAAGGACAAGGGTTGGCGACGCCTGAACGTCGGTATTACCCGAGCGCGTCAACGCGTCGAAGTTGTTGCGTCAATGCACGCCGGTCAGATTCCGCCTTCGATGAACGAGAACGTCGAGTACCTCCGTCAATATATGGACTACGCGGAGAAGGGAATGAAGGTTCTGGCTGTTCCTCAGTCATCGACCGGGCTGGATCCCGAATCGCCCTTCGAGGAATCGGTCCTTGAGACCATCAGGAACTGGGGATACGCGGTCGAGCCTCAGGTGGGCGCGGCTGGATTCCGGATCGACATCGGAGTGCGGCACCCCGCTTATCCGGGCACGTTCGCGATCGGGGTGGAGTGCGACGGCTACCAGTACCACTCTGCTCCTGCGGCCCGTGATCGCGACCGCCTGCGCGACCAGATCCTTTCTGGGCTCGGCTGGAGGCTTCATCGAATCTGGGGAACGGCGTGGTATCGCGACCGCTCGACCGAGGAAGGTCGCCTTCGTAGTGCAATCGATGACGCCATCCAGGCTCCTCTTAACGACAGGATCCAGCGAGTCCCGTCGATTGAGCGGCTTGCCGTCGAGACAGAGAGCGCCGCTGAGACCGGGGCACCTTCCTGGACGAGCGAGTATCGCATCGCACCGGTGCATCAACTACCGCGATGGGTCGATCCAGGTGAACCGGGTAACCACCTGCATATGGTGGACGGACTCGAGGCCCTCGTTGATGCAGAGGGCCCGATCCACCTGGGCGTTGCGTACGAGCGTCTCCGTGGCTGGTGGCGCGTTGGCCGGATTGGTCCTAACATCCGCACGAACATCGATCTCGCCCTGCAGCGGGCGCAGGTGGTGCGGGATGGGGACTTCCTGACCGTCCCGGGCGCCGATGTCACCCAGGTCCGGACGCCCGCTGATGGGGTCGACCGCAAGGCGGAGCACGTTCACCTTGAGGAGCTCGCCATGGCGGCGGTGCTGACAATCCGCGACGTAGGAGCCGTGAGTCGGTCCGAGCTCGCTCCGGCTGTGGCCCGGATCTTCGGCTGGTCACGTAGCGGCCCGAGTGTTACTCAACGAGTCAACGACGCGATCGATCGATTGATTGCAGAGGGCGAAGTCAAGTGCTCGAACGACGAAACTCTTACACTCGCTCGGGAAAGCGATTGAGCTGGCCGTGGCCGAAATGGTCGTGTCGCTCTCTTGTGCCTGAGGCGAAGATTGAGCCCAGCGGGCTCGTGCCGTGTGCGGCTGCGCGCCTACTAGTGGCGGCTGCCGCCCCCTTCAAAGCTGCCAGGAACGCGGTAGTCGAGGGCATCCCGACTCTTCTGTGGGAGCTCATAGCCAGACCCTTGGCAGACAGTCCCCCGAGGATTTGCGTGCTCGATGATTGCAGACCCTTGGACCGTCACGCGCTGTAGGCAGTTTGGGCATTTCCAAGTCTTGGGCTCTGACTGCGCCCGCCTCTTCTTGGCTGACGCTGGCACTGCGGTCGAAGGCTGCGAAGGGGCTTTGGACTCTGGATCTGTGGTGCGGAGGCCGATGTTCCTGTCCGGCCTCGGCGAGTGCTTGCAGTCAGCGCAAACGCCGTCATTGACGTTGAAGCCCTTGATCGGCTTTTTCGTCTTGCACCTTGAGCAGAACTGCGTGAGCAAGTTATTCACCAAGTTCTTCTTCCGCCGGTGACTGGCAACTCGGTGTCACCTCCGCCGTGGTCACGTGTCAAGGGTAGGTGCACCTGCCGACAGAAGTCGGTGAATCCGAATGAGCGGCAGTTCCTTAGTCGTGCCCCTCGCCTCATCGGTGAGCTAGAGGTCGGCCACGAGGACGTCGTCCTCGCCGAGTTGGTCACGAAGCCGTTCCACGCCTCGCGTTCGGGTTCGGGTTCGATCGTAAAGGTAGGAGCCTCGGGGATCAGTCGGACCACATAGGGAATCTTGGCACCTGCGACGGATCTCGGTTACCGCGGGAATGATGCTGCCCACCGGTGCGTCATTCCGTCCATTTTTCGGGTGCCGGCCCGAAGGCGCGGTCAGCCGCCTTGATGATCCCCTGGCCGAACGCGGCATTGGCGGCTCCACCGATCGCAGCCCCGATTCCGAATGGGATCACGCGGCCGAGCACGATGACACCTTGCCTGGTGCCGTACCTGGTGACGAAGTTGTGTCCGAGCACCTTGTTAACGGCTCGGATCTTTGCGCTTGGAACGCTCTTCACCAATTGCCTCGCCCAGTGCTGGCCGGTGCGTTCGGCCACCTGCTGAACAGATTTGGTACCGGCCTCACCGAGCATGACAGCCATCACCAGGGTGCGCCGCCGCTCGATGTCGCGGAGCGGGATCCCGTGCACCTCGGCGCGCGAGAGGACATACAACGCGGTGGCGTTGAGGAATCCGATGGCTTCACCGCCTGACAGCGCGAGGGCTGCGGCGGTGCCGACGCCGGGAGCCGCGGCAGCGGCTCCGACACCCGCGCCGGCGCTGATCGTCGCCGCTCGCAGCTCGGCGTTGAGCCGCTTGGTGACCTGCGCCGGCGACGCG
>Ga0164242_10004028_pt1 | contig 16557 bp, 10 predicted proteins | sample OricomgcompostMG_FD_108783 | JGI IMG/M metagenome (GOLD analysis project Ga0164242, IMG submission 108783) | Miracle-Growth compost microbial communities from Emeryville, California, USA - Original compost - Miracle growth compost (MG) ...
GGTGGAGACTGGGCCGAGGCTGTGCGCCACGATAGGGTACTGCGGACGAAGACATTGGGGGGGTTGAGCGCGCCGGCCGCAGATGCGAGATACATGGTCGGAGTATTCCAAGGAGGTAAGTGCAATACCTGTATCCCGGATCTCTCGCCAAATCTTGAGTTCCGTTGCTGACTGGAGGCGAAATTCCTTCACGACAGGAAACATCCATCTCACACCCGTGTCGTCATTGACCCACCTCCGACCGCAGATGCACTACCTCGACGCAGCAACCGAGCAAGAGCGCCTAGGCCGTTCCGGAGCCGGAGCTGGCGGGGCGGGGGCAGGAGGAAGCGGCGGCGGTGGCAAAGATGGCGGTACCGCGCGCGCCATCCACATGACCATCAAGTCCGCGAGCGCGGACGGCGACGAGGTCATAACGGAGACCATGGCGGACCGCCTGCGCGCCGTGCAGATCGAGCCCTGGCGGCGCATGGAGTACGTCGACGAGGATACCGAGGACGCCTGGGCGGCCTACCAGGAGTGCCTCTTCCTACGCGCAGATGGCGACGCCGCGGCGGCTGGTGCGCCATCGTCGGCGGTCCCTGGCAAGGGCAAGGAACCCGCTGCTGCGGATCCGATCGCCGATAGCGCCGTGGGCATGGATCAGCGAGTTGCGCAGCTCGAGACGAACTGGGGCGAAGACGAGCTCCTGCGAGCCGTCAGCGGGATCAAGGCGCACGACAAGAAGCCCGGCGAAGAGGCCGTCACCGAGGCCGCGGAGTCGGTGAGTGCAGACCGGGCCAGGGCCAGAGTGGCGCCCCCTCCAGCGGAGAAGCCAGCCGAGCCCAAGAAGCGCCCTGGCCGGCCGCCGAAGGCCGCAGCGACCGGTAGCGCGCCGAGAAGAGGGGGTCGATCGACGAGGTCGGCCCCGCGAGGCGGTGGTGCTAGTAATGCGATGGAGGTAGACTGAGCAATGGGCACTATTCATCACGAGTGAGGGGGGGTTTTAGGTCTTGCTTCGTGTCGGCATAGCATGGTTACGGCGTTTTAAGGGCATTATCGTGACAGTAGTCATCACATCAAGAAGGGGGCGATAAAGTGTGGCCAAAATGGCTTAAAAGCAGTGTTTATAACCTACGGCACGCACGATTGGCCCAGTAGCCAGCTTTAATGCATCCCCAAGGTCAACCGAATCCTATTTTACATACAAATTGCACAATGCCATGATAGTCCATCAACGTCTGGACTGGCCTCGTCGAGTTTGCTGATGCGGGTGCTCATTGACCAGATTCCTTTTAAGCCAAAAGATGGCAAAATCCCCAAGGCCTCGATCGTGTGAACCTTCCTATCAAAAAGATCATAGCTGCCACCATTCCCGACCACTAGTTGAACCCCCCTACTCTCTCCACTTGCCAGTCGTGTTTCACCAGCAGTTAGAAGCTGGCGATAGCTGGCCCTCATCTGGGCTCAGCTTTAGCGGCGTTCGTGAGTGGCACCTGTGTCGTAGGACTCCGTCATCATCTGCATCCGTCTGAGATAGTACTTTTACTGAAGAAGCTCAACATCCAAACCGATGGAGCGCATAAACAAGTTGACGTTCTGGAGGCGTTGAGCGCCCATGTCTTGAGGAAGCGTCTTTGCCAGGGTCACTGTGTCCATGACACGGTCCTTGACAGCTAGAACAAGTCGCTGCTGCTGATCGGGGCTGGCACCGATGCCGATGGCGGCAAGCAGCTGCCAGACATAGACATCTTCGCCCGAGTTCACGGCCCCAGGGAAAATATAAGGAAGTGTGGGTTCGAGGAAATTGAAGAACTTGGTGTAAACACCATCCCTTGAAAGGTATGTTAGCCGTGCACTAGGTAAAGTGTGAGAGAATGAAGAAACTTACCACGCCTGCCATGTATGCTCGTTACCGCCACTATTCTGCTTGATGATCTCGGCACGGCTCAAGATCATGGTAAGCATGGAGGCACCGACGCGCGACTTGGCGATTACATCCACGTTCTGGTTGCACACAAGACCCAGAATACCAGCGACAATGTCCAGATCAAGCTCATTCATGAAGTTGAATAGAGTCGACATGACCGCCAATGAGAAGAGATCGATGTTTTCGCGCATGGCCGCGTTGAGCCTAGTGTCGTTGGTGTTGACCTGAGCTCCGCGGACGACGTCGAGGGCATCGAGGTGGACGACAATGAGAGTCAGGATGGTGGTCCGCTGCTCTTGGGTGGTATGTCTGAAGACACGCTGCATGGCCTTCTTACCTTTGCTATACGAGAGCAAAGCAATGAAGGGGTGAACGGGGTACACGCCGATGGGCTCGTGCACCTTGAGGGCCTCCCAGAGCAAGTGATTTAGCCTCTGTGCCTCGTCCCTCCAGGCCACGAACTTTTGAACAGCCTCCGTGTCAGCTTCGCTGGCCGGGGGCGGAGGAGTGTTGCGATCATGGTCCTCCATCTTCATCAGGGTGCTGTAAACAAGCTCGATGGCGCGTAGGACGCTCTTGGAATCAATGCCATCTGAAACAGCGTTCTTATTAGAGCTGCCTGGCCGGTTGGACTCGCTGGTAGCCTCGGTGCGTTTGATATGAAGCAAGGGCTTTGGCGTTTTGGCATTGCTGAAGGAGATTTTACCCAGACTACCTTCGATGATGAGCTGCTTGTTCTTGGGCTTGTTCTTGGCTGCCTCGACGGCGCGTTGGACCTGCTGCTCCATTCTCTGCATGTGGTTCTCACCACCTCGGTGCTGGCGCCGTAGGCCCCCCTGTCGACTGCCCGTCTGGAAGAGATAGGTTTGGGCGAAGTTGTTCAGCGGCTGGCTAGGGTGTTGTCGCTGACCACCCTGGATCTGGTTGTGAACTTGGTAGTAGAAATCCTCAGCCAGGGAGTCGTCAGTGCCGTGCTCGTTCGGGTTTCCAGTTGCGGATACTAGTTGCTGAAGCTGAATCCGAGTCACAAAGTTCTTGTCCTGTGGGGTCATGACGCCGTTGTCTCGGGACATGAGGAAGATTTTGTGGTTGCGCTTCGCCCGTCTCGCTTCCTGCTCTAGGTATGCCGCTTTCTGCTCCTCCGACAGCTGAGCTAGCAGTGCAGGGTGTGCGGGCTGGTGGCCCTGGGAGAAGGACCCTTGCTGTCTACTATGAGTCGGATGGGCGGGGTAGGTTGCCTGGTCAGGGTGAGGAGGCTGGTGACCATGTCCAAGGCGCGCAGCATCTCCCGAAAGGCGGTTAGGATTCTGCAGTATCTGAGTCGGGTGGACGGGCTGTGCTTGCTGGGTAGGCTGTTGGCGCTGCTGAGGGCTTGGGGCACTTGGAACAGCGTGTGGGCTCTGCTTCGACTGCGGTCGCTGGAGGATGGTAACGGGGTGGCCATGGCCATGATGCTGGCCCGGCTCCTTCGGCCGAGCACCCTCAGTATGGGGTGCTGTCTGCTGTTGAGCAAGCTGGGGTTGCGCAAATTGGACGGCACCGTCGAATGGAGCTTGCTGATGGAACTGTGGCTGGGAAGGAGGAGCCGGAGCTTGCGGTTGGGCGGAAGGTTGCGGTGTTCTCTTGGCCTGAGCACGCATCTGAGCTTCAACTTCCTCCAAACTCATCATCTTCCGACCGGGCATTGCCTGCGCATGTGGCTGCGCAGGGATCGGAGCAGGGCCGGCAGCAGCGGATTGCTGCGGCTGCTGCTTTCGCGCGGCGTTCTTCGGCGTGACTCCCCAAATCGCGGCATCAACCTGGAGATCCTCAATGGGCTCTTCCTTATACTTCTCATATCCGGTACGAGCCGGCTTGCCATATGACTGCGGGATATAATTGGGCGAAATTGAATTATATGCCGCAGCCGCAGCCTTTGCGGCCGGTGGCTGGCGATTGAAGCGGACGTGCTCTTCCTCGATAGCATTGGAAACCTTTGCCGTCTGGCCGAAGAAGTCGAAGTCCTTGCCAACAGGACCAGGCTTCGAGGCACCACCATCGCCGCCACCGAAGGTATCGTCATTGAAGGCATCATCAGTTTCGTCTAGCTGGTCGCCCAAGCCGTCATAGGTATCCTCGAATTCGAGGGCGTCTCCTTCATCGTCACGATGGGAGAGGCCGGCGAAGGGATCGTGAGCTTGGGAGAAGCCAGGGGCGGCCGGGTTGTGTCGCGGCTCCTCAAAGCCGAAGAAAGACATCTTAAATAAAGTCGGCGTCGAGTCGAGAGCTGGAACTTTGAAAACCACCTGCGAGTGAGTTAGCATGGGGCGGCAAAAATTAGACATGAGCAAATCCAATCATCCAGGATGGAAGGCGGCTATGTGCAAGGTATCAAGTTTAGAAAAAAGGCACGACTGTGGTAATTTTTCTAATGGTAGGACTTCTTCTTTCCTCCATCTGGGGCACAAGGCTGTCGAGGGTCGTTGGAGGAAGTAGGGTGGGGTGGGCGGTGGATATGAACAGCTCTGTGAGCGAAGCGCATGAGGGGAGCGGGGAAATGTTTGGGAAGGCAGGTTGGGCAAGATGATGCGAAAACAACGGCTGGCGATAATTAGGGATGGCAAGATGACTTACGACCTAAGGATACGAAATGTCGATGCTGATCGGGCTGGCGAGAATTATCATGGTGATGCGGGTCGGCGTGGGAAATGGGGCGCGTCAGAGCTGCATTGGCAGCAGCCAAACAACGGGGAGAAGTAAGACTATCACTAGGAAATGTGCAACTCAAGTCCAACGAAGTGCATTCACCCTGTGCGGTGTCGGCACTGCAACAGCGGAGAGGAAGTTGATGTTGGGGAGGAGTAGGTCGTCGCAGTTATGGAAGTGCTGCGAATATCAAGCGCGAAGATTGTGGAGAAACCTTGCGAACCTAGGTGGGATACCAAGTTAATTAGTCCGGCAAGCGAATCAGCGGGACGAACCGGATTAACCTCGAGTTCTGAACTGCCCGCCACCGCTGCGAGAGGAAGAGGGCGGCCCGTGCGTCCGTCAACGCTTCTTTGTTCTTGGAGGGCCTCATTGCCAGCTGGCAACCATCTCAGTGTCAAAGGGCAGAACATGGACAATAATGAATGTTTTAAGCTCAGCCACGTCTCTTGATTTCCTATCACGACTCGCTCCTGCCCTAGGAATGCTTCGTGCAGCACGGATTACACATAGCCAAAGTCTAGATCGTGGTGACGTGAAGTCGGGCTCACGGACCAAGAGAAGGATCATGGTAGGCACGTAGAGCAAGCTTGGCCATGCGAGCTAGGATATCTCGGTGGAAGAATCCAGTGGTCGAATTTCGACGGCTCATGTGGTACAGAGGTGAAATTCGGTATTGAGATTCATGTCGAGGGTTACACACATCTTACAGGATGACTGGAGGCTGTGAGAGCAGACATTGCGGCGCAAGACTCGGGCGCAACACCGCAAAGGCAAAGAGGGAAGGGGCCTAGAATTACGCGAGCATAAGAATGTATTTTATTGATGGCTAAGCCATAGATGCTATCTAGAACTTTTATAGATCACATACTTGGCCACCGGTTCGAACCCGACCTTGGACCTGTTACGTGAAGGGAATCACTATACCGTCTAATTCCACTACTATGTGTTTTCAGCTAGTTTCCCTCTCCATCCGTCGGGCTGCTTGGCATATTATCCGGCCACTCAAACGCCTGCTGATTCTTTTCCATATACTTGAAAGCCTCAGTCTACTGGAAATGTCAGCAAGCTGTCCTAGTCCAGACTTTCGTGTATTAAAGCAAAAATGTAAAAAATACCACGGGATTTGACCTACGTAGCTCTTGCAATTCAGATGCGGAGTCCCTCCAGTTCCTAAAATTGTGTCTTTCAGGCCACGCGGAGGAGGCTCGGGCGTCATGTCGCCACAGCACTGTAGCTCCTGCCGGATGTAGTCGAGGCAGTGAGTTGTGTGCCCCTTGATTCGAACCGTCAAATCAGTTGGTCGGCCATTTTCATCCTCGAGTTCATATTCCGACGCGTTTAGTCTGCCTTGTAAAAGGCCGAACAGCGCGTCGCGGACCGTAATCTATCGGTCAAGAACCCGGTGAGTACTTGTATCCCAATAATTTTGAGGAAGAACGGGTGGGAGTGGAATTGCATACCAAACAGTGCAGGGAATGGAACATGGCGACGCCGTACTTGTATGTATTTGGGCCGATCATGAGGCCTTTTTCGATGCCATACTGTTCTGGGTTCTCGATTGCCATCATCCCATTCGCATCTTTGTCCAGGTTATTAGATATGGAGCCGAGATGATTGAGACAACTTGCCTACCGCCTCGACCGGGAATCAATGACTGCCATAATGCATCTGACTCCTCTGAGGAGTCTTCCATGAAGGCCTCGTTCTCGCGGAAGTGAAAGACCTCATCCGGTACTGCGCAGGTCAGCACCAACAAACCTCTCAAGTCAGCCAGTACGCGGAACATACATTGAACCAGGACCTTCCGTCCATCGCCCTGAATTCCCGATGAGACACGAATGTAAGAAATGAGATGGGACGAAAGAATGCCGAGAATAAATGCTACAAATGAAACGGCGAAGATGGACAGCCAGGCAAGCTTGGACCTGGTAGTATTGTAGTCCGGCGTAGCTGCTTTCTGGACCAGAGCCTCTTCTTCTTCTTCTGAACTCTCCCTACTTTGAGAGAGGGGGTTGTAGCCCCCCATTATCATAGAAGACGAGACTTTGATCAATAGAAGCTCGAATCCGCGTTTGGAGTTGAACGCATGCTCTAGGACGCGAACTTAGGGATGGTTCCCTTTTGGCTGCGGGTGCCGTCTAGATGAACAGAAAATTCAAGGGCTGGTCTCTAAAAGAGCCAAGACCCATCAAGGCTGACCCATATGCTTCTGCCTACTCTATCGTAGGATTCACATTGAAACGGTGTTGTCAAGCCACTTTTTCGCGCAACCGTGCGGCGTAGCTAGTCGTTAAAGAAATCGGTGTACCGCTCGGACCCGGAGCTGTTACTGGCGCAGAATATCATTGAGCTTGGGCGTGGGGGTAGCAGAGCTCCTCAGGGGGATTCGATCTCTGCCTAACCAAATCCTTCTGTGGCACGTTGCTATGCAACCCCTCATCGCGTGGCGTCTTGCGGGCTCTAGCCGAGCGAATAAATCGATAAGACTGGTAAGGTTAGGGGTTGGAACCGTATTTTGGTGCTCTTGGCTTAGTACATCACCGACCAAGTAAGAGGAAGTTACGCCGTAAACGATATCCTACATGCCCATTGATTATAAGTTCCTCGCGTCGTAAACGACATCCTACACGCCCATTGATTAAAAGTTCCTCGCTTAAGTATTTGGTGACTAGGGGCCCTTCCTAGTAAACCGCTGCCTTCCATTTTGAAGATTCGGTCTGGCCTTGAACTCCGAAGTCGGTTATGCCCGCGGACAAGCCTCATGAGATACTCCCAAGATGCCGAAGCCATTCCTCGGAGAAGAGAATGAAACTAGGTATCGACAACAAAGTCAACAGCAAGACGAAGAAGAAGAAAAATATATAAATCCGCCCTTCTCCCACTCTCTCCCTGAACCTCCTCACCACACCTTCACTTACTCACTCAACACTTCATTCCATTCAACCCAATACCTTACAAACCACACCTTCAGCTCAACGCTCCAACCACAAAAATGCGTTTCCCTATTGCCGCCCTTGCCGTTGCCCTCCTCAGCCCCCAGTTGGGTGCGCTCGCCTCTCCGGCTCCTCAACCAGCAACTCTCGAGGACCTAAACGACCTCTCGGTGCGCCTGGGCAACGGCGAACCTGTCCCGGAGGGTGTCCAGATGGCCACAAACGGGGCCCTGTCCGCGAAGGTCGTCACCCGAGACTCCAACTACTGCGGCAAGGCCTATAAAGGTACCTGCTGCTGCAACTACTGCAACGGCTGGATGTGCGTCATCACCTGCGGTGTTGTGGGATTGTGCCATTAGACTTTGACTAGGGACACGACGGTATGTTTTGGGATTTCATAAGGTCCATTCATACGTCGCTGATTCAATTCTTTGCTGCTTGATATAGAAGCCGTTTTGCGCAATGGTTGGTTATCGGGTCATGGTGGGAGCATGTAGAGGGATTGTGAGTGGATTGTGGAGATATCTTGAATGGTCTGCTGTGATATTCATGAAGTCTAGCTTGTGTCTTGAGTCAATCGGGGTATAGGTGGTTTCAAGCATCATTCTTGTTGCTGCCATTATCGAGCTATTGCCTATAGCAGGTACACCTTGAAATACAAGTGATCCCGTTGATTGTTGAAACACAATGGTGCTTAAATTCCCTATCACAGTAAGAAACCAGGCCAGTTCACAGTCAGTTTGAACGTAGTAAAATGGAGTTAATAAATCGCTCTTAATCTTGCGACTCGGAAAGTGCGAAACTGAGTTTACTTTTCAGTGCTAGGAGAGTATATAAGTTGGCTGGCCATGCCACAGAACATGCTGATACGGCGCCAGATCTGCGTCGTACGGACAGGATTACTTCTGGGCAATATATATATATTCACAATGCTCTTTGTCTGTCTGCTAAACTTCTAGAAGGGTGGTCTTGCGGGAACGGCCTAGAATCCCTCAGGTCGGGTTGAAGTGGTCTGGCTTGCCATTGGCTGGTGGATGCGGTCCATCAAGGTCATGTGATGAGCTGCCCACCCTCACTCCTTGGTGCTCAGGTGCTCTCATTTTCCATTGCACAACTCCCTACTCACGCGGCGTCTTCATAACCTTTTGTTGGGAAAATCCTCCTGTCCAATCTCTGGTCTAGCGCCGGACGACGGGCAACAGGAATCTAAAGTGCTTGCAGGTCTTTTGTAATTCTCCTTGTGGGGTTTTCTGACTCTCGTGGGCATTCTTCCGTACGTCGTGCTCAACTTGTTAGCTAGTGTCCAATGAGACCACATTTACCGGGGAACGGAGGAGGGAACTGCGGCTCTCAGCAGATCATCTATGCGCGGTGGGGATGGATGGGGACAAGGCCCTTGAAAGAAGCCGCGTCGCCAAGAAGTCGGGAGGGATACGTCAGCCGCAGGTGTCGGAGCAAAGATAGCGTCTGAGCTGTGCAAGTTTGATACACACTAGACTGCGAATACTCCGTATGTGCCCATACAATCGCCGGCGCTAGCGATAAGGTCGGGAAAAAAAGGGGGGGGACTGAGATTGTGTATCGGTGGTTGACAATGCTTGGCCTTTTCGTCTGCACCCGTCTGTCGTCTCAATTTATTTGCCTTGGCTACCGATATATGTTGCAACGGCCTGCACGGCTGATCTACCACAAAAGCGCCACAGGTTGATTAGGTGGGAAGTTGATCGTCACAGCTCTCCAGATCACGGAAACTGGGGGGTGGAACATGGAAAGGGGGGGAAACCGGCCTGGTTGGCAGCTAATAACGTGGGTTTTAAACTGCCCGGATGACGAGTCGTGGACGAATACGAGACGTGCTCTCCTGAGGTCTAGGCGTTGCATGGGGCTGTACAGGGTGGTGGATAGCCATAGTGTGGTGCTCTAACAAGAATGCTCAATAAAAGTACTTATCCATGTTGGTAAGCAGGTCCGCCACTACCTCAACCCAGGTACTCCTCAACCCCCCTGTCCTTGATTTTCTCGGGCGCGCGAGGACAGGCATGCAATTCGACGTGCCAACCTTATATTAGCTGATGCTTGGTATCACACTTCTACCTCCTTTTTCAATGTCATATTTCCGAACCAGTTCCATTGTTCACATTCCTCCCATCCTCCCTTCACCAATCCATTCTCCCTTCATTGCCGACACCCCGTCTTAAGCCGCCTACTTCCCCTCCAGATCATGGGAATCTGATTTTTGAGTGGCATAATCAGGACCCGACAGTCCTGATTCAACTCCGAGTTCAAGCTGGAGAAACCACCGATTCCATCGCCGCGCGGGTCGTTTCAGCAGCCACCGCCAGGCCCCGAGAAGTCGGCAGCTCCCGAGAAGGCGATAGTTCCCGAGAAGGCGATAGTACCCGAGAAGACAACAGTCTCCGAGAAGTCGTCTGTTTCCTTTAATCCAACCCCTCCGAATCCCAACTCAAACGCCATCATGGCCGCCGGCAGCGCTCGATATGTGCGCTACATCGTCATCGCCTTCTTCGTGAGTCCACCATACATGCCCCTCTACCTATCCGCTTGCTCTTGTACTAACATCACCCCCAGCTCGTAGCTATGTTCTACTTGGTCTCGAACTCGCCCGACGACATCATCCCCGGCAAGAAAATCCCCACTAGACCCGAAGGCTATGACAGCCATTATGCCACCGAAACACCGAATGGTGACTCCTCATATCACGAGGGATCTTCCTCCAAGTCGGAAAACACCAGCCCCAACGTTGGCCCAGACTTGGATCCAAAGGAGTTTCCGATGGCCATGACCCCGAATGACGAAGGCTGGAACCAGCTGAGCGGCATCGCCCCAGGACCCCGCGTAAATGCGACATTCGTCACCCTCGCCCGGAACTCGGACGTATGGGATATTGCGCGTTCCATCCGCCAAGTTGAGGATCGATTCAACCGACGGTACAACTACGACTGGGTGTTCCTGAACGATAAGCCCTTCGACGAGACATTCAAGAGGGTGACCGCCTCGCTAGTTTCGGGCACCACCCACTATGGCGAGATTCCTAAGGAGCATTGGTCTTTCCCGAAGCACATCGACGAGGAAAAGGCCAAGAAGGTCCGCGAGGATATGGCCCAGCGCAAGATCATCTATGGCGACAGCATCAGCTACCGACACATGTGCCGGTTTGAGTCGGGATTCTTCTTCCGCCAACCCCTCATGATGAACTACGAATACTACTGGCGCGTCGAGCCCAGCATCGAACTGTTCTGCGATATCCACTACGACCCTTTCCGGGTCATGAAGGAGGGCGGCAAGAAGTACAGCTTCGTGCTGAGTTTGTACGAATATTACGAGACTATCCCGACGCTGTGGGATAGCGTCAAGAAGTTCATCAAGAACCACCCGGAGCACATCGTCGAGGGTAACTCCATGGGTTTCCTCAGCGATGACGGTGGCGAGACCTACAACAAATGCCATTTCGTGAGTGCACCCCTTTCCCCCACCTTCCCTGAATCGCATGCTGACAGCTACCTAAGTGGTCCAACTTCGAGGTTGGTGACCTGACTTGGCTTCGATCGAAAGCCTACACAGACTACTTTGACTCCCTTGACCAAGACGGTGGGTTCTTCTACGAGCGATGGGGTGATGCACCTATCCACTCCATCGCGGCCGGCCTCATGCTGAAGAAGGAGGAAATCCACTTCTTCAATGACATCGCCTACTACCATGTCCCCTTCACCCACTGCCCCACTGGTGATAAGCTGCGCGCCGATCTCCGCTGCCACTGCAACCCGAAGGACAACTTTGACTGGAAGGGTTACTCCTGTAAGTCACTCGTCGCCCCGTCTGGCCCCCACGTGAACCCCGATGTTAACGATTTTGCAGGCACGGCTCGGTACTTCGAACTTAATGGAATGGAGAGGCCCGAAGGGTGGGAGGGTCAACAAGACTAGGGAGGGGCCACACATGCCAAAATGGCAATAGACTTCCGTGTAGCACCACATTTTCCTATCAACCTTTCTTCTATCAAGCAACAGAGAGGGGGCTCTCATGACTAGGGCTAAAGCTGGGACAACGGCGTACTGGTTGTAAAGGAAACACGGCTTTGGGGAATGGGAGACAAGTTCAGCTCATGTATGCGTTTAAAAAAATCGTAGATTATAGTTCCCATGCCGTTGGGAATTGGTCATTGGGGTCTTTGCTATCCTTTACAGTACATGATACAAAAGTTGTAACTCGGAAGAAGCTGTCTGATGCTCAGTGTCTTCGAGCTGAATACCCTCGATATACACACACGCTCAACAAGCTGCGCCCGCCATCCAACGTTGCGATTACCCGACAGAGGCCTTCTTTGGCTTCTTGGTACCGTATTTGCTCCTACTACTGACACGACTGCCGACTCCGCCCTGAATAAACGTTAGTAAAAGATATGCCCATATTCGCCGCGCGACCGAATCCGATCCAGCATCTCGCTGGCCCTCCTTTTCCTTCCAGACGTCGCATGGAAATAAAAACTCACCAAATCCAAGGCACCCCTAACTAGGTGGTACCGCACACCGGGACAATCTTGACTCCTCCCTCCACGGACAAGAACGACGCTATGCTGCTGGATGTTGTGGCCCTCCCCAGGAATGTACGCGGTAATCATACGGCCCGTCGAGAGCCTCACACGCGCCGTCTTCCGCTCGCCCGAATTGGGCTTCTTCGGTCTCGTGATGCCCACCTTGAGGCAGACGCCCTTCTTGGCCGGTGCCTTGAGGTCGGAGAGTGCAGGGGAGATGGCGTGGCGCGCCCGTTGCGGTTTCCGGCAGCCCTGTGCAAAGAGAAGATGGTAGTTAGCTATGTGTCGGGTTTGAAAAGAGGTTTACTGTGGTGTTCCATACCCGGAGGACCTGGTTCAGGGTTGCGTTGCGCGTGGGAGAGGTAGATAGAGACCGTTGATGCGGGATGGGGATCGACTTGGGGGCGGAGGGTTTAATGGCAGGGCGAAGAGCTGTCGACACCGTCAATGGCCGCCGTAATGACGGCGCCAGGATGTACCGCAGCATTGGCATCGCCATGTTTGTTTGCATCGATCTCGTGGATCGATAGCAAGCTCGTCCGCTGTCACTTGAAATGGCCGACTCAAGGAAATGTCAAAGGTGGAACTTTTCTAAACACGTGACTTTTCAGGTGCCAGGGGACTTTCACGTGCGTGGGGCCCGGTTGCTCACTGTAAAGCACCTGACCCCGGCGCTCGCTATGGGTGTGGGGCGAGGGCTGGCTATCCTCGGCAGAAGCTTATCTTCAACCGAACCGTCCATTCACCACATTTCTCCTGACTCGGCTTCACTTGTCCTTCTTTGCTACTTCTTCCAAGGTTTTCATATACTCTAGCGTTTTAACACTCCGAGTGTTACCTTAGGTTGGGTTCAATTGTCCATCCTTCCGAATTACCTTGCCTTCTCAATCATGAGGTCACTTACACGGGCACTTCGCCCCGCCGTGAGACGGGCTCAAGGAGCCGTCGCAGGCGTGTCGGCAGCAACACCACGGGGATATAGGCCACAGAGGGTACCAGCAGTGGCTCCATGGTTAGCTCACGTCCATGATACAGCTGAATTGACCTTGTCAACTAACACTTCCGTTTGTCAGCGCCGCCCGCCCTCTCTCAACAACCCCTCGCCTCCGTGATCCCGACCTGACCGACATCACCCCCACACCGATCACCCACTTCTCAGAGATCGAAGCTTCCATGGCGGAAGCGGTGCAGAAGTTTGCCAACGAGGTCATCTTGCCCAAGGTGCGGGACATGGACGAGGCCGAGACAATGGACCCTACGGTCGTGGAGCAGCTGTTCGAGCAGGGGCTGATGGGGATCGAGATCCCCGAGGAGTACGGCGGGGCTGGCATGAACTTCACGTCGGCGATTGTTGGCATTGAGGAGCTTGCCCGCGTAGACCCCAGCGTCTCTGTCATGGTGGACGTGCACAACACGCTAGTCAACACGGCGGTGATGAAGCACGGCAGCTCGGCCATTAAGAAGAAGTACCTGCCCCGGCTAGCTACCAACACCGTCGGCTCGTTCTGCCTCTCAGAACCTGTGAGCGGATCTGACGCTTTTGCGCTAGCCACCAAGGCGACTGAGACGGAGACCGGATTCAAGATCAACGGGAGCAAGATGTGGATCACCAACAGCATGGAGGCGGACTTCTTCATCGTGTTTGCAAATCTTGACCCGAGCAAGGGCTACAAGGGAATCACGGCGTTCATAGTCGACAAAGGCACCAAGGGCTTCAGCATAGCCAAGAAGGAGAAGAAGCTGGGCATCAAGGCCAGCAGCACGTGCGTCATCAACTTCGACGACGTCGAGATCCCCAAGGAGAACCTGCTCGGCGAGAGGGGCCACGGGTACAAGTACGCCATCAGCCTCCTGAACGAGGGTCGGATAGGCATCGCCGCGCAGATGACCGGTCTCGCCCTGGGCTCCTGGGAGAACGCGGTCAAGTACGTGTGGAACGAGCGCAAGCAGTTCGGCAAGCTCGTCGGCGAGTTCCAGGGCATGCAGCACCAGATTGCGCAGTCGTACACCGAGATCGCCGCCGCCCGCGCCCTCGTCTACAACGCCGCCCGGAAGAAGGAGGCTGGCGAGGACTTTGTCACGGATGCCGCCATGGCCAAGCTCTACGCGTCGCAGGTCGCGGGCCGCGTGAGTGGCCTGGCCATCGAGTGGATGGGCGGTATGGGATTCGTGAGGGAGGGGCTGGCTGAGAAGTACTGGAGGGATAGCAAGATTGGTGCCATTTACGAGGGCACGAGCAACATACAGTAAGTACCCCGGCTCCCAACAATGGGGCTTGCATTTTGCTAATGACTTTTAACAGGTTGAACACCATCGCCAAGCTTCTTCAAAAGGAATACACTGTTTAGTTAGACAGACATGTTCAATAGACCGAACGGGTTAGTAGACACCACTGTTTTAGTAGTACACGGTAGGGGGTTTACCATGCCTATTTGTTAGGACATAAAAGTTGGATAGCAGACACCTACTGTGTAAACCGTTTCCATATTGTTCCCTTGTGCGCGAGTAAACTTACTCAAAGTGACCTCGGCGCGCGTTCCAGTGTTAAGACTATGTTTGGCCTAGTTAACAAACTAAGAAGTGTATCCGAACTTACGAAGTGAACAAAGGTATAATCCGCACTTCGTATTGTGTTGGTCTTAATAAGTACCAGGTAGTAAGAACGAACGACAATGGCCGGCCTTTCCGGTCTGCAAGCTGTTTGTCTCAATCCACGCGACAGGCGGTAGCCAATCCTGGCCGTTCGCTGTAGCCCTGCCGTCCTGTGGCAGAATTTGAAATACGGTAGGGCTGAGATTACAGACCATTCCAGTGGGCACAGGGGTCAGTGAGCACTGCCCCCTATGAGGTCATGTTCGCCCGAGTCAGCATCTATCGTATCGGTGATTCTGGACCTCCAGAGTCCAGACGATGAGGCGGGAATACAGCCAGGGCCAGGCCCCCTTACACAGTACACACAGCACACAGAATTGCAAGCCCGCATAGCAGAGGAGAAATGTAAAATATCGCGCGCTGAAAACGGGACTTGGAAGAAGCAATGATCGACGGGATACGCTCAGGCCACACACGGGAGATGGAATGCCGACCTGGTAACGGGAAAGGAGGCTTATTGGTAACTACCTACCTAGTCCTTGTAGGTGGGCTAGCGGCCAGGAAGCAGGCGGACAAATATATGCCGCTCTTTCGCGTCTGCTGATGGAGAGAGAACCCGAGGCAATTGAATATAGTACGTTACCAGCTTACGAACGGAGTGGCCGAAGGGTGCAGAGACAGATTGTGGGGAACAATCACTCGATCGACAGTCACGTGCCCATCCAGCGCGACAGTGTGGCTGGTGCTCCCTGTCTGCTGTCTGCAATCAATGCCAACCACAACCCCGCTAAGGTAGTAGTCATAGCTTCAAAGTCCTACGCCTCCATTCAAGGCACCCCCCATGTCCTAGATCGATGTACAGTACTGTAATAAGTACAGAATAGAGGTACGGATACAGGTCATGACCTTCTATATCCATACTCATTACGGGATTACCGCCCATTATATTCCTCGGCCACGGGTTAGGTAGATTATGTTAGTGGGGGAACACAAGTCCTCGAGGCCTCCTTTGTCACGTCGTGGGCATCACGGACGGCTGTTTCTCGATAAGGCACAAGCCGTACCACCTCCCACCCCCTCCGCTTTACCTTGTTTGCGTGGGGCTCGAGCTTCCCCAAGTCCCTACCAGTAGAGCGAACATTGACCCTGTCCTTTGCCCGACAGGTTGGTACCTTCTTCTGGAGTGTAGGTACCTTCTTCTAGAGTGTAGGTACCTACAAGGAGACAGGTACCTACCAGATAGAGATTGTGTACCTACCAGATAGAGATTGTGTTGGGGAGCAGGTAGGGATATTCCGCTGATTCGGTGATTCGGTACCTTTTTCCTTGGTTGCTCCTCCCCATACAGGGTTGTGTGGTTACTGGCGTGCGTCCCGCGCAAATTCCACTCATTTTCTTTCCCCCTCCGTAGCGCGCTCGCCCGTTAGGTTCCCCAGCTCGAACTCCCCCCCATCCTGCTCTCACATACAACAGGCGAGCGAACTAGCAGCAACTTCCATGGTGACACTGCCCGCACTGCCCTACCATCTTTTACGTACCTCGGAGGCTCGCTCTCGCCTCCATATCAGGCGACATATGCCCGGCTACTACCCGCCAGGACCTTGATTGCTGCCGAATGCGAAACACACAAACCCCGCCATAATTCGGCTCTGACGACACCTCTTTTTCTCCCACTCTCCAAACGCCCACCCCCGCCAACCCAACACAGACACATCCTTCCTTTCCTAGGCAATTTGTGTTGTCGTCGTCGCCGCCGCCACAGCCGCGCCGCCCCTCTCCCAACCGACAGGCTCGACTGCCCCGACCCGGCCTGTGTCGTGCCCCTCTCCAGCCGTCGTCGACTCTTCTGCCCCGCCTTTCCTGTGCGCCTCGGCGCGCAGGAA
>Ga0164242_10004029_pt1 | contig 16556 bp, 12 predicted proteins | sample OricomgcompostMG_FD_108783 | JGI IMG/M metagenome (GOLD analysis project Ga0164242, IMG submission 108783) | Miracle-Growth compost microbial communities from Emeryville, California, USA - Original compost - Miracle growth compost (MG) ...
CGGCTCGTCGCTGGCCTCGGGCTTGGGGGCGCGCTCGGGCTCCTTCGGCACCGGTTTGGCCTCGACGGGCGGCGCCTTCGTCTTGGCGGGCTCGGCGGCGGGCTTCGCTGCAGTCTTGTCCTGAACGGGCTTGTCCTGGGCGGGCTTGACCTGGGGAGCCTTCGTCGGCGCGGGCTTCGCTGCGGTGGCGGCGGGCGCGGGCTTCGACTCGGGGGCGGCCGTGGTGCCGGCCCCGTTGCCGGCCCCGGCACCGGGCCCGTCGCTCTGGAAGAAGTCCCACCACACCTTGTCGACGCTGTGGGGATCGGCGTTGTACTTCTCGCGCATCTCGTCCACGAGCCACTCGTTGGCTCCGAATGCGGACAGTGAGTTCTGTGTAGAACCCTGGGAAGACTCCGGCACGGCTTGGGTCGCCTCTTCTTGTTCTCGTCGCTCGTCTGGTGGACCGCTTGGGACGTTCCAAAGGCTATCCGCCGGAGCGCGGCTTTTCAGCCGCCGGACGTCGAAAAGATCGAGCGTGTGCGCAGTCTCACAAGTCTCTTGATGTCGAGAGAGTTTGTTGGTGCCGATGTCCCGGCGCCGGGGAGTGCGTGAATGACGGTGTGAAGGAGTGTCAATGCGCGCATCACCATGGTGGCGGGATCTCGTTGTGCACCTCGTGCGCACCATCTCCGGTCGACCGGGCTCTGGCTCTGTCCGCCCTGTTCGCGGCGGCGGTCGTGATGATGACGGCGCCGGTCGCGCCTCCGCCCGCGGTGGGCGCCGTGACCCGCACTGCGGCGCGGTGCACGGGATCACACTGGGTGGCGGCGTGGGGCGCGGCGCCGAGCGACGCGCTCACGGTGGGCGACCCGAACCTGTCGCCGGCGCTGGTCCTCGGACGGCAGTCGTTCCGGATGATCGTTACGCCCCACCGGAGCGGCACCCGGCTCCGGATCCATCTGACGAACCGGTTCGGTCACGGCACGGTCAGGTTCACCCACGTCACGATCGGCAACCAGGCGAAGGGCGCGGCGTTGGTCCCGAGGAGTCTGCGACGGGTGCGGTTCGGCGGCTCGGGCTCGGTCGCGATCAAGCCGGGGGAGGACGTCGTCAGCGACCCGGTCCGGCTGAGGATCCGTGCGTTCCGGCCGGTCGCGGTCAGCTACTACGTTCCGGGACTCTCACTGCTCCCGACCGAGCACTTCAACGCCAACGCCACGAGTTACCTCGGCGCCCCGTTGGCGGGAGACCGCGCTGCCTCCGCCTCGGGTGCGGGCTTCGGGACCAAGATCCACTCGTGGTACTACCTCGCCGGTCTCGATGTCAGGGCGCCGAGGCGCGTCGGAACCCTCGTGGCCTTCGGGGACTCGATCACCGACGGGTACGTCACCGATGCACCGGCGCTGGTTCCCGCGAGTGCAGTGCAGAACGACGCGAACGTGCGCTATCCCGACTTCCTCCAGCACCGTCTCCGCAGGGCGCGGATCCCGCTGGTCACCGTCGATGAGGGCATCAGCGGCAACCGGGTGCTCAAGGCGGGGGCGATCCCGCAGTTCGGTCCGGCCGCGATCGACCGGATCACGACCGACGGTGCCGCCGTCCCGGGAGCGACGAACGCGATCATCCTCGAGGGCATCAACGACCTCGGCATCCCGCCATGGCCGAGTGCCAGGCAGATGGAGTCCGGCTATCGCACCTTGATCCGGGCCCTGCACGCCAAGGGCATCCACGTCCTGCTCGGCACGATCATGCCTTCGGGGAAGTCCCTGCTCGACGGTCCGTTGACCGCGCCGACATCGGAGCGCACGCGTACTCGCATCAATGCGTGGATCCGCCGCCAGCACGCCTCGGACGGAATCGTGGACTTCGACAAGGCGATGCGTGACCCGAAGAACCACGGGGACCTCAACCCCGCCTATGCCGACGGGGACAACCTGCACCCCAACCCCGCCGGATACCGCGCGATGGCGAATGCGGTGAGGCTGTCGCGGCTGCGCACCGGGTGTTGATCGGTGTCCCGGATCACGACTAGAACGTGTTCTATTTCAGGGGCCCGGGGCGATACGCTGCCGTTCGTGAATCCGCTCGATCCCTTCGGCCTGGGCCGCCAGACCGTACGCCTCGGCGTGGCGGTCGTGCGCGCGGTGCTCGACGGGGTGACGCCCGCGGGTCCGGCGGCGCTGGCGGGCCCGAGGTCAGGCCCGGCGTCAGGCCCGGCGTCGGGCCCGGCGTCGGGCCCGGCGGGCCCGACGGCGCACAGCCTCGGGGCGAAGATGAACGACCTGCTGGGCAAGGCGATCGAGCTGAGCAGCACGTCGTCGCGTGACGAGGTGTTCCACCACGTGCTCGACCAACTCGTCCCCGACGAGGCGCGCATCCTCAGCGCGCTCTCGGACGGTTCTGCGGCCGCGCTGGTGCACGTGCACGGGTGGACCCGTGCCGGGCTGATGGGGGAGGCGCTGATCGAGAACGCCTCACTCGTCGGACGGACCGCCAACGTCGCGCTGCCCGCGCTCACCCCGGTCTACGTCGGGCACCTGCTCAGCCTCGGCGTCGTCGAGACCGGGCCCGAGGATCCCGAGCTCAAGGACGACTACCAGATCCTGCTCGCCGAGACCGAGGTGCTGGCCGCGATCAAGAAGGCCGGTCGTGGTCCACTGCCGGGGCGCACCGAGCGACGCACGCTGCGGATCTCCGCGTTCGGCAAGGCCCTGTGGGACGCCTCGACCGGTGGCCCCTCGTGATCGTCCCCCTGCTCCAGAGCTGGGGGCAGATCCAGCACGATTTCCGACTGAACTGGTTCGTCTACCTCTCGATGCCGTTCGTCGCGGCCTTCGTGGGCTACACCACGAAGTTGCTGTTCCTGCAGATGCTCTACCGGCCGCTGGAGTTCCGCGGCTTCTTCGGGTTCATCGGCTGGCAGGGGATCGTCCCGCGTCGTGCGGGCAAGGTCGCTGCGACCACGATCGACCTGCTCACCGAGAACCTCCTCAAGCCCGAGGAACTGCTCGACAAGTTCAACGCGACCGAGGCGCTCGAGGAGTTGCGCGAGCCGTTGAGCTCGACGATCGACGACATCGCTCGCGAGGTCGCCGCCCTCGTACGACCCGGATTGTGGGACCAACTGCCCGAGGCCGGCCGCCGGGCGGTGCTCACCCGGATCGACCAGCAGGCGCCGAAGATCCTCGACAACATCTTCGCCGAGATGAAGTCCGATCTCGGCCGCTACATCGACATCAAGTTCCTCACCGTCACCACGCTGGTGAAGAACAAGGAGCGGCTCAACGACCTGATGAAGGCCATCGGCGGCGACGCGATGGGCTTCGTACGCCGCTCGGGCATCTACTTCGGCTTCCTCATCGGCCTGGTGCAGATGGCCGCATGGGGCTTCATCCACAACCCGTGGATCATGCCCGCGTTCGGATTCGGCGTCGGCTTCCTGTCGGACTGGTTGGCGCTGACGATGCTGTTCCGGCCGATGGAGCGCAAGCGGGTGCTCGGGCTGGTGCCGTTCCAGGGGCTGTTGCACGCCGACCGGGACAAGATCACCCGCGACTACGCCCGCATCCTCGCCACGGACCTGTTCGCCCCGGACGTGTTGATCACCGGGATCCTCGAGGGGCCGACCGCCGACAAGCTCTTCGACACGATCCAGCGCGAGGTGTCGGCCGCCATCGACGCCCAGACCGGGATCGCGAAACCGCTCGTGGTCCTCGCCGTCGGCTCGAGGGGCTATCGCGAGATGAAGGACACCGTGTTCCGCGAGCTCGTCGAGCGGCTGCCCGACACGATGGAGCTCGCCGGCGACTACGCGGTGCGCGCGCTCGACATCGAGAACACCATCGTCGACAAGATGAGCCAGCTCACCGAGGAGCAGTACGAGTCGATCCTGCGCCCGGTCTTCAAGGACGACGAGGCCATGATGATCGCCACCGGTGCCGTCCTCGGCGGCATCGTCGGCGAGCTGCAGGTGCAGATCGTCGAGCACTTCTCTCGCTGACCGACCGTGACCCCTGTGGCGTCCGGCCGTTGACCAGCACACGTGCACAACCGTGGAGGTCACATGCGCTCGTCCCGCCTCGTCGTCGCCGTCGGTGCCGCGATCGCGTTCGCCGCGACCGGCGTTCCGGCGCTCGCAGGCGCTGCCGATGCGGCCGGGACCACGAGCGTCACCGTCTATCTCAGGCCCGCCGACGGCGCCGCGCTGACCAGGCTCGCGCGAACGCCCGTCACCGACCGGGCGCGCCGTCTCGCCCAGCTCGAGAAGGCGCTGCCGTCCGCCGCCGCGCACCGGGCCGCTGCCGCGGCGCTCGAGGCTCGTGGCCTCGCGGTCACCGGCGAATCGTCGTGGTCGGTCACCGCGACCGGGCCGAAGACGCTCGTGTCGTCGGTGTTCGGGGCGGTCCAGGGCCTGTTGCCGCACCTTCCTGCGGGCCTGGGTTCGATTGCCACGGCAGCGCTCGGCGCGGGCGGCCCGCGGGTGGTCGCTCCTCATGCGATGTCCGGCGTGGACTTCCGCAACGCCTACACCTCGCCGGCCAACACCGGTGCCGGTGTCCTGCCCTACACCGGCCGCGACCGCGTCCACCGGCTCACGATCGCGACCATCCAGTTCTCCGGCTGGAACCGCAGCGACCTCGCGGTGTACGCGCACCGGCACGGGCTGCCGTACTCCTCCTCGACGCTCACCCAGGTCCCCGCCGGCCAGGCCAGCGTGCCGACGGCCAGTGACAACGGGGGAGCGGTCGAGGTCGCGCTCGACCAGGAGTCGCTCCTGTCCACCGCGCCGTACGCGCACCAGCGCGCGTTCTTCGCGCCCAACACCGACGCGGGCTTCGCGGCGGCGTTCACGCAGGTGCTCGACGACGCGCTTGCCAACGGGCACGCCCACAACGGCGGCGACCGGCACATCGCGGCTCTGTCGATCTCCTGGGGCGGCTGTGAGAGCAGCGTCTCGGCGAGTCTGCGCAGCGCGGTCAACAACACCCTGAAGAGCATCGTCGCGGCCGGGGTCACCGTGTTCGCGTCGTCAGGCGACGCGGGCGCGTACGACTGCCAGGGCGGCGGTCTCCTCGGTGGCCTGTTCGGCGGCGGCGGGTCCGGCAAGGCGGTCGACTTCCCGGCGGCGTCGCCGTACGTCGTCGGTGTCGGCGGCACCACCTTGACCTCGACGAGACGGACCGCGAACACCGGCGGCAACTGGCACGAGTCCGCGTGGAGCTGCACCAGCAACAGCGACTGCAACGGCGGCGGCATCCTCGGCCTGGGCGGCAGCGGTCGCGGCGGTAGTGGCGGCGGCGACTCGAGTGTGTTCGCGAAGCCCGGCTACCAGTCCTCGATCTCCGGCGGCATGCGGATGGTCCCGGACATCGCCGGAGACGCCGACCCCGCCACCGGGTTCGTGCTCTACACGAGCCAGGGGGGCGGCACTTTCCAGGTCGGTGGCACCAGCCTCGCGGCGCCGGTCTCGGCCGCGCTGTTCACGAACATGCTCGCCTCCCGCGGCCTCGCCCACGGCATCGGCGACATCCACGGAAAGCTCTACAGCGCGCCACGCCGCTCTTTCCGCGACGTCACCTCGGGCACCAACGGCGAATACAACGCGGGGTACGGGTACGACAGGGTGACCGGCCTCGGCGGCCCGCTGTGGCCCGCGATCGGCAACCACATCTTCTCGGGGAAGAGGCCGAAGGCGCACGCCTCGCTCACCCGCCCGCGTCCGCGCTCGGCCACGCACTGGCGCGCGGTGCGGTTGCACTGGGGCGCGTGGGTGCCCAAGGGGACGAAGCGACTCACCGCCGAGGTGATCGTGCGCCGCAAGGGCCACGGCGTCGTGATCCGTCGCGCCGCCGTCCGTCCTCGGGGGGCACTGACCTTCACCGGCGCCCGCGGCGCGACGTACGTCGTCACGGTGCAGGTCGCCAACACCCGGCACCGGATGTCGGCGCCCGTTCACGCCAAGGTGCACGTGCCGCGACATCGCTGAACGGCGATTTTCGGCGCCTCCGGCAGGATTCGCTGCGCTATCTGGGTCCGAATCCGCCTCCGGCGCATCCGCTGGCGCGTCCGGCGATTTTCGGCGCCTCCGGCAGGATTCGAACCTGCGACACCTGGTACCGGAAACCAGTGCTCTATCCCCTGAGCTACGGAGGCATGCGGGCCGATCGGTGAGCGGCGCGCGAGCCTGAACACTACCGGTCGAAACCCATGAGCTGGAAACCAGTGCCCGTCGATAGGCTTGAGCGGTGAATCCCGAGCAACTCTCCGCCATCATCGTCGCCGCACTGACCTCGTTGACCGAGGCCGGGCGCCTGACGTTGCCGGACGGGGTGCCGACGAGCGTGGTGGTCGAGCGGCCGCGGCAGAAGGAGCACGGGGACTACGCGACCAACGTCGCGCTCCAGCTCGCCAAGAAGGCCGGGCTCAACCCGCGCGAGCTGGCCTCGATGCTCGCCGAGGAGCTCGGGAAGGACGCCGGGATCGACAAGGTCGACATCGCCGGCCCCGGGTTCCTCAACGTCACCGTCGCCGCCGAGGCGCAGGGCAGGGTGGCCGCCGACATCGTGGCCGCGGGCGACGCGTACGGCAGGTCCGAGACCCTGGCCGGGCAGTCGATCAACGTGGAGTTCATCTCTGCCAACCCGACCGGTCCGCTGCATCTGGGGCACACGCGCTGGGCGGTGCTCGGCGACGCGATCGGCAGGGTGCTGGCCGCGGCCGGCGCGGAGGTGACGCGGGAGTTCTACATCAACGACCGCGGCGTGCAGATGAACCACTTCGCCGACTCGATCATCGCCGCGGCACTCGGACGGCCCAAGCCCGAGGACGGCTACGCCGGCGGCTACATCGACGACCTCGCCAAGGAGGTCGAGGCGGCCAGTCCGGGCATCTTCGAGTTGCCCGAGGACGAGCGCCGGGCAGCGGTCCGCGCCAAGGGGTACGAGATCCAGCTGGGCAAGCAGCAGCACCAGCTCGACTCGTTCAACACCCACTTCGACGTGTGGTTCTCCGAGCTGTCGCTGCACGAGGCGGCCAGGGACGGGCAGAGTGTTCCGGCGACGCTGCAGCGGCTCAAGGACCTCGGTCACGTCTTCGAGTCCGAGGGCGCGCTGTGGATGCGCACCACCGACTTCGGCGACGACAAGGACCGCGTGCTGATCAAGTCCGACGGCGAGTTGACCTACTTCGCCAGCGACACCGCGTACTACCTCGACAAGCGCTCGCGCGGCTTCGACCTGTGCATCTACCTGCTCGGCGCCGATCACCACGGCTACGTGGGCCGGCTGCGGGCGATGGCGGCCTGTGTCGGCGACGACCCGGACCGGACGCTGGAGGTGATGATCGGCCAGCTGGTCAAGATCCTCAGCAACGGCGAGGAGTTGAAGCTGTCCAAGCGGGCCGGCACGATCGTCACGCTCGACGAGCTCGCCGAGGAGATCGGCGTCGACGCGCTGCGCTACTCGCTCGCCCGCTATCCGGCCGACTCGCCGCTCACCCTCGACGTCGCCGAGATCACGAAGGCGTCCAACGACAACCCCGTCTACTACGTCCAGTACGCGCACGCGCGCACCTGCCGGATGCTCGCGAACGCCGCCGACCTCGGCATGGCGCTGCCCGACGTCTCGACAGACTCGACGACCGGTGGCTTCGACCCGTCACTGCTCGACCACCAGCGCGACGGAGACCTGTTGCGCGCGCTCGCGGACTTCCCCGGGGTGGTCGCGAGTGCCGCCGAGCTGCGCGAGCCGCACCGGATCGCCCGCTACCTCGAGGACACCGCCTCGGTGTTCAACAAGTGGTACGACACCAAGGAGTGCCGGATGCTCCCGCAGGGCGACGAGCCGGTCGCCGCCGCCAACCTGGCGAGGATGACGCTGGTGGTCGCCACCCAGACGGTGTTGCGCAACGGGCTGGACCTGCTCGGCGTCTCCGCCCCGGAGCGGATGTAGCCGTGAGAGCGCACGAAGCAGGCTGGGCGCACGCCGCCGTCTCCGTACGCGGTCCCGCGTGGCTCCGCGACCCCGACGACGTCAACGCGCTGGTGCCGCGGCTGTGGCCGGCCACGGCCCGCAAGGTCGACGGAGCGCTCGAGATCGGCGGGGTCGCCCTTCCCGACCTCGTGGCGCAGCACGGATCGCCGGCGTACGTCCTCGACGAGGCCGACTTCCGCGCCCGTGCCCGCGCGTTCCGCGACGCCTTCGGTGACTACGACGTCTACTACGCCGGGAAGGCGTTCCTGTGCACCGCGGTGGCACGGTGGATCGCCGAGGAGGGCCTGAGCCTCGACGTGTGCTCCGGGGGGGAGCTCGCGGTCGCCGAGCGCGCCGGGGTGCCCATGGAGCGGGTCGGCTTCCACGGCAACAACAAGACCGAGGCCGAGCTGGCCCGGGCGATCGAGCTCGGGGTGGGCCGGATCGTCGTCGACTCCTTCCACGAGATCGAGCGGCTGGCGGAGCTGGTTTCGACAGGCTCAACCAACGGGGAGCGCACCGCCCGGGTGATGGTGCGGGTGACCGCGGGGGTCGAGGCGCACACGCACGAATACATCGCGACCGCACACGAGGACCAGAAGTTCGGCTTCTCGATCGCGGACGGCTCGGCCGCCGAGGCGGTCCGGCAGATCCACGAGTCGCCGGGGCTGGAACTGCTCGGCCTGCACTCCCACATCGGCTCGCAGATCTTCGACTCGGCGGGCTTCGAAGTGGCCGCCCGCCGGGTGCTCGCGCTGCACGCGCAGATCAGCGACGAGGTCGGTGTGGTGATGCCCGAGCTCGACCTCGGCGGTGGCTTCGGGATCGCGTACACCACCCAGGACGATCCGTCCGACCCTGCGCAGTTGGCGACCGAGCTCACCAAGATCGTCACCGAGGAGTGCGGCGCGCGTGGGCTCGACGTCCCCCGACTCTCGATCGAGCCCGGTCGCGCGATCGTCGGGCCGGCGATGTGCACCGTGTACGACGTGGGCACGGTCAAGGCCGTCGAGCTGGACGGAGGAGCTGTTCGGACGTACGTCTCCGTCGACGGCGGGATGAGCGACAACATCCGCACCGCGCTGTACGACGCCGACTACTCGTGCACGCTCGCGAACCGGTCCTCGGATGCTCCGGCGCTGTTGTCCCGGGTGGTGGGCAAGCACTGCGAGGCCGGCGACATCGTGGTGATGGACGAGTTCCTGCCCGGTGACGTACGCCCCGGTGATCTCCTGGCGGTGCCCGCCACCGGCGCGTACTGCCGCTCCATGGCCAGCAACTACAACCACGCCGTGCGCCCGCCGGTGATCGCGGTCGCCGACGGGGTCGCCACGGTGCTCGTCCGGCGCGAGACGCTCGAGGACCTGCTCGCCACCGACGTGGGCTGAGCATTCCGCGTCTGGAACACCGGGGCGGACCTGGGCCGATCAATGGGAGGATGGGCGCGTCATGAATGAGTTGCCGTTGCGCGTCGCGCTGCTGGGCTGCGGAGTCGTCGGCAGCCAGGTCGCCCGACTCATCCTCGAGCAGGCGGACGACCTCGCCGCGCGCGTGGGTGCTCCCGTCGAGCTCGCCGGGATCGCCGTGCGTCGGCTCGGCCTCGGTCGCGACGCGGAGATCCCCGCCGAGCTGTTCACCACCGACGCCGAGGAGCTCGCCTCCCGCGACGACGTCGACATCGTGGTCGAGGTGATCGGTGGCATCGAGCCCGCCCGCGGCCTGATCCTCGCCGCGCTGGAACATGGCGCCGGGGTGGTCACCGCCAACAAGGCGCTCCTCGCCGAGGACGGCGCCACCTTGTTCGAGGCGGCCGAGAAGCACGGCCAGGACATCTACTACGAGGCCGCGGTCGCCGGCGCGATCCCGATCCTGCGGCCCTTGCGCGAGTCCCTCGCCGGAGACCGGGTCACCCGGGTGATCGGCATCGTCAACGGCACCACCAACTACATCCTCGACAAGATGGACACCTCGGGGTCGGGGTTCAGCGAGGCGCTCGCCGAGGCGCAGGCGCTCGGTTACGCCGAGGCCGACCCGACCGCCGACGTCGAGGGCTTCGACGCGGCCGCGAAGGCGGCGATCCTGGCCAGCCTCGCCTTCCACACGCGCGTGACCGCCGCGGACGTCCACCGCGAGGGCATCGCCGACGTGAGCGCGAGCGATGTCGCCTCGGCGCGTGACATGGGCTGCGTCGTCAAACTGCTCGCGATCTGCGCCGTCGAGGACACCCCCGAGGGTCCAGCGGTGAGCGCACGGGTGCACCCGGCGATGATCCCGCGGAGCCACCCGCTGGCGAGCGTGCGCGAGGCCTACAACGCGGTGTTCGTGGAGAGCGAGGCCGCGGGACAGCTGATGTTCTACGGCCCCGGCGCCGGCGGCCCGCCGACCGCGAGCGCGGTCCTCGGTGATCTGGTGACCGTCGCCCGCAACCGGCTCGCGGGGGCGACCGGCACCGCCGATTCCTCGTACGCCGGCCTCGCGGTGCTGCCGATGGGCCGCACCCAGACCCGTTACCACGTCCAGATCGACGTCGACGACAAGCCGGGCGTGCTCGCCGCGGTGGCGCAGGCGTTCGCCGAGCGCGACGTGTCGATCCAGACCGTCCGCCAGGAAGGGCGCGGGGACGACGCCCAACTCGTCGTCGTCTCCCACGTCGCCAGTGACGCCGACCTCGCGCACACGGTCGACGGCATCCGCGACATGGCGCACGTGCGCGAGGTGTCCTCCGTGATGCGAGTCGAGGGAATGGACCAATGACAATCTCGCAACCGACCCACCGGCAATGGCGCGGCGTGCTCGAGGAGTACCGCGACCGGCTCGACATCCCCGAGGGCACCCCGACGGTGACCCTGCGTGAGGGCGGCACCCCCCTCGTCGCCTCCGGCTGGCTCTCCGAGGTCACCGGCGGCGACGTCTGGCTCAAGGTCGAGGGCAGCAACCCGACCGGCTCGTTCAAGGATCGCGGCATGACCGTGGCGCTGTCGGTCGCCGTCGGCCAGGGCGCCGAGGCCGTGGTGTGCGCGTCGACGGGCAACACGTCCGCGTCGATGGCCGCCTACGCCGCGCGCGCCGGGATCAAGCCGCTGGTGCTGGTGCCGCAGGGGAAGATCGCGGCGGGAAAGCTCGCGCAGGCGATCCTGCACGGCGCCCAGGTGATCATGGTGCGCGGCAACTTCGACGACTGCCTGCGGATCTCGCGCGGCCTCGCCGAGCAGTACCCCGTCGCGCTGGTCAACTCCGTCAACCCGATGCGCCTGCAGGGGCAGAAGACCGCGTCCTTCGAGATCGTCGAGTTCCTCGGCGACGCACCGGACGTGCACGTGCTGCCGACGGGGAATGCCGGCAACATCTCGGCGTACTGGCTCGGATACCGCGAGGACCACGCGGCCGGCAACGCGACGAAGCTGCCGATCATGCGCGGCTGGCAGGCAGAGGGTGCGGCGCCCCTGGTCAAGGGCGCGCCGATCGACGACCCCGAGACGGTCGCCTCGGCGATCAGGATCGGCAACCCGGCCTCCTGGGATCTCGCCATGGAGGCCGCGGACCGGTCGGGCGGGAAGTTCCGCTCCGTGACCGACGACCAGATCCTCGCCGCACAGCGCGACCTGGCCGCGCGCGAGGGCGTCTTCGTCGAGCCCGCGTCCGCGGCCGGTGTCGCCGGGATGCTGCTGGAGGCGAACGAGGGCGTGCGGTACGCCGGGGAGCGGATCGTCGTGACCGTCACCGGTCACGGCCTCAAGGACATCGACACCGCCCTGTCGACCTTCACCGATCTGGTCGACACGGTCTGCGATGCCGACCTCGCCGCTGCCGCGGCGGCGGCCGGTCTGGCCTGATGGCGTTCGTCGACGGCCCGGTCGTCGTGGAGGTGCCGGCCACGTCGGCCAACCTCGGTCCGGGATTCGACTGCCTCGGCCTCGCGCTCGAGCTGCGCGAACGGCTGACGGCATCGGTCGCCGATGCGCTCTCGATCTCCGTCGAGGGGGAGGGCGCCGCCGACGTACCGCTCGACGACTCCCACCTCGTCATCCGCTCGATCGCCGCGGGACTGGAGTTCTTCGGCGAGGAACCCCCCGGGCTCGCACTGCACTGCGACAACCGGATCCCGCACAGCCGCGGCCTCGGCTCGTCATCGGCGGCGATCGTCGGCGGTCTGGCGCTCGCACGAGCGCTCGTCGTGGATGGCGCCGAGCGCATGGACGACGACGCCATGCTCGTGATCGCCAACCGCATCGAGGGCCATCCCGACAACGTCGCCCCTGCGGTCCGCGGTGGGTTCGTGGTCTGCGGGCAGGCCGGGGCGGGTGCGCACACCGAGGTCTGGGCGCAGAACGCGCGGGTCGATCCAACGATCGGCGCGGTCGTCTTCGTGCCGCCCGACGGTGTGCGCACGGAGGTCGCGCGCGGGCTGCTGCCCGCCGTGGTGCCGCACGCGGACGCCGCCGCCAACAGCGGGCGAGCCGCGCTGCTCGTCGCCGCGCTCGCCGGCGCACCCGAGCGGCTGCACCGGGCGACCGAGGACTTCGTGCACCAGCGGTTCCGGGAGCCGGCGATGCCCGCCTCGTACGCCTTCATGGAGACGTTGCGTGCCGACGGCGTGCCCGCGGTCATCTCGGGTGCGGGGCCGACCGTCCTGGCGTTCACCGCGCCGGGTCTCGCCGCTCCCGACGAGCTCCTGACGCGTGCTCCGGGCGGCTGGCGCGCCGAGGTGCTCACCGTCGCGAGTGGCGGTGTCCGGGTGTCGACTGCAGGTTGAGCCAGGCTCGTCGGTGCGGGTCGAACCGTGTATGGTCGGGCCAGCCCAGCCGGAGCGCGGGGGTGTCGCCATCGACACTCGCCCCGGCACCAGCGGCTCTCCAACACTCCACCCTTCGCGGCAGCGCGCCCTCTCGCCGTGCCGACGAAGCGAGACGTGGGAAGGACTCACGTGAGCGAAACCATCGACACTCCGGCGAAGAAGCAACCCGGCAAGGGCGGGCTGAGCGCGATGCTGCTGCCCGAGCTCAAGCAGGTCGCCGGCGACCTCGGCATCAAGACCGCCGGCCTGAAGAAGGCCGACCTGGTCGCGGCGATCAGGGCCGCACGCGCCGAGCGGTCCTCAGGACAGGGTGGGGGCCGACCGCAGTCCGACCAGTCGGGCCGCGACCAGCAACAGGGTCAGCAGCAGGGTCAGCAACAGCGGCGGCAACAACGCGAGCAGTCGAGTGGCGCGAACGCCGGGGACAAGCCCGAGAACACGGCTGAGAACAGGGCCGGTGCCGGCGAGACCAAGCAGGCCGACCAGAAGCAGGCCGAGGCGAAGCAGGGCGAGGCGAAGCAGCCGCAGGGCCAGGGCGGCCAGCAGGATCAGCAGGGCGAGGACGGCTCCGGGAGCCGCCGCAACCGCCGCCGCCGCGGGCGCGATCGGCAGAACAGTCCCGGCGGTGCCGGTGGGGGAGCGGGGAGCCGCAACCGCAACGAGCCGGACCTCAACATCCTCGAGGACGACGTGCTCACTCCGTGCGCGGGCATCCTCGACGTCCTCGACAACTACGCATTCGTGCGCACGAGCGGCTACCTCGCCGGCGACGACGACGTCTACGTCGCGCTGTCGATGGTGCGCAAGTACGGCCTGCGCCGCGGTGACGCCATCACCGGGCAGGTCCGGCAGCCCCGTGAGGGTGAGCGGCGGGAGAAGTTCAACCCGCTGGTCAAGATCGACAGCGTCAACGGCGCCGACCCGGAGACAGCGAAGGACCGCGTCGAGTTCGCGAAGCTCACCCCGCTCTACCCGGCCGAACGGCTGCGGTTGGAGACGACCTCGGCGAACATGATCGGCCGGGTCATCGACATCGCCGCCCCGATCGGCAAGGGACAGCGCGGGTTGATCGTCTCGCCCGCGAAGGCCGGCAAGACCATGGTCATGCAGTCGATCGCGAACTCGATCGCGACGAACAACCCCGAGTGCCACCTGATGGTGGTCCTCGTCGACGAGCGGCCCGAGGAGGTCACCGACTTCGAGCGCTCGGTCAAGGGCGAGGTGATCAGCTCGACGTTCGACCGCCCGGCGACCGATCACACGACCGTCGCCGAGCTCGCCATCGAGCGGGCCAAGCGCCTCGTCGAGCTCGGCCACGACGTCGTCGTGCTCCTGGACGGGATCACCCGCCTGGGCCGCGCATACAACCTCGCCGCACCCGCGAGCGGCCGGATCCTGTCCGGCGGCGTCGACTCCGCCGCGCTCTACCCGCCGAAGAAGTTCTTCGGCGCCGCGCGCAACATCGAGAACGGCGGCTCGCTGACGATCCTGGCGACGGCGCTCATCGAGAGCGGTTCGAAGATGGACGAGGTCATCTTCGAGGAGTTCAAGGGCACCGGCAACATGGAGTTGCGGCTGCGTCGTGACTTCGCGGACAAGCGGATCTTCCCGGCCGTCGACGTGATCCACTCGGGCACCCGGCGCGAGGAACTGCTGTTGTCGAAGGAGGAGCTCGCGATCGTGTGGAAGCTGCGCCGCGTGCTCTCCGCACTCGACGGCCAGCAGGCCCTGGAACTGCTGCTCGAGCGGCTCAAGAAGGCGCAGAACAACGTCGAGTTCCTGATGCAGGTGCAGAAGACGACACCGGCGGTCGGCGAGGGCTCGTCGGAGGGTTCCGGCGACGTCGACTGAAAGCGGCGCGAATCCGGACGTTTTGCCGCGCGTCGACGAGGTCCCGTACTAGATTCGGCGCACACCTTGGGAGGGGTGTCTCGGACGAGTCCTGGGAGGGGACATGGCACGGATCGTCATCGCCGACGACGACGCGGACATCCGCGAACTCGTCGTGTTCAAACTGCGTCACGCCGGCCACCAGGTCGTGCCGGTGGGCGACGGGAACGCCGCGGTCGACGCCTGTCGCGCCGACCGACCCGACGTCGTCATCCTCGATGTGATGATGCCGCAGCTCGGCGGCCTCGAAGCCGCGCAGATGCTGCGTACGGACCCCGCCACCGCGGACCTTCCGGTCATCATGCTCACCGCGCGTGCCCAGGCCTCCGACATCGAGCAGGGCATGGCGGTCGGAGCCGACGACTACATCGTCAAGCCGTTCAGCCCACGAGAACTGGCCAGCCGCGTCGAGGGCGTCCTCGAGAGGGTGCGACCCGTCGCCTGAGCCGCCGCCCTGGGCACCGCGGGCCGAGGAACAAACCCGGCGGTGCCGCCGTTGCAACTGCGTCGATCCGATTCGCGTCCGGTGCGCCTGCAGTGGCACACTTGTGCGCCGGCTCCGGTTCACGTCCCGCACTCACCTGTCGAATGCGCGGCGACCCGGCGGCCCGATCCCTAGGAGAAGGACACCATGAAGAAGGACATCCACCCCGAGTACGTCGTCACCCAGGTGAGCTGCACCTGCGGCAACACGTTCACGACCCGCAGTACCGCCACCGAGGGCGTCATCCGCGCCGAGGTGTGCTCCAACTGCCACCCGTTCTACACCGGCAAGCAGAAGATCCTCGACACCGGCGGCCGCGTCGCCCGGTTCGAGGCCCGCTACGCCAAGGCCAAGGACGCTGCCAAGAAGTAGCTCCACCCCGAACGCCGGTCGCCGCCCTGTGCGGGACCGGCGTTCGTCGTCTGTCAGCAGCGGTCCACAGTGGAAGGCGAGCAGGTGTTCGAAGCGGTCGAGAGCCTGGCGGCGGAGCACGCCGACATCGAGCAGCAGCTCGCGGATCCCGCGGTGCACGCCGACCAGAGCCGTGCCCGGCGACTCAATCAGCGTTACGCCGAACTGACCGCGATCATCACCACCTGGCGCGAGTGGCAGCAGCTCGGCGACGACATCGGTGCGGCACGTGAGCTCGCCGCCGAGGACCCGGCCTTCGAGGACGAGGCCGAGGACCTCTCCGCGCGTCGCGAGCAGACCGAGGAGCGCCTGCGTCACCTGCTCGTCCCGCGCGACGCCGCCGACGGCAAGGACGCGCTCCTGGAGATCAAGTCGGGAGAAGGTGGCGAGGAGTCCGCGCTGTTCGCGGGCGACCTGCTGAGGATGTACTCCCGGTACGCAGAGCGCCGGGGCTGGTCGACCGAGATCCTCGACGCGACCGAGTCCGACCTCGGCGGGTTCAAGTCGGTGACCGTGGCGGTCAAGGCCAAAGGCACCCCCGCCCACGGCGAGGCGCCCTTCGCGTTGCTCAAGTTCGAGGGCGGAGTCCACCGTGTGCAGCGGGTGCCGGTCACCGAGAGCCAGGGGCGCGTGCACACCAGCGCAGCCGGCGTACTCGTGCTGCCGGAGGCCGAGCAGGTCGATGTCTCGATCGACGAGAACGACCTGCGCATCGATGTGTTCCGGTCGTCCGGGCCCGGCGGGCAGAGCGTCAACACCACCGACTCGGCTGTGCGGATCACGCACCTGCCGACCGGCATCGTGGTCAGCTGCCAGAACGAGAAGTCCCAACTGCAGAACAAGGAGCAGGCGATGCGGATCCTGCGCGCCCGGCTCCTCCAGGCCGCGCAGGAGGCGGCCGACGCCGAGGCCAGCGACGCGCGCCGCTCCCAGGTGCGTACGGTCGACCGTTCCGAGCCCATCCGCACCTACAACTTCCCGGAGAACCGGATCTCCGACCATCGCACGGGATACAAGGCGTACA
>Ga0164242_10004030_pt1 | contig 16555 bp, 18 predicted proteins | sample OricomgcompostMG_FD_108783 | JGI IMG/M metagenome (GOLD analysis project Ga0164242, IMG submission 108783) | Miracle-Growth compost microbial communities from Emeryville, California, USA - Original compost - Miracle growth compost (MG) ...
CCGCGATGCTCTTCAAGCTTTTCGGGTACTAAGGTCAAAAGCATCGCGGCTGAAGCCGCTCCTACCCGTGAAACGATCTCCAGATACGCCCCCAGAAACGTCATCCCAGCGAAAGCTGGGATCCAGCGTCGTTGCTCTTTGGGGGTGGGGGGAAGTCACTGGATGACCAGACATTCGTCTGTTGAAAAGCGCCTCGCAGGAATGACGAGCGGGTGCGCGTGAGTGGATATCAGTCCGACAGGGAGGTTTTGAACAGGTTCTGAGCCGCCCTCGCCTGCAGCACGCTCCCCTGGCTGGAGGCCACCACCCACTGCCAAAAGATCAGGGCCCCAAAGTCCAGGACACTGGGTACGGGCCGAACTTCGACGCCAACCAGGAGGGGCCTTAGCTCAGTCACTCGTGTTTTCCTCAACTTGAGAAGGAGCCCTCCGGCCCCGATGCTCTTGAGTCATGACTCCTTCCAGCGTGTGGCCATGTTCAACAACATCAGACACTGGCGCGAACGACGCACCGTCGCCCGGCACCCGATTGCCGAACCGCTCTGGCAGGATGCGCTCCAGCGCTGTGCCCCCGCGCGCCGTCTCGGCGCGTCCGACCAGGCCACGCTGCGCGTGCTGGCCACATTGTTCCTGGATCGCAAGTCGCTGGAGCCGGCCCAGGGGCTGGAGCTCGACGCCGCCGACCGGGTCCTGCTCGCTACGCACGCCTGCCTGCCGATCCTGAAGCTGGGCATGGACTGGTACGACGGCTGGCACAGCGTCATCGTGTATCCCGACGCGTTCATTCCGCGCCGCCAGCAGATCGATGCCGCGGGCGCGGTTCATCAGACCAACGCCGCGCTGGCCGGCGAGGCATGGGGGCGCGGGCCGGTGATCCTGTCGTGGGTGGACGTGCAGAACGCCGGGAAGAAGCCGGGGCACAACGTGGTCATCCACGAAATGGCGCACAAGCTCGACATGCTCAACGGGAACGCCAACGGCTTCCCGCCCTTGCACCGGCGCATGGATCGCCGCGAATGGTGGCGGATCTTTTCGGGCGCCTGGGATCGCTTGCAGGAAGACCGGCGCAACGGGATCGAGTTGCCGATCGATCCCTACGCACTCGAAAACCCCGCCGAGTTCTTCGCCGTCGTCAGCGAACACTTTTTCGAGGCACCGGCAAGCCTGCACCAGCATCTGCCGGAAGTTTACCGGCAGCTCGAACAGTTCTACCGGCAGCATCCGTTCTGAGCGCCTGTCCACGACCTTTTCCTCGCTGACGCACCCTTCCCAGGTAGGAGCGGCTTCAGCCGCGATGCTTTTCGGGAGCGCGTGAAAGATCAAAAACATCGCGGCTGAAGCCGCTCCTACAACAGTGCGGGGCGCTTGGGGATCGTGGACCTGTTCAATCTCCCTGTCGAACGGGTATCCCCTCACGCGCCCCCGCTCGTCATTCCTGCTTTCGCAGGAATGACGCTCCAAATGACGCTTCATAGGTGGGCCTGGAGATTTTGAACAGGTTCCAAGCGGGGCGACCACGACCAAGGCCACCATCGTGGGACCGATGGTCCTGGATACCGCGTAGTAGTTCATGGGCTACTCGATCGCACGCCCGGTGGGGATGATCGCGTTCCCGATGCTGACACAGCACCTTCAAACGGTTCGGTTTCATCAACGGCCTATAGGCGGACAACTTCAAGCCACTGCAGGTGGCATCGCCGATGACGACCGCGCCACCAACTTTCCTCCGCGGCAGTTTCCATTCCATCCACATGCCGCCACCGTTCCGGCAGAACATGATGCTTTGCTGGAGCTTCCACGGGCTGGCCAACGTCCACACCGGCTTCAGTGTGGTCGCTGCGTTGGGCTTCCTCGCGTCATGCCTCGCGGGCGTGTGTGGACCTTCGGGACCGGCCGGCACCGGGGCGGAGAAAGGTCCGAAGCCAGCACGGCGCGGCAGGAACGCCCGGCTTCTCCCCTCCCCTTTCCGATCACCCCCGGGCAGCCGGCTGCGCACGCATCGCCGCCTCGATGAAGGCGGCCACGTCGTCGGCCATGTCGCTGCCGGCATGCAGGCATATGCCGATATCGCCGAGCGGCGGCAAGCCCGCGGTGCGCACCAGTTGCGGGCCGGCCAGCGGTTCCATCAAAGCGCTCACGGCCATGCCGGTGTCGAGCGCCGCCTCCACCACGGCCATGCTGGACGCCGCCACCGCCACCTCCCACGCCATGCCTGCCTGGTCGAGCGCGGCCACGATGCGTTCGCGCTGCAGGCAACCTTCGGCGCACAGCGCCAGCGGCAACGGGCCGGCATCCGGCCGTGTGCCGAACCAGGTCAGCGGCCAGCGGACCAGTTCCACGCCGTCGGGATGTTCCGGCATGGACAGCCCCACCAGCACGTCCAGGCGCGTGGCAAGCATGGCGTACAAGCTGCGCGTCGGCGCGGTGGTGACTTCGAATGCCCACTCCGCATGCTCCACCCGCAGCTGCCGCAACGCCGGCATGACGAGCGTCGCGACCAGGTCGTCGGCGGCACCGATGCGTACCAGCCGGCGGCGATCCCCGCGCGCCGCCAGGCGCGCCTCGGCACTGGCGCGCAACAGGCCGCGCGCATGCGGCAGGAAACGCTGGCCGGCGGCGGTAAGTTGCAGCTGCCGGTTGCTGCGGATGAACAACGCTTCGCCAAGCTGCCGCTCCAGCCGCCTGACCTGCTGGCTCACCGCCGCCTGCGAACGGAACACGCCCGGTGCCGCGGCGCTGAAGGAACCGGACTCCAGCACGGCCAGGAACGTGCGCACCAATTCAAGGTCGTCGATCATCGTTTTTCTTATGGCACCCTACCGTGGATTTCGTTTTCACCGATCGCGCCGTACCGCTAATGTCGGCCCAAGAGTGCGGGCCGCAGATAACGTCTGGCGGCAGGAATCCATCCTGCGGCCCGCGTTCCCGGCCTGCGCATCCACACCCACTTCGGGAGCCACCCGCATGAACGAGCCCACCCACGAACGGCGCGCCTGCTTCGACTTCGAGGTCGATTTCTCCAACGGCGGCGGCATCCAGGGCCAGGGATTCCGGCTCGACATCGACGGCGACGACATCGGCGACCAGGCGCTGGCCGACTATATCGTGAGAGACATGCGCCTGCTGATGGTCGGCGCGGTGCGCATCCTCAACAAGACGATCATCCGCGAGCATCACAAACGCCCGCCGAAAGCGGCGTCCGCCGATGCCATGCGGCCGGACCTGATCGACCTCAGCCACGTCGTGCACAGCGGCGAGGAAGTCTACCCGGGCCTGCCCGCTCCGCGCGTATCGGATCACCTCAGCCACCAGGCCAGTGCCGGCCGCTACGCCGAGGGCGTGACCTTCCAGATCACGCGCATCGACATGGTGGCCAATTCCGGCACCGCGATCGACGCGCCGTCCCACCGCTATCCCGGCGCCACCGACGTCGCCCACCTGGCGCTGGCCAGTATCGCCGACGTGGATGCGGTGGTCATCCACCTGCAGGGCATGCACGGCCAGGCCATCGACCGCGCCGCGCTGGCGGCCGTCGACGTGCGCCATCGCGCGGTGCTGATCGACACCGGCTGGGCCGCACACTGGGGCACGCCCGCCTACCTGCAGGCGCAGCCTTTTCTCAGCCGCGACGGCGCGGACTACCTGCACGACCAGGGCGCCCTGCTGGTCGGCATCGACGCATTGAATATCGACGACACCACCGATCCGCAGCGCCCCGCCCACTCGATCCTGCTGGCCGCCGGCATCCCGATCGTCGAGAACCTGGCTTCGCTCGCCGCCCTGCCGGCCGAGGGCCTGCGCTTTTCCGCCGTGCCCATGCGGATGGAGGGCATGGGCACGTTCCCGGTGCGGGCATGGGCGCGACTGGCCTGAGCCGGCGGAAAACCGGGCAAGGGAACGTCGATCCGAAAGCCCGTTCACACCCCCACCTTCCCCCTGTAGGAGCGGCTTCAGCCGCGATGCTCTTCAGGCCTTCGGAGGTCATGCCAAAAGCATCGCGGCTGAAGCCGCTCCTACAGGGGGAGGGATGGAGCATACGGGCGCGCCGAACAAGAACGTGGACAACCGTCAGCAAGACACTCGCGCTTCCCGCCAGTCAGCCCCTTCCCGATAGCCGACGCAAGCAAGCGAAGCAGGAAGCACTCGACTTCCATCGCCCCTTTTCCGAGCGCCACGACGGCATTGGACATCGCGTGACGTCCGCCCTTGACGCGGGAACCCCGCCTGCGCGGGAACGACGAAGTGTGACGTTTTGCGCTTCAGTCGAAGCCATTCGGCCCTACGCTTCAATGCAAGGCCCGTAATCGGCGTCGCCCCGGCCCGCATCGATGAAGGAACGACCCGGGCAATTCCGTCGTGCAACCAGGGCTCGTTCCGATCAGTGCCTGGCCCATCGTGCGCACCATGTCCATCACATAGCCGGCCTGTCGACTGACCAACCGATGCACCGCCCGGCACTCCGTTCCCGCATGAAGCCGCCCGTCCCTCTTCAACCAGGAGAACCCTTGCCATGCCAGCCAACCGTGATCGATGGAACTTCCTGATCATCACCACTGACGAGGAGCGTTATCCGCCCGCGTACGAAGACGAGACTATCCGGCAATACCGCCGGCAGCACCTGCACGGCCTTGCCGCACTGCGCGAGAACAGCCTGGAGATGCACCGGCATTATGTGGCCAGCACCGCCTGCAGCCCCAGCCGGACCAGCATCTATACCGGCCAGTACCCGTCCCTGAACGGCGTCACCCAGACTTCGGGCATGGCCAAGCCGTGGTACGACCCGGACATGTTCTATCTGGACCCCGACAGCGTGCCGACCATGGGCGATTATTTTCGCGCGGGCGGCTACCGCACCTTTTATCGCGGCAAATGGCACCTGTCGCACCCGGACATCATCCTGCCCGGCAGCGTCGATATCATGCAGAGCACCCGGGACGACGGCACCCCGATACCGCGCGCGGCGGAACTGTACAAGGCCGCCAACAAGCTGCACGGCTTCGGCTTCGACGGCTGGATCGGCCCCGACCCGCATGGTTCGGCCAAGGCCGACATGGGCATCAACCGCGGCCCCGGTTTCGCCAACCAGGTCACCCGCCTCATCGATGCGCTGGAAGAAGACGACAGCGACCAGCCCTGGCTGGCGGTGGCCTCGTTCACCAACCCGCACGACATCGTGTTCTTCGGTACGCCCTGGCTGTCGTTCGGCTACCACTCCGACTTTCCGGATTTCATCAGGAACCTGGCATTGCCGATGCCGCCGACGCGCTGCGAGGACCTGTCGACCAAGCCGAGGGCGCAAAAGGACTACGCCGAAAAGTACGGCGAAATGTTCTTCCGCAATCCAACCGTACCGCAATATTTCCAGATGTATTACTACCTGCAGTACCTGGTCGACCAGGAGATCCACAAGGTCTACCGGAAACTGCGCGACAGCCGGTTCTTCGACAACACCATCGTGGTCTACACCTCCGATCACGGCGACATGCTCGGCGCTCACGGCGGCATGCACCAGAAGTGGTACAACGCCTACGAGGAAACCGTGCACGTGCAGCTCGTCATCTCCAACCCGACCCTGTTCGACGGGCAGAAGCACAGCCACGCCCTGAGCAGCCACGTCGACCTCATCCCCACCCTGATGGGGCTCGCCGGCATCGACCCGGAAGAAGCCGCCGCCAGGCTCAGGCCCAGCCATTCCGAAGTGCACCCGCTGGTCGGCGCCGACCTGTCCGAACTGGTCGGCAGCGGCGGTGCCAGCGGCAGCGGCGACGAGGCACTGTATTTCATGACCGATGACGAGGTCAGCGAAGGCCTGAGCGACGTCAATCCACGCGGCAATCCGTACAGCCCGATCACCGAGCCCTGCCACCTGGAAACCGTCATCACCCACTTGCCCGGCGAGCACGGCGAAAAACAACTCTGGAAATATTCGCGTTACTACAGCAACCCCAGGTTCTGGGGCGGCGCAAGCAACCCGGACCAGGCCGTCACCATGCAACCCGAAGGCGGCCCAGCCGAGTTCGAGCTGTACAACCTGAGCGAAGATCCGCTGGAAACCATCAACCTCGCCGGCACCTGCGGCCAGCAGCGCGCGCACGACACCGTCATCAGGACACTGCAGTCGGTGATGCTGGAGCAGCGCATCAAAAAGCGCTTGCGGCCGACCGGACAACCGGATTGAGAGCTCGCTTACGGTCTTCCTTGCAGGCGCACCATTCCAAGGTAGGAGCGGCTTCAGCCGCGATGCTCTTCAGGGTTCTCGGACGCCCTGCCTGAAGCATCGCGGCTGAAGCCGCTCCTACCTTGGAGAGATGAGGGTATGGACGCGCTGTACGGGATCGTAAACAGACGCCGAGCGCCTATTCACGATCTATCCATCAACCCCAAACCCTTTGTCCATTCCTTGACTCGTCATTCCAGCGAGGCGCTTTTCAACAGCCGAAGGGCTGGTCAAGCCGGAGACGCTTCGCAACAGCCGAAGGGTTGGCCATCCCGTGGCTTTCCCCAAAACCAACGACGCTAGACCCCAGCTTGACCGGCCCTTCGGCCGTTGAGAGCCACTGGGATGACGTTTCATGGAGCCCACCGAAACCGCCAGATGATCTGGACACTCGCCTGTTGAAACGCGCTTCCTGCCCAGCTGCTTGAAAAGCACCTCGCAGGAATGACGAAAAACGAGGCGGCATGCTCAAGCAGGTTCCCTTCGCCTCCAGCACCTTTCTTCCCCGGCGGTTTCGACTTCCCCGTCCAGGTTTCCGAACGAGGGAACCCTGGATGAAAGAACCTGTCTACCGGTGTCGCCCGAAACATGGCCGCGCCGACGACAGGCGCGGGCGTCGTCCGGGCCTTCCGCTTGAATGAGGCCGTCTCATCGAACGCTCCGGGCAGGTCCAGCATCCATACGAGGGAGACCGTGCGCGCGGCCTGGCATCGCTCGACAGCGAAACGCGCGAGACCCTGCGCCGCAGGCGCTGGCGACAGCCACCGAGGCTGACACGCGGGGCGCTGGCGCTTGCACTGTCTTTGACCTTGATACTGCACGCGCTGTTCGCGCTGGTGCTGTGGAACGAGATGCAGCCCGAGCCGACGCATCCGGCATCGGCGCATGCGAATGGCGATCACGTGCTGACCGTACGCCTGCTGGACGATTCCGGCACACCACCCGTCACGCCGCCACCTGCGCCACCCACACCGCCCAGGCGGGTGCCGCCGCGGCAGATGACGGCTCCACGCACCCACCTAGTGACGCACGAGAAGCCACGTCGCGACGCGATGGTCGTGCAGGATCATGCAGCGGCACCCGTGCCGGCCGCCACCAGTCTGTTCGCGAAAGACGGCTCGGTACGGCTACCGCCCACGACGGCGAACGACTGGGCGCCCGCAAGCACCAAGGCCAAACCGCCCAAGCCCGCAGACGATCGCCGGATCATGCAGCACGACCTCAACCGGATGCACACCAGGCCCACCCGCTTCGAAAAATATTTCCCGCCCCCGAACGAGACGGCCGGTGGCGCGCTGGGTCGCCATATAGGCAACGCGCTCAAGGCGATCGCCAAGAGCATCTGCGATCCAAACAAGCGCAGCACGGCGTCCAACATGCTGTGCGCCGCGCCGCCCCTGCCACCATCGCCCAAGGACCGCGACGAACGCCTCAACCTGCCGGCGACGCCACTGGCCGGCCATCCGCATCCGGCCAAGCCGCTGCCACTGCCGACCTGCATCGCCAAGTACAAGGCAGGCCAGCCGTTGCCATACGGCTGCCCGATCGACACGCCCGACCTGGCCTACAAGGTCGAGATACGCGAATGCATCGACCTGTTCCGCACCGGCAAGCGCCTCAAGACATGGTGCCCCGCCGACACGCCCAAGCGCGCAGCCTCCGAGTCGTCCACGCCAGTGGCTTCCCCCAGTGCGGGTCTGCATTGAGCAGCCTGCTCACGATCTATCCATCAGCCCCGAATCGTTCGTCCATTCCTTTCCGTCATTTCGGCGAGGCGCTTGACGACAGCCGAAGGGCTGGTCAAGCCGGAGGCGTTTTACGGCAGACGGGCGTCTGGTCATCCAGTGCCCTCAAATGGGCATCGAGGCACCGGATGGCCAGACATTCGCCTGCTGTAAAGCGCCTCCTGCTTGACCGGCTCGCTGCTGAAAAGCGCTCGCCGGAATGATCGCTTACTCAGACCGTCCTCAGTGGTGCCAACCGCGGCAGTCATGGCCACGGTCGTGATCGCATTGGTGATGATGGCCGCCACCGCGATCATGATAAGGATGATGCGCATCGACGATACAGCCACTCATGGACGAGACGGTTATCGCCATGGCGATGAGGAACAGGCAGCGTTTCATGACGAGTTCTCCGGAACGTGCGGGCATCGCACTCAAGTCCACCCTGCGCCTGGGACCAGAGGCAGGTCAATCGAGAAAGCGTCGTTATCGCGTGGACGATCGGCCCCCGTTAATGAAAGTCGAGCCATTCCGTCATAAACCCAACCGTGCGCTGAACGGTCACGCACGCAGGAAATGAAAAACCGAGTCAGCGTCTTCCTTGTTCGCGCACTTCCAGTTAGCCCACTGGCTGACCAGCACGCGGCGATTGTCTTGCTGCATTACGGCAGGGAGAATCTCAGGGTCAGGCCTGGCATTGTTGCATCCGGACATCTAAACGGCCCTGCGGACGATTCGTCCGACCGAGGTAAAACAAACACCGAAGTGAGCTGAGCGGCAATCTGCGAATAGCTGTACTCACCGGTTGCCCACGCCACCCGCATGGCGGTATCACGATCCGGATGGGCCTTCGCAATCGCAGCCAGCGGTTGAGCCGGAGCGCGGCACTGGGCACGCGGAATATTGATGTCATCCGCCCGCCGCCCGGCGCGTTGCTGCGTCCCGGCGACAAAGGCATCGTCAACGAGGAACACCTGACGGTTCAGATGTCTCCAGATCGGCTCACCCTCCATACCCTCACCCACGGCCACCAGGAAGGCGATGCGCCACTGCGCCGCCTTGCCCAGGCGCTGGCGGCCGAAGCACTGGCGCCGCGCGCCACGGCGGCGAGGAATTCGCGCTGGTGTTGCCCGGCCTGACCGGGAAGCCGCCGCCGTGCGCGCGGACAACGTGCGCCAGCGCTTCGCCCAGGTCGCGGCCGAAGCCGGTTTCCCCGGCACCGCCAGCCTCGGCGTGGCAGCGCTGTTGCCGGCTGCCGGCATCGAACCCGCCGAGCTGGTCAAGCGCGCCGACGAAGCCATGTATCGCGCCAAGCACAACGGACGCAATCGAGTGGAGATCGCATAGCGCGGAAGAACGGGGTCGAGACGACTTCTGCGCCATGGTCGAAGCCAAGACCCAACGCTTTGCCGGCCTCAGGTCAGCGCACAGGCCGCCACGCTGCGGTTCAAGCGACTGCAAGTGGAACTGCCCCCCGTTTTGGCTCCGCGCCCCCTTTATCAGCCTGCCGCTACAATGCAGGCCCCGCGTGCATCCAAAGCAGGCTCTCCATGTACGGAACAACCCTCGTTGATGGCTCTCGTGCGGGCCACGCTGCGCAGGCTCGTCGATGAACGACGGGGCGCCGCCACCCGATGACCTGCCGCCGCGCTACCGCGTACAGCCGCGTGGATATGGCGAGGTGGTGTGGGTCACGATCTTGCTGCTGTTGGTCGCTTTGCTGCTCGCCAAGATGACGCCGAACACGCTGGGCGGGAGGTCCAGTGATGGGAGTAGAGAGCGCCTCGTAGCTCGCATCGAGGCGACCCTGACCGAGCAGGCGCGGCAAACTCAGCCGAAGATCCACGCCGTGCTGGCGGCGTTCGCCGCTGGCAACGTGGCCGATGGCAAGTCCAGGCTCGCCGACTTGGCTGGTGGCGGGCAATCCGGGGCGTGGGCGAGCCACGCCGACGAAGCAGCGGCCTTCCTGCAAAAGCTGGGACAAATGGCGCACGTGCTGGACAACCAGATGACCTACTCGCCCCTGTTGGCCGGCAAACGCGATGCCCTGCGCGGCCAACTGCAAAACAACGTAATCAACCATCCCGACGATCCATTGCCGATTTGGGAGTCCGGTTGGGCCGAGTTGTACGTGGGCCGGCGTGAGGACGCCCTGCGCGATTTCGCCGAGGCGATCCACGACGACCCGCAAGCACTGGACGCCTGGTACAGCTTCGGGCTGAACAGCAACGATCCGCAGGACACCCTGGGGGCGCTGGTGTACCTCGAAACCACCGGCGCTGCGGCGCGGGTCGAAGCGGCGGTTCCGGACGCATTGCTCGATCATTGCATCCGCGATGTGCATGCCTTGGCGGCATTGCAGGCCAAGGCAAAGCAGATCGCGAGTGGGGCAAGACACGAGTAACGCCGAAGCACCTGCGGGAAAAAGTGCCAGGGACAATTCCTGGAACCAATTATCGCCGGCAGAACAGGGTCGGGTTTACTTCCTGACAAGACCGGGCACTGCACACCTGCACTTCCCCGGGCGCCAGCACGCTGCCACCGCCCAGGCGGTCTTCCTATGCTCGGTGCATGGCCCGACTCCCACCGATCGGGGTCAGGTTCACTTTCCGACAAGTGTGTAAGGCGATCACTCTCAGGTTGCTGCGACTTGGAACGGTATCGCAATGCCGTGCCCGCACAGATTATCTGGTCGTGGACAGACAACCACGACTCGACCTTCCCGGCATTCCGCAACACATCGTCCAGCGCGGCAACAATCGGCTGCCCTGCTTCCTGGATGACACCGATCGGCGCTGCTATCTGCACCTGCTGCACGAAGCCCTGCTCGACACGCGTTGCGCACTGCATGGCTACGTGCTGATGGATAACCATGTTCACCTGCTGGCCACACCTCCCGAAGCAGGCGCCATCGCGCGCCTGATGCAAAAACTGGGACGCAGCTACGTCGGCCAGTTCAATGCCCGCCACCGGCGCACCGGAACCTTGTGGGAAGGTCGCTACAAGGCCTGTCAGGTCGATAGCGAAAGCTACGTCCTGCAATGCCTGCGCTACATCGACCTCAATCCGATCCGCGCTCGCATGACCAACGATCCGCTCGCTTACGCGTGGTCCAGCTGCACCACTCACTGCGGCCGACGGGAAGACGCGCTGTTCACCCCGCACCCGGTATACACCGTCCTCGCCACCACAGCACCGGATCGGGCCAAGGCCTACCATCATCTCGTCCACGAAGCCTTGGCCGACGATGATCTCGCTGCTATCCGTGCCTATCTCCAGCAACAGCGCGCCTTAGGCCGCGACGACTTTCGCGCGATGGTCGAAGCCAAAACGCAACGCTTCGCCGGTATACGGCCGGCGCATCGGCCAGCTACCAAAAGCAGGAAATGAACTTGGAAGTAAACCTGACCCCGTTCTTGCACCAGCCTGATCTGCAGACACTGCAACACCTCGCAGCAGTCCTCAAGCTGCCTGTAGCCTACTTCTATGCCGAAGACGATGAGCTCGCGCAGCTAATCAAGGACTTCAAGAGTCCGGGCAGACGCAAACGTTAACGAGCCAGGCTGTCTCGACAACAAGATCCGCCAAGCACCGGCGGGAGTGCCGCAGACACAAACCTGTGCTTGACACAAAGTCCCCACCGTTGGCTCCACCTGACTTTCCGTGCTGGCTGGTATAGCTTGGCAGCTTGCTCGGATCGGGCCAGACTTCGGGCGCAGCCTGATTGCCCGCAGTACCGCTATCAGTGCGGCAGGAAATCCCCCACAGAACGTCAGCCATGTCACCTTCCGGGTTGCCAGCCTGTCGATCAATCCGCGCCACCGCTCCTGATCGGGCTCACCGTACAACGATGAACCATCGTCGTCAGTCAGCTGGCCATCCGGCTTGAGTGGTCACCTGGGAGAAACCGGGTAACCTTTCACACTCGGAAGCGTTCCAGATCGATGCGCAACACGCGGCTTGCCGCACCCCGGATCGCCGGAAGGAAAACGCCATGACCGTAACCACCCTCGATCCGAAACCGGCCCTCATCGTCGTCGACCTTCAGAAGGGCGTCGTGTCACTGCCCACCGCGCACCCGATGGACATCGTGGTGAAGAACGCCGCCGCACTGGCGCAGGCATTCCGCAACCGGGGATGGCCAGTCGTGCTGGTCAACGTCGCCGGCGGAGCGCCGGGGCGCACCGAGCGGCCGCGCGGCCTGAAGGATCTTCCACCCGGCTGGACCGATCTCGTCCCGGAACTGAACCGGCAACCGCAGGATCACGCCGTGACGAAGCACACGCCGGGCGCGTTCACCCGCACGGATCTCGAGGCCCACCTGAAGCGGACCTGCGTCACGCAGGTCGTGATCGCAGGTGTCGCCACCAGCAACGGGGTCGAGGTCACCGCGCGCCAGGCCTATGAACTCGGCTTCCACGTCGTGTTGGCCACCGACGCCATGAGCGACTTGCAGGAAGACGCCCATGCCTGGAGCGTCACGCGAGTCTTCCCGAGGATCGGCGAAACCGGGACAACGCGGGAAATCATCAACCTCATGAAGCAGGATGCCTGACCATGAACTGGCTTCACGACCTCTCCTACCTGTTTGGTGGCGTTTTCCTTGCCAATGCCGTTCCGCATTTCGTCAGCGGGATGATGGGGCGTCCCTTCCAGAGTCCGTTTGCCAAGCCGCCAGGCAAGGGGCTGTCGTCCTCGACCGTGAATGTGCCCTGGGGATTTGCGAACTTCGTCATCGCCTACTTCCTCATCGCCGACGTCGGGAACTTCGACCCCCATGCGGCGGACCAGATCATCGCGACAGGCGTGGGCGTCCTTCTGATCGGCGTGTTCTCCGCGCGCTCGTTCGGCCGGTTCCATGGCGGCAACGCGCCCACGAGTCCGTGACGGCACGGTCGCGTAGATGGCTCGTAAGGCCGCACAGAATTGTATCGTGATGCGTTACGCGTTACGCTTGCGTGCATGATAACCGGGTTTCGGCACAAGGGCCTCGGAACGTTCTATCGCACGGGGTCGACGCGTGGCATACAGGCCGCACACGCAAATAAGCTCCGCAATATCCTGGGTCTTCTTGACGTCGCGGCAGGGCCGGACGATCTGGCGCTACCGTCTTTCAAGCTGCACTCTCTCAAAGGCCAGATGAAGGGCCACTGGTCGGTCTGGGTGAACGGCAACTGGCGAGTCACCTTCCGTTTCGTCGGATCGAACGTCGAACTTGTCGACTATCAGGACTACCACTGAGGAACCGAACCATGATGCACAATCCCCCTCATCCGGGCGGCATCCTCAAGGACGAAGTGCTTGCCCCGCTGAATCTGTCCGTGACCGAGACTGCCAGTCGACTGGCCATGTCGCGTGTCGCCTTGTCCAGGGTGCTCAACGGCAAGGCCGCCATCAGCCCCGACTTGGCCGTGCGCCTTGAGAAGGCCGGCGTCAGCACGGCCCGGGCCTGGCTCTCCATGCAGGCGAACTACGACCTTTGGCAAGCCATGCAGCACGCTCAGCCGGCGGTACGTGCGTTGCAGAAGCGTGCAGCGTGATGGCCGTGTCCGAGAACAACGACTTCGGAATATCCGAGTCAGTCGCCGACATGGTGAACCGGGGTTTTCAAGCAACACGAATTGGAAAGAACGTCGTTCGAAGAAACGGTTGAGCTCCCCGCAGTACAAGGAACCGCGCCAGGAGTTCCGAGCGCGAGCGCGTAGACATGACCGGATCCACGAGTCCGTCCAATCCATAATCAGGCAGCACAGCAACCGGTGGTGCACCCCATGAACGCGGAACAGCCTCGACCCTCGCTGCACGGTTCCTGTCACTGCGGATCGGTGCGCCTCACACTGCCGGCAGCACCTGAAACGGCGACGAGTTGCAACTGCTCCCTGTGTCGGCGCACCGGCGGGATCTGGGCCTATTACGAACTTGGATCGGTATCCATCCAAGGCCACCCCGAAAACACGGAAAGCTACGTCTGGGCGACCGAACGCTCAGGAACTTCCGTTGCAAGACCTGCGGCATCGCCACCCACTGGGAGCCGATTGAACCCGCACCCGGCGCCCGACACGGAGTGAACCTGCGTAACTTCGAACCCGCGCTCCTGGAGTCGCTCGTCGTCCGGCGGTTCGACGGGGCAGACACCTGGACATTCCTTGATTGAACGCTGGCGCTCTGTCGCATCGGGTACTCGGGAGTTCACAGGTGCCGCCCACGGCGCCATGCCTGCACAAGGCAAACGCGTTCCGCTTCTGCAAATGGCACAGGTACCCCGTCTTCCTGGAAGACACAGGGCCGGCCATCGTTGCCCCGCCACACGACATGTTGCGGCATTCCCGGTAGATCGAGCCGTGGCCGGGATGGCGTGGGAACCTCTCTGGCGAAAGCCTCCAACGTGCAGACATGCCCGTATCACGGCGATCAGCCGAACCGATATCCGCCCGTCAGGAAAACGCACGCCAACTCGGGTTTTCACCGCCTCGACCGCAGTGGCGCAGCAGACCCAAGGCAGACTGGCAAACCGGAGTCCGCTACGCTTGGCCTGGAAACAGCGCAGGGGGAAGCACATGGCGCAGGGCGAAAACTGGTCGCGACTGGAGGTCGAGGCCTGCGTGGCCGACTACCTGACCATGCTGACGCTGGAACTCAACGGCCAGCGCTACAGCAAAACGGAACACGCCAAGGCCCTCATGCTGAAACTCGATGGCCGCAGCCGGCCATCGATCGAATTCAAACACGGCAACATCAGCGCCGTCATGCTCGCGCTCGGCTTCCCCTACATCGGCGGCTACAAACCGCGCGGCAACTACCAAGGCATGTTGCTGGACGTCGCCGAAGCGCAGGTGCAAACCCACCTCCAACTCCAGGCTGCCGCCCTGGCCGCCGTGCAGCGCCCGGCGACCGCGACGACGCAGATTCCCGACGACACCCTCTGGATACCTGCGCCCAAACCACACTCCCTTCGCGAGGCACCAGCCGACTATACGCCCCGATTCTCGCCCGCCAAGCGGGATTATCTCGCCCAGGAAGCCCGCAACCGTTCGCTTGGTTACGCAGGCGAACTGTTCGTGCTGGAACTGGAAGCACGTCGTCTGCACGCCGCCAACAAGAAGCTGCTGAGTAAGCGCATCGAACACGTCGCCGCCACCCGGGGCGACGGCGTGGGCTATGACATCCTGTCGTTCGAAGAAGACGGCCGTGAGCGCCTGATCGAGGTCAAGACCACGGCCTTCGGTGAACTCACGCCGTTCTTCATCAGCCGCAACGAACTGGCGCGTTCCGAGGCGGATGCCGAGCGCTATTGCCTCTACCGCGTTTTCGACTTTCGCAACCGCGCCCGGCTGTTCCAGTTGCCCGGCGCCATCGCCACGTCCTGCACGCTCGAAGCCACCACCTACCTGGCCCACCTAGGCACGTAGCCCCCTGTCAACCACCCAACAACCATGGAATGTCACGCGCACGGCATCGGAACATCTCACCTTCGGCACCCTGGAAAAGCGCATCGAAGAAGTTCCACTGGCTCCCGCTTACCGCATCGCTCCGAACCACCGCGCGCGATGGGGCAACGGCATCGGCACGGCGGCCGGCCTGGCAGGCGTCGTTATCGGCAAGACATTCCCATCCAGCCTTGCTTCACTCATTGCCGTCATCGTGTTGCTTGTCGTCGAACTCGCCGCTTTTGCAGTGGCATGGACGGCGGACTTCCCTACCTTGAACTTGCGCCCGTCCAAAGAGCGTCAGGAGTACGCCGAAACGCTGGACTACGACCTGCCACACCACCTCGAATTGATTGCATGGCTCAAGACCTTTCCCCGGGAACGGCGGGAGGTGATGAGCGCCTTTGCGGCCCATCGCCTGGATCGGTTCCGAAGCAAGCTCCCGCTGTTGACCGGCAACATGGAGAAACTGGGCTTCCTGCCCCTCGCCACCGCGCTCTTCTTGCAGTTCAAGAGCATGGCAATGCCCACGCACGTGAACTGGGCGGAAATCATCCTGATCGGCGCCCTCATGCTCATTTACTGGCTGAGCATGCTGCAGTTGGGCTTGCGATTTCGGCTGGAGTTTTACGACACATTGCTCAAGATGGCGCTGACTGACGATCGTCCACCCCAGCGCATGAACGCCGAGGCCAGTAGCGCAGCGATGACTTGATCGCTTCCTTCCCCTTTGCCCCCTTCGCCAGAGTCCCCTCCGTGAGCACCACCAGGCCAACCGCGACCACGTCAGACACGCCCCACGACACCGGCACCCCGACCATCAACCGCGCGCTGGCCTTCGCCACGGTGGGACTGGCCTTACTGATGATGTCGGTGGACTCCACCATCGTCGCCACCGCCCTGCACGCGCTGCAGCGCGGCCTGCACACCTCGATCAACTGGGTGGGCTGGACGATCACCGCCTACTCGTTCGGCTTCGTGCTGATGCTGCCGATCACCGGCCGGCTCAGCGAGCGCTACGGGCGGCGGCGGGTATTCCGCGTCTCGGTGGTGGTCTTCACCAGTGCGTCGCTGTGCTGCGCACTGGCCCAGGACATCTACATGCTGATCGTGCTGCGCGCGCTGCAGGCGGCGGGCGGCGCGGGCTTCACCCCGTCGGCCACCGGCATCGTGGTGGACTACTTCGGC
>Ga0164242_10004031_pt1 | contig 16551 bp, 14 predicted proteins | sample OricomgcompostMG_FD_108783 | JGI IMG/M metagenome (GOLD analysis project Ga0164242, IMG submission 108783) | Miracle-Growth compost microbial communities from Emeryville, California, USA - Original compost - Miracle growth compost (MG) ...
GTTTCCGCGATGAAGTGGGCGTCCAGGCCCCTATAGCGACGTTCGAGGAACAGCCGCTTGAGGAGGTGGTTCTCGAGCGTATTACAGCGAATGGACTGGCAACTTTCTAGCTACAGTTCGCCCATGACTTCAACGCGAGTTACAGACGCAAAGACCCTACAACTAGACGCCAACAGTGCCAATCACCGGTCAAGAGGTGTCTTACTGTGATATGAGGTGCGTCAACAAGAGCTCACTTCACGTCTGAAGAAGACGACCTTCTCATCGAGTTAAGGACAGGGGGCTACTGTGGCAGGACATCCAGAAGCAGTTCACAGATGTCTTCCTGCAGCGAGAGCAGCGAGTAGGGTCTCTATTGGATCCTGTACGCAGCCAAAGGAGGCGATTGAGCGAGGAAGTCAGCAGTTTGCAGGAATGAACTCAGCGGACTTGACGCTAATATAACGAGCAGATGTTTATCATTTATGGCAAGTGGTCAGTAGGGCGATCGGCTACGCTATTTTCTTTTATGTACGCAGGTATGGTTTTACTGTCTAAGTTAGTTTTCTCCTTGCCGCATGAGGATGTCCCGACGTTCGTTCAAGTGCTAAACACCATAGCGTGGGGACAGGAAGCAAGTGTCCTTCGCCTTAGCACGGCACTTGGTCTGATTAGATTCTAGACCATTCTTCACGTACGGAGGATAAAATGAAAAACTACCCCTACGACCCTTAGAATGCATGGTGATGCAAAAGAAAATGTTATTTTGTAGGCTAACGTGTGACCCAGGAAACATGTTGAGTGAGAATTCAATGGTTAAGAATCAAAAGAATAGCCTATATAGCGAGAGCCCACAGTAAGAGGGCGGAATATGACGGCCAGTCAGCTAAATCATGTCTTGATTATTCTATATGATAGTCGAACAGAACTTCACCAATCTGAGTCGCCAGCGAATGAAGAAGAGGAGAATTCATCAACCTCTTTATCAGCACCCTTGCTAAGCAGCATTTTAACAATCTCTTTGTGAACTTGCCCTGAGGCTGCCTGGAGTGCTATGCTATAATCCCTACCTTGTATACCATTGATATCAGCACCCTTGCTAAGAAGCATTTCAACAATCTCTTAGTCGCCTTCTTTTGAGGCTAGATAGAGCGCTGTACCAAAAACCCCAGCTTCCATATTGACACAAGTACCTTTGCTAGGTAGCATTTTAACAATCTCTTTGTAGCCTTCTGTCGATGCTGCCTGGAGTGCTGTGCCAAAAGCCACATTTTGTATATTGACATCAGCATCATTGTTAAAAAGCATTTCAAGAACCTATTTATTGCCTTTAGCTGATGCGGCCTGGAGTGCTGTACTATAAACCCCACCTGACATATTGATATCAGTACCCTTGCTAGGGAGTATTTCGACAACCTCTTTACTGCCTCTAGCTGATGCTGTCTGGAGTGCTGTACCATGATTCTCTATTGAGATCAATAATCTTCATAATTAGTATATTAGCAATTTCTTTATGGCCTCCTGCGCATGCTGCCTAGACTTCTGTGTTAAGAGTCCCATTGTGTAGACTAATATCAGCACCATTGCTAAGAAGTATTTCAACAACCTCTTTATTGCCTCTAAATGATGCTGTCTGGAGTGCTATGCCATAAAACCCCTTTTATATATTGACATCAGCACCCTTGCTAAGCAACATTTCAACAATCTCTTTGTGGCCTTTGAGCGAGGCTGCGTGGAGCGGCGTCATACTGTATTTTCCACCATCTGCATTGACATCTATTTCCTCTTCGGCCAAGATATCTTCGACAGTAAGATTCAGACCCAGATAGCTCGCCAGAGCCAAATCAGTCCAGCGTTTCCATTCAATATAGTCCTCTTCGAAGTATTTAGGCGCCCAAACCCTCGCCTCCCCAGCCACATTACAGAGCATGCGCGCATCGCTCCATGACTGGCTTGCAATGACCTCTTCCTGCGAGATGTGGCGCAAAGGCCAGTACTTAGCGGCGTATGGGAGAAACGGGCGTTCCTCATATGACATTGAGTCCTCATCTGATGTTGTGTCCTCATCTGATGTTGTGTCCTCATCTGATGTTGTGTCCTCATCTGATGTTGTGTCCTCATATGGTGTGGCGAGATCCGGCAGTAGCAAAAAGTGAAGGCAGACCAGCGACATCGTGCTGTGCGACTTTGACATATTCAAGCACCCTTCCCACTTGCCTTGTCGTTTAGGGTTGGTGAGGAACTCCCTCGCTGTTTGATGAATGAAAGACAGTTTTGAGTCGTAGACGCTGATGAAGAGGCCGCATAGATTCTTGACAATGCTTCGGAAGTTGTCTCTTGGCCATAATTCTGACTTAAAGGCGGCGTATAATGAGAACCGTTCTCCTTGTGAAGCTAACGTTAACGCACGTTTGCGTCGTCGAGAGTCAGTGGCCGTGCAGCGGGGAGGATGATTCGGAGAAGTATATCGGTTTGTGCTTGATCCTAGCTTCTGCTCAAGATCTTTTGTATGCTTCAGACACATGGGATGGAATATCAGACAATAGCCTCTCAATGCTTAAGGGCTTCCCATATCGACTTTAAGTTCTCGTTTATAAGATCGAATATGAGATAAAGCCACAGGTATGTGCGGTTCTCCATGCTCTTGAGACGCTCGGAAATCTGGCGTCGATCGTTTGCGGCAAAACTACCCATGACTTTATCTACGCGCTCATCGATTACCAAATTGATCTCGCGGCCGATGTCGGCAGACTCGTCATCGCCATCAAATCGTAGATACTTTGTCGAAAGGAACTTCCCGAAATAGGCCTCTAAATCGTCGTATGGACGACTGGTGATGAGAAACTTAAGTTTCGAAGACGAGTGTGACAGATGGTGGGGCTCGCAGAAGAAGTCTTTAATCTTGTTGATCAATTCCTCCCTGCTCCTTCTATCGCATTCATCAAGAGCATCGAGGATGCACACGACTTCGCCAGTGTTGGTAGATCCGACACAATCTAACAGGATTCGCCAGAGCTCAGAGAAGTTTTGGGTCAGCTTTTCACCGTAGTTCTTGTGGCTGGCAGCGCATTTCCGATCAGGCTGCCGGCAGGGTTCAGGATGGCACGCAAGGCATTGGCGCCGAACATGCGGCGTTGGCCTCCCTACTTGAAAAAGAAATGGCAGACAGTCGAGGTCGTAACGTTCGTGGATAGCCGATGTTCATCAATCAGAGCTCGCGACAGGACTGACTTCCCACACCCGGGGCCGGCAGAGACCCAGAGAAGGCTAGACGTGTTGCTGTCTCGCCATGTACGGAATCTGTCGTCGTCGAGAAACCACTCGCAGGTGCCATCTACCTTCCGCGGGTTGAAGTTTTTGTAACCTTCGTGGTCGGATGTGAGGTCTTGAAGGAGAGCTCGTTCCTTCTGGTTGTCGTAGATTCTCTGGGTCTGCATCCCACCCTTGTCGAGAATCCGACGGATCTCGTCGAGAATGGTCCGCGACTACTATATCTCTTGCAGTTGGCAGTTCCAGCGTTCCCTAATTTCCCCTTCATTCAGATGAGCTATGCAGCTGCTGCACTCCTTGCTCAGCTTATCAATCTCTGTTGCGCTATTCCAATCCTTCCAGCCCGCCACGTTTTGCCAAGCGCGCGAAAGTTGAGCTCTGGAGAGATGGCATATGACGCGGGCCTGGTATTCTATGATGTATGAATAGAGCTTAGCTAGGGGTTCAATGAGGCGTTGGTAATGCTGTCGATGTTCAGATTGGAGATAGGACTTCTCGCAGATTGCCCAATAGACTTGGACATCGCCGATCGAATTGAAGCCTTTCAGCATAGCCTCATTTTGAGTGGTACCGCTTGTGAGGAGCTGCCCCGATCAGTATGTATACGCATAGGAGCTGAGAAGATCATATACCTACAGGGAGAAGTACGGAAACACCGGACCATGCCAACGCCGCGTACGGCTGACCGCTGAGAGCGTCCTTGACTATCGGGTCGGACCAGAGGAGAAACTTTGCCAACTTCTTCGCCTGCTCTCGTATCTTTATATCCTTCCCCAGAAGCGAGACTCGCCACTGCTTTTTCTCCCGATTTTCTAATAGCCGCGTTACGATTGACTGGACTAACCGCGGCACTGAAAGGTCGATGTTGACTGCGGTGTCGCCTTGTAGAGAGGCCAGATGCTTCGCATAGTCTGCCGTCAGCTCCGGTTCTCGCTCCCGAAATATCCTGTAGGCCAACCCCACGGATCGACATCGTGGCTCGGGGATGAGGGCGCGTCGGAAGCGGCGGGCTGGGCAGCGGACTGTGGCCCGGGCGAGGCGGCGGGAGTTGGGTTCGGGGTTGTGGAGCAGACGGCACGATCTGTTCTGGAGGGGGGACTGAGGGGACTTCGGATATGGAGGCTGGCGCCGACGTGGAGGGTAGGGCCGGCGCTGTCGGCGGGGTCGCAGGCGGAGATGGGACTCCGCTACCTCCTTTGGATCCGCCGCCGGGTTTATTCTTCCCCAGCAGCTTCTTCTTGAACCGCGAAAATCAACTCATGCTGTTCTGGACGCCGTCTACAGCGGGGGATTATTCACGGCTGTCTGCAAAATCGTTCTTGGGCGAGGAGAGGATTCGCCATTTTCGCAGCGGCAATCACGGGGCTGAACAACCTCTCCCTGACAGTCAGGTGGGCCAATGGTATCTCACCAGCACACGCCGACGGCCGCATTTAACTAGCCACCTAGTATCGTAGCCGCGGGCGCAGTATTTGCGAGAAACTGTAGATGTAAATCCGGAAGACTTGTGTTGATATTCGGAAGCACGAACGGTGGACGCCAGTGTACGTGCCTAGTCGTGATGACGTCTCATTAGTGTGCCCCAGGACCATTTGCCTTGTAACATGGACAGAGATAATTCTGAGAGTGATGAACTAGGATGTGATTTGCGAATGATGCAGGCCTGCAGTTGCCGCAGGTGAAACATTTTGTTCTATAACGGGATATTTACGGCGACACGTTGGATTTGCATCATATCGCCGGTCGCGACCGGCACAAATCGAAATATACGCCGGATATTCGGAAGGGGACCTACGGAACTGGCCAGTGCGATTCTCCGGTTGTCGTACGAGAGACGGGCGCGGTCCACACTCCCGATTGGGATTCGTCGGCAGTGGCTATAAGATCCTCGAAATCAACCTGGATCGGGAGTACCGCGCAGCGCCAATTATTGCGGTCGCAGCGCAGAATATGGGTAGTCGGGCGCCTTTTTTCATTATACAGCCCCAGGGGAATAAAGCTTGGTACGTTCGATGTGTTTTCTCTGGCAACGGTCAAACATGTGGCTAACTAGCTCGGTACCTTCCCGTGCACCGTCGCCAGCTCCTACCGCCGTCTCAGCATGCCTCGTACCTTGATAGGGCAAGAATTCCCGGGATTATCCCTCCATTTGCTTTTAAGACAAAAGAATACGACTTTTAACCCTCCAGCCCCCCACTTTTAACAAGACAATTATAAACATGCACGAAGTTAAAAGAGATCGAGCATTTAGTAGACCCCTTGATAAGGAGGTGGACGGAGACTGAGATGCAAAACTTGGTAACAGTCGCCAGTCCCTTGAGGCCACTGTAACGCGAGCCGGGTTATCTGCGAGAGACTTCGGCCGGGCCAAAACTAAATCATATATTTAGTATTTTTAGCACTACTCTAACAAGACCAACTCGATGCCTCATGGACATCCCCGCTCCCGTCATACTTTGCCTTCTTTGGATATGCACACAGGGGTCTTTGAGCCAGGACCCCTGAGCTAGCATTCAAGGGGATATTCCAACTCGTAGCGATGATAGAATCCACCTCCTTGCCATGCTCCACCCAGTCCATCAGTGCCATAAACACGTCATGCTTGGAATCCTTAAAGCCTGGGACCGACCATTCGTTAGTCGCCATTGATGTGGATTGAAATGCACCTGCAATGTTCCACGGAGCCCCCACGGTTGTGCTCCAGCAGTGCTGCATCCCAGGTATCTCAAAGTATTTGAACCAGTCATCAACGTCTCCCATGGCCTCTACCGTCCGGTTGTAGTAGAGTGGTGAGCCCTTCGTTGGGACGAGCGCGTCGGCAAGGCCATGGTACAAGATCATCTTACCGCCGCGCTTCTTGAACGGCGAGATGTCGTACTGCGTAGCGGTGGGCTCTCCCGGGTCCATTTTCTCGGCGTAGAAAACTATGCTGTCGTTGTACGTCCTCCAGTCCCAGTCGGGTTCGTCAAGTAGTAAGTATTTTTCGTATTCTGTGCCAAACGGACTCGGAACGTCGCCACCGAGCAGGATGTTCCATTGGTCCTCGGAGCCCAAGAGTAAGCCAGTGTATAAGAAAGTGCCGTCGTCTGAATAATAGTCACTGTAGACATTCTTTGCCGTCTCGATCTGCTCTTCGGTGAGGCAGTTCGACCTATTGTCTCCGATATCGCTACATTGGATTTTGCTAAAATCGAATGTACACAGCTCTGGTGCGCTCACGATGCCGTCCTCAACTCCATCAACACCGTCGCACTGACGGACAACTTCTTTTCCGATCATCGAGAACTGTGAAAGTGGAATATGCTTCGGGTCGGCGACCGGGAGGTTGTATATCCCTAGCTGAGTCACGTACGGGTTGAGATGCTTCACGTACCACGCTGGGGCACCAACGAGGACCCCATCGAAGCTTTCAGGAGAAATCTGTACCTCCTTTATACCCTGACGGCCACCTGTAGAACACCCATTGTAGTATGAGTGCTTTATTGGCTTCCCATAGTAAGCTTCTGTCATCTTCTTGCCAAGATCAACGGAGCCGTGGATGGCCCGCCAAGCCCAGTCGGTCTTCTTTTCTATATTATTGAGCGCCCACGAAGCATCTGTGACCGAGGAGTTGTGACCGGTGTCTGTTGACACCGCTGCCATGCCGTAGTGCGGACCTGGTGCCATGTCTAGCCAGTTGATACCTAACGCCAGGTTAGACACGGGAAGGATCAACAGTGAAACTGGAACACCTACCGCCCGCGAATCCGCCATTTCCTATCGCCAGGAACCTCGACTCCCAGTTTGATGCCGTTGGGAGAAACAAACCAAACCGATAGTTCGAAATTGCAGACGATGTGACATTGACGGTTATGGCGCAGAGCTCTGGTAGTCCCGTCGGGTTTGTCGGATATGCGATATTATGCAGTCCCTCCCCGTAGCTACCGCCTTCCTTGACGGAGGCAATATTTTCAATGACAGCGCCATCGGGAAGAATACCATCGAACGTCGACGCTACGCACTTAGCAGCACAACGCTTCGCGTCGACAAATCGACCAGCAAGAGCCAGCAAGGCCCAGGCCGTAAAGATGCCAAGACTACCCATGGAAGTCTGTAACGTCGGGTGCTTGTATTCTTGAGAATGAGGAGCTGAAGTCACTGCTGCGCTTGGGTAGATGGTTCACGCCCACCGTGATGGAATGGGGAAATTGAAACTAATTAACCGGGACACACGGGTGGACTTCTACCCGCAACTATGAGAGGCGAGAATTAGCAACCATGTATGAGTGCGCCTTGTGGAAACATTTGCGGCTGTTACAGGCAAATATGACGATGGATAAATAAGAAGTTGATTAAGGTAGGTGTGCTACAGAGCCCCTATTTATCTATGTTACAAGTTGCGCGGGCCTTGTGCTGCGCCAAGGCACAGCGAGCGAGATCGTACCGAAAAACCGAGTTGTACCGAAATGTACCGTCCTGCTTACTGTCCCGCACACCGAACAACGCTTTATCCCAACCGAACTCGGTGTGGACAGGGGTTCTCAACCATCGAGAGATGCGATTGGGATGGTGCGGGGTATAACCAAGCCAGGTTAGCCTTCTAACATCATTGGATGACACTTTGGCCCGAGGCAGACGGCAAATGGTCGCATATGTGGAGGAATGGGAGGTAAGCGGGCTTCTCACATAGGAAAGGGTGTGTTCCTTCACCCTCCATCATCCGCAACTACCGGCATTAGCGTATTGCCCCTTTCAGTCTTTTGGGAGTCATCCGGGCCCCCAGACTCTCTAAGCCACCATCTCCCAATTTCCAATTAGCCTTATGGGGTTTCCCGAATTTCGAATGACTAATATGGTGGGCTGTGTAAGTAATGCGTTGCTTCAAGGTTATGCGCAGGCAGAGCGACGACGTACAGTGCAGTCGAGGAGTAAAGAGCAATAGAGGCTGTGTCCCGACTGCGGTAGAGCCCGAGGATTGGTGAGCAGATAACACTGTGTTGCGGTTGAGGGTGGGAGGCAACAGTAACAACTAGTGTAAGGTGCAGAGATATTCTTGGGAGTTCCTCGTTCAGGTGCCTTGGCAAGAAGTTCGAGACATGGCTATGTTTTGAGAACCAAGTTATAAACGAGGTTTGATACATGCTAGTTTTCTACAACGTGGTAGCCACGGCATGCCGTGTACTAATACGTGGCTCTCGCAGAAAATATTCAGTACGAATCTGCGTGTCACTAATTGGACTCAATCTCGATAATGTCCAGTGGGATACCTAGTAAACCCCACACCTCGCGCTACTATACGGCAGCTCAACAACATTGAAAAGTGGGAGGCCGTACCGGCGAGGGGATATGTTTGTGTGGTCGATGGCAGTAGGGAATTGATCGCGGCAGGTTCCCAGTACTCCGGTTCCTGGAGGATCACGTCCCATAATTGCACTAGACCATCAACTCTAGCTGAGCTAACGGGACACTAGGGTTAAAGGAACCCTCGGAGAAATGACTTGGTGAATTAAGTAGCGCGATTGTTACTAACTTAAGATCTCTCATGATAAGGCAGGACCCGCAATCCAGGCTGATTTTGCGTAGAGATCTAGATTAGAATATTTCCTCATCTAGTTCCATATATGGTAAATACCTACCAAGGTCGCGTTGAATGAACCATGATTCATTGTACAATAGTGCCACGTACTCCCTCGGAGAAATTTTCCGAAGCAGGGCGGAAGAATTAAACATAGTCTGCCTCGGCTCGGTTGACGCCTCGAGTTGTCATAAATGGATCCCGGTTTCGATAAACAGGATCTTTTACTAAGCCCTGGCAAATACTAACGAGTGTACCTAGTAAGTTGCATTATGAGCTTCAGAGTCTGCCAGTTGGAACGGGTCACATGGTCACAGCTGCGAGAACTAGCCCAGTCCTTAACCCCATAAATATAGGAGAGATGCACCTCCAGCTATTTGCACGATGATGTGAGACCTTCCCATTCGTCCCAAGATTGGAAACGTTGGTGTAAGTCCCGGCCTCTCGGGTTATTTACCCCGTCGCAGGGCATAATTTCTCCGCCGCCAAACTCTTAGCTCGAAAGGCGACAACACTTCCCCACACTACTTACCCCAGAAGCTCACAGTTTCAGGGATACTATAAAGTTGCGATGGATTCCGTAGTATTCTATCAACCTTGTCCCACAAACTCTCGCCAGGGCCCTAGTCAAGATGAAGTTCTCTGACAGAATATCCTGGCTCGTTCCGCTGGCCCACCTGAGCCAAGTAGCATCAGCATGGACGCCCCCACCAGAATATAAGATCACCCCCTCTGCTGACGGGCACTTCTTCGAGGATAGCACCGGTGCCCCCTTCTTCTGGCAAGGCGACACGGCATGGCTCCTCTTCCACCGCCTAAACCGGTCCGAGGCCGACACTTATCTCTCGGACCGAGCGGCGAAGGGCTTCAACATGGTTCTCGCCGTAGGGTTTTCGCAGATCGGAATCGATAGTCCTAACCGGAACGGCGATCTTACATTCATAGATGAGGACCTTACCAAGCCGAACGAGGCGTACTGGGCATATATTGACGACATCGTGGAGCTTGCCTGGGAAAAAGGCATCCGTATCGCGATGGTCCCAGCGTGGGGCAAATACATCCATTCTAGCGACGACGAAGGAGACGTCGTTGACGAAAAGACGGCTCGAGTGTTTGGGGAGTTTATTGGTTCACGGTACCCGTACCTCCCTAAGATCCTTGTCGCAGATACGAACCCGTACTGGACGAACAAGTCCGCCGTCAAGGCCGACTACGCCGCGGGCGGGGTACCGCCGGTTTACAAGATTACAGACTGGACGCCCATCTACGACGAGCTGGCCGAGGGAATTGTCTCTGGGGAACGCGCCACCGTCAATGACGCTAAGTGGCAACCGATTATCACCATCCACCCGACCAACCAGTGGTTTGCGGGTGGACCAGTTGCAGTCGCTTCGGCATTCATGGGCAACAAAGAGTGGCTCACTCTTGACTCTAGTCAGTCTGGGCATGCCGATTTCCCTCCTAATGCCCCTATTCCCTGGTGGAACGCCCGGCGTGGATGGGAACCAGTGGAGATGATGTATGCCGTTGGTGAAACGACTCCCGGGACAAAGAGGCCTGCTCTCGACAACGAGGCTCACTACGAGAATCGGTACGATAACGGGAAGAATACGTATCCTTATTGGAACGCAAGCGATGTGAGGACTGGTAGCTGGCAGGCCGTAAGCTTTCACTGGGATTAAGGTAGCACGGATTTGATAAAAGTATGCTGACTCGCATAATAGGCGTTTTCTGGTGCTGCGGGCGTTACGTACGGGGCGGACATGGTCATGCAGTTCTACATCCCGGGTCTATTCTCTCCTGACGGAAGCGGACCGGCAAGTTCATGGGCGGACGATATCAAACTCCCCGGTGCCGGCCAGATGCAATTCATCCAGAAGGCCATACTCGATCGCGGGAATGAGACTTACTTTTCCCGAGTTCCAGCCCAGGACGTCATTGTTGGAAATGCTGGTAAGCACTCGTCTCTCTTTTATTCCTGTACTGCCGATATCTAACGAGAGGCCCTAGGTTCTGATGACAAGAGAGTCACTGCTACCCGGGATTCGAAGGGATCATGGGCCATGGTTTACACCCCGACTGGCGCTCCGTTCTCGGTTGACTTGAGCAGCTTGAAAGTTTGCAAATTGCAAGCGAGCTGGTATGACCCATTGAGTGGAAAGTATGACTCATTTAACTATACGAAGCCAGCAAGCGGGAAAGTGGCCAAATTTACACCGCCCTCGGCCAACAGCCATAAAGATTGGGTGCTCGTTTTAGAAGACCAAAAGTAACTTCAGATTAATAAACATTCGCAATGGAGTCACTCTCAGCCGATTTTGGATAGTTAAGGTTGGTGTTATGCCACGGTTGTCATGTCTCGCAGGCAACGAACCGAGTTGCAAGGAACTAGCCCAGCGAGATAGTGGTTTAAGGGCGCAGCAACAACCTGGTAATTATATTTCCAATGAAGTTTCTCTGAAACCAGCCCATTACATGGTGCCCCTCGGCTCCTCTCATTGTGCATTGAAGTTAGATACCTGTATCACTTGGCTTCGTGCTATGTTCTCCGTGCAAACCGGAGGGACTCGCAACTGCGATGCTTGATGACCAATAATCATGGGGGGGTTGCGACTTGAAATACTGGATACCCTATTCGTCATCCGATACGGAGTTAGAAGCGAGAAGTGAGACGAAGGTCAACTGTAAAAAGTTGATTGGAAGCGGTGCTCTAGAAGAAGTTACCCCTCACTATTCCGGTGTTCACTCAGGACATATCTTTGAACTACTGATTCCATTATGCAAGTTCTTCTATCTAGATGCCGCAAGGTCATGATATAGTCCTTGTACATAGACGTTTTGCTAGTCGAGGACTCGGCGGTGGAGTCGGTGTGCGGCATTCCGTTCGTCGTCTAGCAGTCGACCTCGGCCCAATTCTCCCCACGAACCTCTGTCCTTCCAGTTTGAGCTGTTCCTTGAGTTTCCGGTACTGAAAGACACGCTCTACCGCAATTGTGAGCGGCCGATGAGTCTGTGCGATTGCCTTGAAGTGTTGTAGGTAGGGGAATTGGGAACTGCGGGGGCGAATCTGGACGGCGTCTTTCGCCGCAATCATCAACAGCGCCTGCAGAATAAGGTGGGCGTTATTTCCCGCGCAGGTCGTTCTTGGGAGTGAGATCTGGAGCAGGTTCAGGAACTTTGGTAGGTTGTACCGATAGTGCAGACGAAGGGGACGCCGCGCCGCTTCCATCGTGTCGATTGAATAAAGCAATTTACCATCAACTTGGAGGTGCCTCAGAAATTCAAGGCCGGAAGCGGCGCTGTGACCCACGGTAATGTAATCTCTCCCATGGACCAGGAACTGGATTATTTGTCTGATATTGGATACCGGCATTTCTTCATTTGATCCAAATAGAAACTCCTCGGCGTCCTCCTCGTCGCTGCTGCAGGGCCCGATCTTGAATTGGTAATGAATTGGTAAGACCGGATCGCTAGGTCTAACTGGGGAGCTGTCGGTGACTTGGTACTGAAATCAAGCAGAGCTCGGGTATCCAGAGTCGATACGCCCATGGTAAACGGTTGGTCGGGTATGCCCTGCGTCCTTGCCAGGGGTGTATCGATATCCACGGCGACGAACATGAAGTCCCCCATGACCGAGTTTGGAAGTTTCGTGCCGAAGTCGACTCCAGGAAAGTCTGACCAGGGTCCGAGGCCGCCGCCATATCCAAGGAACTGTCGAAGGGCTAATATGCTATGCCTGGAGTATTTGGTATCTGGCCGCCTATCAGCTCGGGGGGGTGTCGATGCTGAGGATGATTCCATATTCGGGCTGGGCAGCTGCGGGAAATCTTCTTCGGGATAGGTAGGTATTGGAAGTGAGGTAGGGTGCAAATCTGGTATCATCGATCAATCGAGAAAGCACACCGCAAGCCGGGGTGTTCGTTGAGGCAAAATCATGGCCCCTCAAATGATGGCTCCTTGTGAAAGATATATAAACATGTGGAAATAGCAGGGGAGTGGACATCGAGACATGTCGAATATCCACTGGCCTGAGGAAAGCTTAATAAACTCTAGGCCCGCGTCTCTTGGATACAAGTGAATGGTTGAGGTTATCCTACGTCAAATCCTGCGTCAAGGTTGGTCAACCTTATCTAGGTGCCTGTAACTTTAAAGATTTGGAGGCGTGAGGCAGACGTGGCCTAGGTACGTCGTAGTTCTAGCAGGTATCGTAGAAATATGCGAGGGAACAATAAATGTTCCATCGGTTTGCATAATAACTGACAATAATAGTGTGTCGGTGGTGCCCGCCGGTGTTGGGGGTTAAGTTCGTGGGCGAATTTCGTCTTTAATTTATCCAGGTTGGCGAGGGGGGTTTGTGCTTGTACTGTATCTTTTCTCACACCGGAATATGAAGAAGAAAAAAAATACTTTTCTTATGTTACAGACGCGGTACATGTTCAAGGAGACAAGAACGGGCATGTATCTAGGAAATTAGCAAGTGACCTAGGATGGGTTTGAGCTACCTTGATCCCATATCCCATCACAATCTCAACTCACACACCCAGGCGATCTACCAGCCCGTATCGACAGGAAGGCTGGCTGACCCAATGGCGAGTAGATGCAAGTAGACTGGTATGTGTGTATACAATCGGCAGAATAGTATGGTTCATAGGGACAAAGAGCTTCCGATAATAGAAATAATTAAGTTTTATCTAGTAGAGTAGCATGGTGATGCAATAAAGAGGTGTGATCTCAGGATATCCCAACGCCCTAGGGGCGATAATTACAAAATATACACGCCTCAAGCTCTGACGATGCAGGCGAGGTCCCCGACTCCGGTCCGCTATTGAACGCCGTTTCCGCTACGCCCAGGTCTATCAGCAGTCTTTACAGTCGCTTCCGGCCCCCTATGAAAAATGCTCAAATCAAATGCCAAGACAATCAATCCACCTTTCCATGAGAAAATCCCGCTCTAGGAGCTACGGCCAGCCTAGGCCATACCGCCGGCTTCAATGTTCTTTCCCTTAACGCTCTTCCACTCGACGAACGAGCTGCCCACAATCGTAACGGCCGCCAAGCTCGCGCTGACCAGGAAAGTCTTCGTCAGGGCGTTGCTGTACGCCAAGGTCACGCCGGGAAGCATCGCAGCCGGGATGGAGGTCTGGATGCTGGTGGCGCCGGTGTGAAAGACGACCATGGGATCGAGGCCCGGGACGTACTCGAGGATGTAGGCGACAAGCTTGTTGGTGAAGACGTTCTGGGCGATGGACACAAACAACGCACCGCCGAGCGTCTGCATGAAGACGATGACACTGGTACCAGTGGGCACGTCCTTCATGTCGAGGACCGTCTGCACGGCCATAAGAGGCTGTTGCATACCGAGGCCGACGCCTGCACCAGCAAGCACCTGGAACCCAATCCAAGTGGGACTGCCAGTGTCGGGCTTGAAGGTAGAGATCAGTCCAAAGCCGATGGACATAGCGACGGTACCGGCAATCATGAATGGTGTGTAGTAGCCCCAGACCGTGACAGCGGCGCCGGCTACGAGCGACATGACGACGACGCTGATGAGCATAGGAAGGTTCATCAGGCCCGAGGAGACGGCAGACGCGCCCTTGACGGCCTGGAACCAGATAGGGAGATAGTAGACGCTGGCGAGGAAGGCGGCACCGGTCGCGAAGGCGAAGACGGCCGAGGCCCAGACGGTGCGCTTCTTGATGATCCTCGGTGGGACGGTCGCATGGTCTTGCTGCTTATACTGCACGAAGAGGAAGGCAGAAATGAGGACCCCAAAGAGGACAAAAAGGGCGATGATCCTCCCGTTGCTCCAGGCGTAGGTGGTGCCACCCCACTGGAGAGCCAAAAGCAGGCAGATGATGGCGGGCATGAATAGCGAGGTGCCGATCGGGTCGAACTGCCAGATCCGCACACTCCACGGCTCGTCCTTGACGGTCTTCCGCTGGGGGTCCGGGAAGAAGAGGGCAATGACGAAGATGGTGATGGCGCCGATGGGGAGGTTGATGTAGAAACACCAGCGCCAAGTGACCTTGTCAGTGAACACGCCGCCTAGCAGAGGGCCTGCGACGGAGGCGATGCCGTACATGGAGCCGATCATGCCGGTGAAGGCGGGCCGGCGGTTGAGGGGCACGCTGTAGGCGAGGATGATGAGGGCGCCGGAGAAGATGCCAGCGGAGCCCAGGCCGGACACGGCTCGGCCGATGATGAGGGTTACGGAGTTGTTGGCGACACCGCAGATCAGGGAGCCGATCTCGAACAGGGCAATGGCGATTAGGAATACCCACTTAATGCTGAAGAAGGTGTAGAATTTGCCGAAGAGGAGTTGCAGAGCTGCCGTCGTGAGGAGGTAGGCTGGGGGGTTGTTAGTTAGGGTGGTGGTGGTCGCGGACACCTAGAACTGATTGGATCCAATGCTTACCACTTCCGTACCAACCAACATCCCCCAAGCTCTGGAATTGATCCGTAATCTTGGGGATTGCTGTCGCAATAATGGAATTGTCGAGCGCCATGAGGAAGACGGCCAAACAGAGAGCAAGGCTAATGAGGCCGAGCCTCAGGCCGGTGGGGTACTCGCTGCCATCTTCCCGTGTCTGCGTGGGTTGGAGAGACTTCCCTCCAGCATGGGATGCTGATGTGGGCGCTCTCGCAAGGTCGCCGTGCTTCTCGATCTCCGCCTCGGCAACTTCTGCGGGCGCGGTGATAGACTCGACCTCGGCCTGTCCAGGTCCTCCGGGTGTGGCAATGGAGCGCCCAGAGACGGTGTCCGTCTCAATCGCGCTGTTATCCTTCTCGAAGCTTGATCTACTTGGCGCAATGGTGGGCGCCTGTGATTCGGGCACTGCCGCCATGGAGTCACGACTTGGCTCCAGCATGGTGGGTTTAGCTCCACCGGAAAGTGGAGAGATTTGTTGTTTAAAAAGTGGGAAGAGAATTGGAACGAAGGAAAGTCGTGTGAACAACGTTGGACTTGGGGTAAGATGTAGAGAGGCCGGATTAAAGAAGAGAGATAGGGAACGAAAAGAAGGTCAAGACATGGCGAAGCCTTTTTTGCAGGTGAGATTAAATAAAAAGAAGTCTCGGAAACTTCTACCCCTGTTTGCGAGCTTGGCACTAATTCGAATGACTCCTTGCCCATTGCGCCTTGTGGGTTCGTGGCGTCCCAGCTGTTAGGTGACCGGGTTGCTGCGCAGACGGACGCTCCGTAGCGCCCGATAGCGCGGTTGCTTTGTCAGTGGTTGCGCGTGCCTGATATACGTGCGGCGTGGTGGCCTGGCCTTCGCAGTTCCAGTTGAGCCGCTTCCCGACCCGGTTTGGGAAAGGTGGGCTGGATGCCGGGCGTGTTGCTTGCCAAGTGCCGATGATAGCAACGGTATCCCGTACTACAGTACATGCAACCACCGCCAAATTTCTCCGTTCCCCAATGGATGCGGAGCATTTAGGACTTTCGCGACATTCTTGCACCATTTGTTCACTTTCCTTTGCTCACAAAATCCCCGAGGGATGGACGCCCAATGGACGGTGATGGACAGAAGGGGACGGAGTTAACAAGCGTATGCCTGATCTTTGTTGGCCGACGGAATTGGCAACGGACCGCATTTCGGACTTCTTGCGAAACCCGTGTCATCTCAGCCAAAAACCCAAGCCACGCGGCAAGTCGCTGGTTGCTCTCCGGAATTCGAAAATGCCCCCGCTTGTTTACCAAAAAAAAAAAAAAAAAGAAAAAAAAAAAAAAGAAGACACCAAACAACCAA
>Ga0164242_10004032_pt1 | contig 16551 bp, 14 predicted proteins | sample OricomgcompostMG_FD_108783 | JGI IMG/M metagenome (GOLD analysis project Ga0164242, IMG submission 108783) | Miracle-Growth compost microbial communities from Emeryville, California, USA - Original compost - Miracle growth compost (MG) ...
GACAGTCCGGAGTGTCTCCTTTCGGGAACCCAGATTCGATAACGGACACTTCGGGAATCGGCCAGTCGGTTACGCGATCTATTTTTGGCCGTTCAACGTCGCTTCAACGTCGCTTTTGATTTTTCCCAAAGCTGCCCTCGTTTGCCGCGTCGGAAACGAACGCCATTGGATAGATGGCCGACGTTGGCTTGCACATGGCGCACAATGTCTCCGGTATATATAACAGTGCGATGTGGTGGCGAAGACGTAATCACCCCGAGGCCGTCGCGGCCGGCTCAGATGATCAGCTTCGTGCGCAGCTTACGGAAGCCAGCGCAAACCTGCGTCGCCAAATCGAAGTGCAAAATTTCGTCCGCTACTCCCGCGGCGGAGACTATGGCGGCGACGATCCCATGCTTCCCCGACATATATCATTCTAGGCGCTGCCGAAGCGTGCCGGGTCGATTGCCATGACGATCGTCGAGGAACTCGGCCGCAAGGATGCGGTCGATGCGGAAATGTCGAAAGTCCTCTCATAGCTCGCACCAGGCGGCCAGCATGCGTGTATCCTCGAGAAAACCAAGGATGATGGGCTATACCGCCCCAACGGTCCGTTTGCCGCGTTCGTCGCGATAGTCGATCCGAATCTTGCGGCTTTCAGAACACCGATGTGTTGAAGATCAGCCCGATCGTCTTGCCGGCAGCGTCGGTCGCAGCCAGCGCCTCCCACACTTCGTCTGGCTCATTCGCGGACATTGGCGCGTCGCCGTAGCTCAACGTCGGCTTGAACTTGCCCGAGGTCACCGCTACGCAATGCTGCGCCTTCAGGGCTGCCTTGAACCGGCTTTCTCGTACGCCATGGGATGCCTTGGCCGATTGCGGTATCGCCTGCACTACCACCCGTGCCGCCGCCGGTGTCGCGCAGCGATAGGTCGTCCGATCCTGGCTGGCCCATTCACTAATGTCGAGTACGTGGGTGGGTGCAAAAGTTTCCCAGAAGTCCGAAGACGGTTTCTTGGCTTCATGCGTTGCAGCCGTGCCCGCGCTGGCAATTCCCAGCACCATCGAACCCATGCATATTCCCATCAATGTTCTCCGCATGGTCATTGATCCTCCCCTTCTTCTTCGCGCCGTGTTCTCCATACTGGCCAACATGCGCTGCGGATATTGCGATGAATGTTGTTTCTCAACCGGAATACCTCGGCTCACGATTGACCTCGACCCGATCCAAGTCAATATAAATCAGGCTGCGGCTGCCGGTAGGCGGATGCGGCAACGGTTCGCAGGAGGGGGGCATGGCCGTGGAAGTCAAATCGTCCTGGGCGGAGTTGGGCTCGTTCGTCGAGCTTGGAGCGGCGAACCGCAAGCTCAAGGCGATGCAGGGGCAATTGGCGGAGGCCAACGATCTCCAGCGCCGGCAATTGCAGCGCCAGATCGAGGCGGAGCGCCGTGCTGCCGAGGATCGTGCCCGCTATGCCGATGCCAGGCAGACGATCTTCGAGGAGCGAAAGCGCGCCGAGGCGATTCTCGATGACCAACAATTAACTGCGGGCCAAAAATGTAACGAATTGCTTGGCTCGTGGGCGGTGATCACACCGATCGGGGAAAGCGATTTCGAAGATTTCCGCGACAAGGAATATGTCCGTGAGACCCGCGATCTGGTGCGCAAGGGGATCGAGGCGTTTCCCGATCACGCGCTGGTCGCGGTGCGCAGCATCGTCGATCAGCGTATCGATGTCATCCGCCGGATGCAGATCGCTGTAGGCTATGCCGACGCGCTGACCCGCTATCAGGCCAATCGGGCACAAGGCAGAAGGCTGGACCTGTCGACGAAAAACCTGGTGATCGGCGGCGTTGTCGGATTTCTGCTGCTCATCATTCTGCCGATGGTCATGATTCCGTTGCTGGTGATCGGTGTTCCGTGGTTCCTCATCGCCAGGAGCAAGAGCCCCGCGCGATCGTCCGCGCAGATACTTGAAGAGGCGCGAGCGGACTTCACCGAGGCGATCGAACGCCACCGCGCCTTCCAGGCCGGAGACCCGAGTCTGCCGGACCCGATCGCGATGCCGCCGCTCGCGCCCGATTATACCGGCATGGATTTGCAGCGTGAGCTAGCCGATCTCTATCGCCGGTGGGGCGCGCAGCAAGGGCGCTTCGAACTCGCCGAGGCCGATCTGTTGAAACGGTCGCCCGAGGCGCTGGCCGGGATCGAGCCTGAGCCAGACTATGATTTGACGAGCGCCGAGAAGCTTGAAGCGGCGCTGGAAAAGGAGCGCAGTCGGCAAAGGATCATCGAGGATCGCCTCATGGCAAGATACGACGATCCCATTCACCTCGCCCCGAGGACGGGCACGGCGGCGGAATAAGTCACGCCGGGATCAACGGCACGGAACGGGGAAATATGCTGCACCATCTGGCGGACTTGCTGGGTATCGGCGGCCTCAGCGTCGATAACGAGATCGGCGCGGGCGAACTGGCGGTGGCCTTCGTCGTCCTCATCGTCACCCTGGCGTTCAGCATCCTCACGCGTCGCCAGACGCTGCGTGTCGAACGCTCGCAGACCTATCTCTCGCTCGAAATCTATTCGGGTGAGGTGTTCCGCTATGAAGCTGAGCATCATGCCGTGCTTGCGCCTTATCGCACCCTTGCGCCGCCCGCCGATGCCCAAGCCGCGACAGATGCGGCGGCGACCGGGCGAGCGTTCAACCTCTATTTCCTGACGCTCAACCTGTTCGAGGTCTGCGCCCGCTTCCGCCGCCAGCACATCATCGACGCGAACGTGTTCGCAAGCTGGGTCGCGTGGTTCTACGACACGCTCGACGACTGGTTCTTCCGCGCCAACTGGGCCGAACTGCGGACCAACTACACCGACGATGTGCGCGACATTTTCGATTTGGGGGTCGCGCAGTTCGATCGCTATGGCGATGCCGACGATGTGGAGGCCGATGCGCTGCGGCGCGCCGATTTCTATCGCAGCGTCGCCGCTGTGATGGGATGCAGGGAGATTGCCGCTTGGCCGGACAAAACCAGGATGCGCGCGCTGGCGCCGCCGCCGATGCTGGGGCCAATAGCGACATGGCTGATCTCGCATGGGTGGCGACGGCCGCCGAGCGCGAGGCGGCAGGCCGTTTCCTCGCCGCCGCGGTAAAGGACGACGCCCGCTACATCAGTCACGGCGAAATTCAGTGCGGGCTGAGCCCCGACGGCCGCCGCTGGGCCGATGACCTCGGCACGCTGCTCGCCGAGGACATGGCCGGGATCGGCGATGATCGCTCGGTGCTGGTCGCGCGCGGCGCGACGGCCGCGATCGTCGGCGTCGCGATCGTGTTTTGGGTGGCGACGCCGCGCGTCCGTTATGCGGTGCTGGAGGATTTGGCGGTGGCGCCGGCGATGCGATCGCACGGGCTGGGCGAGCGCATGACCGACGCGGTGGCCGCCGAGGCGCGGTCGCGCGGGGCGGCATGGCTGTTTCTTGAAAGCGGCCGCGACAACCACCGTGCACATGATTTCTTCACGCGCCACGGCTTCACCGAGATGTCGCGTGTATTCGCGCGCAGACTGGACGCCTAAAAGCGCATCAGGCCGCAAAGCGAGCGCTGATGGACATCCGCCGCGACGTGAGGTTGGGCGGGCCGATCGTCACGGGCTTTTTCGCCGGCGACGACTTCAAGGTCGAGGACGAGGTGCTGGTGCACCCGCCGTTGCCGTTGATCGGGGCGCTGGAACAGCGTCGCCTGGGCGTGGAAGCGATAGACAGCCGCGTCGGCGATCGCGCCTGGGGCGTGCTGCGCGGCGAAGGCCGCTGGATCGCGGCGGCACTGTATCCATTCGCCCAGGGACCATCGGCAATCGTCTCTCGCTGTTGCTTCAAAAAACAACCTAAGTCAGCATCCTCGCGTTCTGGATAGCGGCGGAGGGGGACGTGCTGCTCTTCTTAATTGTAATTCTGCTGTTGGGCATCCTGATCGGGGTGGGCCAACATATGCAGGGCCGAAAAACCGAAATCGCCATTCGCGCCAAGATTGCGGAGGCACGCCGTGATGGCCGCGTTGACTCTGACAAGTCCGACGACGAGTTGATCCATGAATCGCTTCAGAAGCAACAAGCCTTTGGAATGGGACTCTTCAAGCGCCAAGCGATAGCGCTGGGGGTCCTGCTAGGCGGAATGATCTTTATGTTGATCGGCTTTTCCAAGGAGAGCAATTCGATCGGCGGCAGCACCATCGGCTTGCTGATGATCCTGATCGGTATGGGCATCGGAATTTACGGCTTCGTCCGATTGGCATTGGTTTTAAGAGTGCGCTTTCGAGCCGAGAGCGGAACCGGCATCTCAATTTCTGACATTCGACCGCGAGGATCGCCGGGCGGAGCGCGGGCGCTCGGCTAGATTAGCCGGGTCGCTCGCCCGAACGGGCGGCGAGCGCGTTTAGCGCCTCGAACTTGCGGTGCTGGAAGACATCCGATTGCGGTGAGGCATAGGCCACCGCAGCGGCGCGCAGGCTGATCGCGGCATCTTTCCAGCGGCCCGCGTGCGCAGCGATCTCGGCGTGCGCCAGATCGACATTCGCGCCCCAGTTGGGATCGGACGCCAGCTCCGCCACCGCCTTGCGGTCGATATGCGCGATCAGCGGCGCGGCGGCAGCGTCCTGCCCGGCTTCGATCAGGCATTGCGCGAACGCGACGGCAACGCCCTGGGTCAGCGCCGCCTTGGCGCCGAACGCCTCGAGCGAGGCGCGATAGGCTTTGCGCGCATCCGCGACGCCGCTGGCGACATCGGGCGCCCGGCATTCCGAGGTCGCCATGTCAGATAACGCGCCGATGGTGCGGAAGGCGTGCAGCCCCTGCTGCTTGAGCGCGATCGCATAAAGCTCGCGGCCATCGGCGATCGAGGCGCGATAATCGCCGAGATTGCCATAGGCCTCGACCCGCGCCGCCAGCGTCTGCTGGACGAGGCGATGGTCGGGGCCGAGCTGTCGGCGCATCAGCGGCAGCACCGCCGACAGCGTTTCCACTGCATCGGCAAAGCGGCCTTGGTAGAGATAGGCTTGCCCGAGGTTCATCCGGAGCAGCAGCACGTCGGGATTGGTCGGCCCGAGCAATCGCGTCTGCGCGGCGAGCAGCGGCCTGATCTCGGCCTCCGCGCCCTTGCCGTCGCCCAATCGGATCAGCGTGAAGGCGTGGCGCTGGTGAAAATCGTTGCGGGTGCGCGTGTCGAATTGCGCCGGCATGGTGTCGGCAAGCCGCGCGGCAAGCCCGAACTGGTCGCGCGAGACATGGACGTCGCCTCCGGCCAGCTCCGCCATACCGCGCGCCGAGGCGAGCCACACGCGCACTTCCGGATCGATGCGTTCCTCATCCTTCGGCAGTCGGGCGCGCTCCTGCGCGACGATCGCCTGCGCGTGCTCGACCGAGCCCTGCGTATAGGACAGCGCCTCCATCGAGGCGTGTTGCAGCCGCGCGATCACCGCCGCCTTGCTGTCGGCGGCGCCGGCGCGGGCATAAGCCGCGTCAGTCTTGGCATAAGCGACGCGTGCTGCCGCCCAGTCGGACTGCTGGGCATAGACGCGGGCCAGCGTGTGATAGAGCCGTGCGGCGACCAGCGGGGCGTTGCCGAAGCGGCGGTCGATCTCCGGCTCGGCGCGGCGCGTGGCGTCGATCAGCGTCTCGCCGACGCCGCCGCTTTTCGACGGATCTCCCCGCGCCAGCAAGTCGTCGGCGAGGAAGCTGTTGATCGCGGTGGTGATCGCCGCCTGGCGCTGCGCCTCGTCGCGCTCTTGCGAGGTTTGCCAGGCGGCGATCGACGCGCCGACGACACCGAGCGTGAGCGCGACACCGGCGGCGATCACCCAGGGGCGGCGGGCACGCGCGCGTTCCGCCTCGCGCCGGAGCCGGTCCTGTTCACGCGCCTCGGCTGCGGCGCGGTCGGCCTCGGCGCGCCGGGCGTCCAGCGAGGCGAGATTATCGGCCAGCAGTTCTGCCGAGGCGAAGCGGTCGGCGGGATCGAGCGCCGAGGCACGGGCAATGTCCGCGCACAGCAACGGATCGCCGACCAGCTCCTCCCAACCCGGCGCGAGCGGGCGATAAAGATCGCCGACGACAAGCTGGAACAAGATCAGGCCCAGCGCATAGATATCGGCTGCCGCCGACGGCGCGCCGCCCCCGATCAGTTCGGGCGCGACGTAAAAGGGCGTTCCGGCCGGCGACGAGGCGCTTCCGTCGGGGGTTTCGGTGATCGTCATGCCGGTCAGCGCCGCGGCGCGAAGATCGGGATGGTCGAGAACCGAGCTGCCGAAGTCGATCACGCGGACGCTGGCCTGGCCCTCCTGTGCCGACACCAGCAGGTTCGACGGCTTGAGGTCGAGGTGCAGCACGCCGCGCCCGTGCGCGGCGGCGACGGCGCGCGCCGCTTGCTCGACGAGCACGATCCGGCTGGCGCGATCGAGGCCGGCGCCGTGCTGCACGAACCATTGCCCCAGATCCATGCCCGCATCCGGGAAGGCGAGCCAGGCGGGGACACGATCGAACGCGCGCGCGACCGGCAGCACAAATCTCGCCGCGCCGTCGCCGGTCGAGGCGAGCACCTGCGCGGCGCGCGCCTCGCGCTTGAGCTGGCGCAGCCGGCCGGGCGTCTCAGCGAACTTGAAGACGCGCGTTTCCCCTGCTTCCGAGCGGGCGAGCCAGACATCATCGGCATCGCCGCGCGCCAGCGGCCGATCGAGCCACCAGCCGTCCGCACCCGGCACGGGATCGCCGGGCAGGAACCCGATCCGCGGGCGATCGCTCGCTTGCCCACATTGCACATCCGCGCCGGCGGCAATGCGGTAGCCGAGCTTCGGCACTGTCTCGACGATCGCAGCCTCGTTGCCGAGTGCTCGGCGGAGCTTGGCGATGGCTGTCGGCAGCGAGGCGGGCACCACCGTCACGCCCGGCCAGACCAGGTCGAGCAGCTCGTCCTTGGTGACGACCTCGCCGTTGCGGTGGAGGAGCGCCAGCAGCAGCTCCATTGGCTTCTGCTCGATATCCACGTCGCATCCGGCGACGCGCATCCGCCAGCTCGATTCGTCGATCGTGACCGCGCCGACCGTCCAGATCAGCCGACTGCGCCCGGAACAGCCCGATTTGCGCGCCATAGCTCCCCCAGCCACGCTTCATAACTTCTTGATGAGCGTCGCTTCCCGAGAACAGCATATGTTGTTGCGGCAGATCAACGATCCATTTGAATGAGGGAGGCCGCGATGAAGGGACGGGTTCTTGGATTTTCCGCCGAAACCGGCACTGGCGTCATCAACGCGGAGGACGGACGGCGCTATTCGTTCACCACCGCCGACTGGCAGGCGGGGCGGCCGGTCGATGCCGATATCCGCGTCGATTTCGAAGCTTATGGGGAGACGGCGAAAGGTATTTACACCGATACGGCCGCGGGCGGCGTGGACGTCGCCGCGCTGGCAGCCTCGCCCGCGGTGGGCAAGGCCCGGGCGCTGCTTACCGACACCATCGCCGTGCCGATCGCGATCGTGCTGCTGATTGCTTGCGTCCTGCCCGCGCTGACCATGCCGCAAAAGAGCGTGTCGCTGTTCGACCTGCCGTCGATCCTGTCGATCGCTAATCCATTTGCTGCGCTCGACGGCGATGGCGGAGGTGGCGGCAGCGCTGGTTTCAAGCTGTTCCTGATGCTGCGCTTCGCCGCGCCGCTGCTCGCGCTGACGCTGATCTGGCAGGCGTGGCGAGGCGCGAGACTGCGGCTCGTCACGCTGGCGGCGGGCGCGGCGGGGATCCTGGCCTTCCTGCTGGTGCTGCTGGTCAAGGCCGGCCTGACCTCGGGAAGCGGCCCATTCCGCGAAGCACTGGGGCAAGTGCTCGGCACCGGCATCGGCGCTTGGCTGCTGCTGCTCGCCGGCGTCGGCCTGATCCTCGCCGGCCTCGGCAAGATCGGCAACCCGCTCGATCGGAATGACTGAACGGCGCGCCGACGCCCCGAGGGAGGTAAAGACGATGACGCGCCGCTTTCCGATAGCGATCCTGTCCAGCGCGATTCTGGCCATACCGCCTGTTCCCACTCCGGCGAATGCCGCGGTGGTGGCGCGCGAATCCCGCTCCGCGATAGTCGCCCGCCTGTTCGTCCGGTTCCTGATGCCCGCCACGGTCGATTATTCGGCCGGCGACTGGGATGCGACGCGCGCCGTTCGTAGCGTGCGGTGGGGCAAGGGGCCGATCCTGCTGGATAAACCCACGCCCGAAGGCGCCTTTTTTGCGTTGCCGGGGCAGGTCACGATCGACGGTCGTCAGGCCGTGGTCGTCGCCAACGGCGCGCGCACGATGGTCTTCAACTATTACCTGCTCGATCCCATCTCGCCCGCCAATGCAGAGGACGCGGCCGACGGGTTCAAGGCAGCGGGCTATACGCTGGAGCCTGCGCGCTGCCCGATCGGCGGTCGCGATTATCCCGACAGCCGCCGCTGGTATCGCATCACCTATCCCGGCAAGCGGCCGGCCTATCTCTATACTGCCACGATCAAGACCGGCGGATCGGGCTACGTCCTCTATATCGGCGGTCTGCCGACGATGAGCGAGCAGGACGCGCCGTTGTTCACCGACGATTGCGCCAAGGCGGGCGCCACGCCTCAAGGATTCCGTACCGGCACGGAAGCGATGGTTGCACTGGTCGACCAGCTTATGCGCTCCACGTCCGCCGCCGCGTCGCTGCCCTGGTCCACGGTCAAGAAACTGCCGTCGATCACATGGAGCAAGGGGCCGATCCACATCACCATCCCCTATTCCGACGGGGGTGACGATCCCAATCCCTATACGCTGTCCGGCACGATCAAGACGCCGACCACGGAATCGGAAACGCGCGCGACGGGCACGGCTGGCGCCGCCACCCGCTTCTATTTCCGCTATCTCGATCATATCCGGCCGGGCGAGGTATTCGATCGCCTGCGCAGCAAGGGCTATCGCATCGCCGCAATCCGTTGCGGCAAGGCCTATACGAAGATGAGCGAGAACTGGTTCGCAATCACCGCGCCGGGGAAGCGGCCGGCGATCCTCTACCGCGCATTTTCCAACAATCTCGGCCCGACCAAGGTCTCGTTCGTCCTGCGGATCGACAATGTCATGCCGCCGATCCAGCAGGGGCAACGTCCGGCGCCGGCTTCGGGGTGCCCGGGCTGAACGCATCTGACGCCTGAGACGAATCTTCGTGCTTTCGTAGGTCGATTCGGACAGACAGCCGGCAATCGCGCCAATGTCACCGAAATTTACCAGGTGCAGCTGGATGCCTGTCGACGTCAATTGCCTCGGCGGAAACCTGCCTAATCTCGCTCAGCGAGCGTCTGATTGATCGAGCCCGAAAGCCGTCGATTAAACCCCTTACGAATGTCCCAAAAATACGATGGCTTGCGGACCGCCTTGCGAGGAGCTGGCATGTGGCTTCCAGGCTTCATTCGTTGTTCGCAAAGCCCAAGCCTTGCGCGCCACGCTCCGGGAGTGCGCTGATTGCGATCGCTTGGTTCATAACTGCTTCGCGACGGCAGCGAGCGGTACTTCTCGCTCGATTCCGATCGCCGTGAGAAACGCGTGGTCGTGGCTGACCACCAGCAGCGCGCCGTCATAGCTGCGCAACGCCGCCTCGAGTACCTCGATCGAATCGAGATCGAGGTGATTGGTCGGCTCGTCGAGCAGGAGCAGTTGCGGCGGGCGCCGGCCCGACAGCATGCAGGCGAGCCCGGCGCGAAGCCGCTCGCCGCCCGACAGCGTACCAATTATGCGCAACGCCGCCAGATTGCGGAACGCGAAGCGCGCGAGGGCGGCATACGCCTCGTTCCCGGTAAGGTCGGGGTTGAGCACGCGGTAATTGGCGAGAATCGTCGCGTCGCGATCGAGCAGCCCGACGTGCTGGTCGAGCAGGGCAATGCGATCCGAACGCCGAACGCTCCCCGCGACCGGTTCGAGCACGCCCGCCGCGAGCGCCAGCACGCTGGTCTTGCCGGTCCCGTTGGCACCGGTCAGCGCAACACGCTCGGGGCCGCGAATGGTCAAATCTATCGGCCCGATCCGCCGCGGCCCGCGTTCGATCATCGCCCCATCGATTCGCAGCAACACGCGGGACGATGACAACCCGCTCGGCGGCAGGTCTATGGTGAGCGGGGTCAGAACTTCGACCCGCGCGCTGGCATCGTCGTGCGCTGCCTCCGCCTCGCCGATCCGATGATCGGCCAAGTGGCTGTTGCGTGCTGCCGTGGCTTCCGCGCGTCGCTTCGTCGCGCCGAGCAAAATCTTCGGCGCGCTACCCGAAGCGGCGAAGGCATGCCCGACCTTGTCGCGCCGCGCCTGCTTCTCGCGCTGCGTCTGCGCCGCGCGTTCGGCCTGACGCAGCGCGCTTTCCGCCCGATCGAGATCGGCCGCCGCTGCTGCGCGCTCGGCATCGCGGATCGCGATGAAATCGGACCAGCCGCCGCTCACTACCCGGCATCCGATCGTGGTCAGCTCGACAATCCGATCCATGCCTTCGAGCAACGCACGGTCGTGGCTCGCTACGACCACGCCCCCCTTCCAGCGCGCGATCAGGCCGGCGATCGCGGCGCGGCCGTCGTCGTCGAGGTTGTTGGTCGGCTCGTCCAGCAGCAGCAGATCGGGCGCGCCGATCACCAAGCGCGCTACTGCGAGGCGCGTGCGCTGCCCACCGCTCAAACTTGCAAGGGGGCGGCATAAATCGATTCCACCCAGACCGACTTCGATCAGTGTCGCCGCGATCCGTTCGTCCAGCGTCCAGTCAGCAGCGGCGAAATCGGCCTCATCGCCTTCCCCCGCCTCGATCCGCCTCAGCCGTGCGAGCAGTTCAGCGATATCGAGCGCTTGCGCCGAGTCGATCGACGGATCCGCCCAGTCCTGCCGCAGCAGCGCGATGCTGCCGGTACGGGTAATGCTGCCCGCGACGGGCGACACTTCGCCCATGATCGCACGGAGCAAGGTCGACTTGCCGCACCCGTTGCGGCCGACGAGCCCCGTGCGCCGGCCCTCGAACGAGAGCGTAAGGTCGGAAAAGAGCGGCCGGCCGTCAGGCGTGGCGAGCGACAGTGAATCCAAGGTTATGAGCGAAGACATGAGGCACCTGAGCAAAGAGGACGGATCGGGCGATCGTCATCTTGATCAAGGCTGCCTCCATCACCGGCGGGCGGGCGCGCCCGGCTTCGGCATATATTTAGGCACGGACGCGCTTCGGCGCAAACACGTCCGTCGAATTCTTGTCACGGAGGCATCGGCTTCTGAATAATCGCTCAATGAACTCGCGCCGCTTTGTTGCTGCCGACAAAGCTGAGCAACCCCAAAGTACCGTCCGAAAACGCGTCCGTTGCGGTCATTTCGTCGATCGGCGGCAATTCCCGAAACCCGCCGGTTGCTTTGCTACCAAATGAAAGATGATAAGCATTGAGGCAGCACAGCCTGGGGGATGTTTTATGAGCTTGCGGAAGGCCGATCGTATAGGTGTTCGACGTTGCCAAGGCGACGATCCCGGACATCGCCGGCGCGGACGCGCCCGAAGATCCACAATTCGCGCCAGGTTTTCGACCGGCTGACGGTTAGCCTATAGGCCAGACTTGGGCTCCAGAAGCCGGCGCAATGCGTCGAACTGTCGCGTGAGTAGATCTGCCTGCCCAGCCTCATCCAATTGGTCGAGATGATGCAGTGACCAGCGATCCATCGCCTGCAAGACCGCGAATACCAGTTCGGCCTGCAACGAGGCGGGCAGATCGTCGTCGATTGCGCCCGAGGTCCGGCCAACGGCAATCACGCGCGCGGTCCAATCCGCAACGTTGGCGAGGATGCGCGTAAGCGCCGGGCTGCGGCTCGGAGCGAGATCAGGAAGGTAGAACAACCTGCCGAAATCGGCATACCATGCCTGTCGCGAGGCGATCAGCAGCGCTTCGCCCAGAAATACGCCGACGCGATCCCAGAAGTGCGGCCCGGCGAACACTTCTGCTTCGGGCGCCGCGAGGTCGCGGGCGAGCGCCGCCGCCGCCGCCTCGACCACGCGATCGAACAGCGCCTCCTTGGAAGAAAAGAAATGATAGAATGAGCTCTTGCTGAGCCCGCACGCGCGGATGATCGCGTTCAACGAGGCGTTATCGAAGCCACGCGCGGCGAACTCGCGGGCTGCGGTTTCATATAACAATTGGTGGCGTTGGGGGCGCGCATTGCGATCGTCCATGCGCTCGATCTAGCAGACTGGACCGATCAGTCCAAACAGTTTAAGGCGACTCTGGACCGGTCGGTCCAATAGGGAGAGTCGCTCGTGTTCATACCCGCTTCGATCGAGGATCAACTGACACGACAGCGCGACGATCCGCTTCGCGTACTGGTCGCCGGAGCAGGCGTCGCAGGATTGACTTTTGCCCAGCTCTTGCGCGGGAAAGGGCTCCATCCGGTGCTTATCGAGCGCACCACGGGACCAGGCGAGGCGGGTTACATGCTCGCGCTGATGCCGCTGGTCGAGCGCGTAATCCACGACCTTGGCGTGACGGAAGCCTATCGCGCCGCGAGTGAACCCTTTCATCATTATGTGCTCCACGGTCGCCATGGGCAAAGGCTCCGCGGCTATGAGATCGACACCCTGCTGTCAGCGACCGGCGAGTATCGCGGCCTCGCGCGCGGGCCACTGCTCGAGGTGCTGGCGGGTAAGGGTGCGCCGATCAGCTACGCCACTATGCTGACCGCGCTCCGGCAGAACGGCGCCGCTGCCGATGTGACGGTTGAGAGCGAGGGGGAGACGATCGACGCGACGTTCGATGCGGTGATCATCGCCGAGGGGCTGCATTCGGCGAGCCGCGCGCTAGTGCTGCGTCCCGAGCAGACCGCCGTCTACGATACGGGCTGGGCCGGTTGGGTGACATGGATGGACGGCGACACCGACCATATCGACCGCGGAGATGAAATCTGGGGAAACGGCTTCTTCGTTGGCGTCTACCCGGTGAAGGACCGCGCCGGCGTGTTCGTTGGCGGCGATCGCGGCGATATGCGCGCCGGCCCTGCCGCGTTCGTCACCGCGATCCGCCGCGACCTGCCGCGGCTCGATCCGTGGTTGAATGCGGCCCTGGCACGCGTCGCCGTCAACTGCGATCCTTATTATTGGCAGCTCACCGATTGCCGCGCTGAGAGCTGGGCGATCGGCAGAGTGGCATTGCTCGGCGACGCCGCCGCGGGTTTTCTACCGACGGCCGGGATCGGCGCAGGGATGGCCATGGAATCGGCAGGCGTGCTCGCGCGGATGCTGGCCGGCGTACCGCGCGAGTCGGTCGCTGATGCCTTGCTCGACTATGAGCGCCGCCAGCGTCCGCGCATAGAGGCTGCACAGGACAGTTCGCGCCAGCTCGCCCGATTGATGTTCCGACGCAACGCCGCGCTGGCAATGGTCCGCGATTTCGCTGTGCGCGCTATCCCGCTCGGCGTCGTGCTGAAGCCGATCCGCAAATTGCTCGACGAAGCACCGGCGTGAACTCGCATATTCAACACGCTGAGTACCGTGAGTATGGGAGCGCTCTTGAATGCAAGCGAAACTCCCGTGCCCACCTTGCTCGCATTAATAGGGAGATTGCGGCAAAGAAGCACTTGCTCAGTGCCGTTTCGGTTCAGCGGCCGAGGTGCACCTGTGGATCAGCCATGGCATGGTCGATCACAACTAGACGACCCAGGTCGCGTCGATTGTCCAAATTGCCGGTCGAGCCAGCCGCTTGGATCGCGAATCTCTTCAAAGGCTGTGAGGATGTAGGCACAATGGAGAAAATGAAGCAGGAAAACTCGCTTCGCCACGTATGGAGTAGGAACGGCGTGATTGCCCGCAATCCCGAACCGATTCCGTACTCCTGTCAGAGACCAATCGCCACATGAATGTACGACACCGCCGCCATGGACCTGTCGATCGGGCGCACATTCTCATTCGTCGGCATGGGCCGATGGCGCCCGTCTGGCGTAAGCGCGCGGCGATCCTGTCGGGGGCGGTGGCACTTGGATTGATTGCGTTGCTGTTCGCAGCGATCGCCAACCAAGCCAATGATCTCTTCATGCGACTTTATCACACTGCGTGGTGGGCACCGCTGATCGTAACGCCAGCGGGTTTCGTCACCTTGGCCTGGTTCACGCGGACAGCCGCGCCCGATGCGCGGGGATCGGGCATTCCCCAGATCATCGCCGCTCGTCACGATCCCCGGGGGGCAATGAAAACGCTTGCTTCGGCAAGGACGGCGGCTGTCAAGTTCGTGCTGACGATTGGCGGATTGTTGGTCGGCGGCTCAGTCGGCCGCGAGGGACCGACCGTTCAAATATCGGCCACCATCATGGCTCACGTGCACAAGCTCTTTCGGGTGCCATTGCGCGCCTCGGTGATGGTGGCGGGCGGGGCGGCTGGCGTGGCGGCGGCGTTCAATACGCCGATCGCCGGCGTGACCTTCGCGATCGAGGAGCTCGCCTCGGCCTACGAACAGCGCATGACGCTGCTGGTGATGACCGCCGTGCTGATCTCGGGCATGGTCAGCCTGGGGCTCAATGGCGACTATACCTATTTCGGCACAGTGGATGCGACGCTGCCGTTGAAGCAGGTGATCGTCGTGGCGCCCGTAGCCGGCGTGATCGGCGGGTTGGTCGGCGGTCTGTTCGCACGCCTCATGCTCGATTTCGGACGATCGGGTGCGAAACCGCTCGTCTGGCTACGCTCCCGGCCGCTGGCGACGGCGCTGGTGATGGGATCGATCGTCGCCGTGATCGGCTGCGCCGGCGGGCTCACCTGGGGAACCGGCTACCAGCCAGCACGCCTCATCATCACGGGCGTGAAGGCGCCCGTATGGTTCGGCCCCGCCAAGTTCATGACCACGCTCGCGACATCGCTATCGGGCCTGCCCGGCGGCATCTTCGCGCCATCGCTCGCTGCCGGTGCCGGATTCGGCGACCTCCTAAGCCCGCTGTTCCCGAGCGCACCGGTGGGCTGCATCGTCCTATTGGGCATGGCGGGTTATTTCACAGGCGTAGTGCGCGCGCCCCTCACGGCGGTCGTCATCATTTCTGAGGCGACCGGAAGCCACAGCCTGATGCTCCCGTTGCTTGCCACCGCGTTGATCGCGGATTGGATTAGCGCGTTCGTCTGCAAGGAGCGGCTCTATCATGGTCTCTCACGCGACTATCAGGCAAAAATCGACAACGCTGACGTCGCCAGCAAGGCTGAGACCGAACAGGACCAATCGCTCGATCGCATGCGCTAAATGCAAAATCGTTTCTGGCTCAGGCGGCGGGACGCGACGGAACATTCGGCGCTGGCCACCCTTTTCTTCCTCACCGGCAATATCGGAACGAGATCGTGGCGGGAGCGCTTCGCTCACCGGAGCGCTGCGCCCTGAAATCGCGCCCGGTTGGGAGGATGGAGTTGGCACGTTTCCCGGCAACGTTGCACGATCTGGCGATCGCCAGTCTGGCGGTCGCCTTTATCTGCGCCTTTACCATTGCGATCGACGAGTGACGGCGGCCCCAGAAGATGTGGATCATGACTATTGTCTGGCCGTCGATGGCGTTGTTCGGAGGCGCCCTCTGGCTTGCCGCCTATTTGGCCTGGGGCCGCACGCCGGCCGGCTCGCGGTCGAATGAGGATACGAAACCCCCTTCCGCGGCTATCGTGCTGAAGGGTGCCAGCCATTGCGGCGCCGGCTGCACCTTGGGCGACATCTTCGCCGAATGGGCCTGCTTCGTTTTTCCCATCGTCCCGGTCTGGTTCGGCTGGCACACTCTGTTCGACGAGAAGATATTTGCGATCTGGATTCCGGATTTCATCGCCGCATTCCTGCTCGGGATCGCTTTCCAGTACTTCACCATCAAGCCGATGCGTGATCTGTCCATCGGCGAAGGCGTGGCGCAGGCGTTGAAGGCGGACGTCGCCTCGATCTCGGCTTGGCAGGTCGGCATGTACGGCACGATGGCGCTTCTTCAATTCGCCTGGTTTCGGCCGGCTTTCGGCGGCACGGCAGAGGTGAATACACCCGAATTCTGGTTCGCCATGCAGATCGCCATGCTCGGCGGCTTTGCGACCTCCTATCCGGTCAACTGGTGGCTGATCCGAGCCGGTGTGAAGGAAGCGATGTGAACAATCGTAGTTGCAACGCCAATTCGTCGAATCTGCCCAGCGTCCGACGGACGGCGGCCTTCGGCAACACCTCTTCCTTCTCGACAAGCGGCGGGATGGGCACAGTGAGTTCAGCCCCAGTTCGTGCGCTGGAGACAGGCCACACTGGGCAGCGGGTCGAGCAGAACGTAGCGGCGGTGTTGCGTTCCCGACATTTGCCACCACGCGTTGTCGTCATGCCCGCCGCCGGCTTTCAACGCGAGGTCGCGATACCTCGCTCCCAGATCGCGGGGTTGGAGCCGGCCCCAAGACACCACTCGATCCTTCAATCGGTGATCCTGAAAGCCGCGGCCCGTATAGATAATCCGTCGGGCGCTGGCATGGTGGGCCTGATGCGCTAAGCCGTTGGCACAGACTCGCAACAGCAACCCTCGGACCCGCATTATGAATCCAATTGAAAAGCGCGCCGCCGTCTC
>Ga0164242_10004034_pt1 | contig 16549 bp, 17 predicted proteins | sample OricomgcompostMG_FD_108783 | JGI IMG/M metagenome (GOLD analysis project Ga0164242, IMG submission 108783) | Miracle-Growth compost microbial communities from Emeryville, California, USA - Original compost - Miracle growth compost (MG) ...
CGCGCAGACGTCCAGCACTATGGCGGCAACACCTGCAGCGAGGGTGATCAGGAAGAGGAATTCCGGCAGCGACTGGGCCGGTGTCGCCTGCTGCTCGATCGACAAGCGCGCTCGGGCCAGCAGGTCGCCGAAGACACCGAATGTCGCCGGTGTCGGCACGATCCCAGCCAGCGCGGTTCCTCCACCGAAGAACCCCGTGAGGATGAGCAGCAACACGACGGCGCAGATCGCCGGGACGAGCCAACGTGCCGTGCTCAGCGTGCGCAGTCCAGCGGCGACGAACAGAACGACCGAGGCGCAGCCCACCATCGCGAACCACCACGCAGCGCCGCTGATCAGCCCGAACGCTCCGGTGCTCGCCGCCGCGACGAGCAAGATCAGTGCGCCGCACATCCGCCATCGGCCTGCTGCCACGTCGAGCCGCCCGCGGGATGCCGCTCGCGTCGTCGTTACGCTAACCACGGCGGAGCACCGCCGAATGCTGGCGCGCCGCTTCGCGCCACAGTTCGGCCGGACTCGCGCCTGGTTCAACGCTCACGCAGGCCCAGCCGTCATCGGCCAGCCTGCCGGCGGCAAGCGCTCTGGCCGGTCCGAGAAGGAACGCGACGGCCGGCTCGCACTGGTGTCGCAGTGTCGCCAGCGCAGCGAGGTCGGACAGATCTCCGTCTGCAAGCACCAGGAATACCGGCACGGCTCTGCCTCCGCGCCGCAGCCCGTCGGCGACGACGCCGAGATAGTCCGAGCCTTCCTGCTCTGTCTGGCGCACGGACGCGAGGCTCGCCAGCAGTAGCTGGTCACCGGCAGGAAGGTCGAATGCGGCGGAACCGGAACTCGCCGCGCCGTTTCGTCCAGCGCCGGCGCGTCCGGTGAACTGGGCGGGGCCGGTCTCGACCACGTTGACGAGGAACCCGTCGTCCAGAAGGTGTGCCCCGACGGACGCGACGAGTGAAACCGCATCTTCGAAGACCGGATTCCGGGTGTGTGCCTGGCCGAGACGGCGCTCGTGGCGCGCAGACCGCACGGTGTCGAACACGATCCACGCGTTCGGGTTGCTGCGTTGCTCCTCCTGGCGCACCATCAGCTTGTCGTGGCGCGCCGTCGCACGCCAGTGCACGCGGCGCAGCGGGTCTCCTGTGCGATATTCACGGGCGATCAACTCGTCAGCGCTCGGGATGCTGTGGCGAAGCAGTTCCTGCTCCGTCCCCTCGCTTGTTGCGGTGTCGAGCTCGCCGCGTGGAAGCGGTTCGATGCGCGGCGTCACCAGCAGCGGCTTCGACGTGCCGACGGCGTATTCGGTGAACGCGAGGCCGAAAGGATCGGTGCGGGCAAGCAACAGCGGCCCGACGTCGTACACGCCGCGGTGCGGCGTGCCGATGCGGTAGCGCAGCGTCGTCACGTCAGGACGGTTGCGCAGCGCACGACCGTGTTCGGCAAGCCACGGCAGCGGTTGCGGCTCAGGAGCACGCAGACCGGTGTGCACGGCATCCCGCCAGAGAATCGACGGCGTCGCGCGCGCCGCCTCGTTGCGCACGACGAGCGTCGCCTGCGCATCCTGACCTGCTGCGACGATCTCGGGCGAGAACGACCGAGACACGCTCAGCCATGGCCGGTCGATCATGAGTGCCAGCATGCCGGCGAGCGGCAGCAGTGCGAAGAAGATTCCGGCCAGCAGCAGGTCGACGCGTCCCAGCCAGGCCGCGGCGGCCAACGACGCGACGCCGGCGATGCCGATGGCCCAGCCGCGCGACGTCGGCCGCGGTCTCATCACCCGCGGCACCCGCTTCGGCGTGCGCGACATCGTCTTATGGCGCCGTGGGAGGAATCGGGGTGCCTGCGACGATGCGCTGGATGATCTCCGCGATCAGCGAAGCGCTCTCGTGGTGCTGGCCCATCGCCCTGCTTGTCGGCAGCAAACGGTGACCGAGCACCGCGACGGCCAGCGCGTCGATGTCGTCCGGGAGCACGAAATCCCGACCGTCCAATGCCGCGCGGGCCTTGGCGGCACGAACCAGCTGCAGCGTGGCACGCGGACTTGCGCCGAGGCGCAGGTCGCGGTCGTCTCGGGTAGCCCTGGCGATGTCGACCGCGTACTGCTTCACCGGCACCGAGGCGAACACCCGGCGCGCCGTTGCCATCATCGACCGCAACTGGTCCGTGGTCACGACCGCACCGATCCGGGAAAGCGGACTCGTGGTGTCCCGGCCGTGGAGCATCTCCAGTTCGGATGCCTCGTCAGGGTAACCCATCGCTATGCGGGCCATGAAACGATCGCGTTGTGCTTCAGGCAGGGCGTATGTGCCCTCCATCTCGATCGGATTCTGGGTGGCGACGACGATGAACGGGCTGGTCAGACGGTATGTGGAGCCGTCGACGGTGACCTGCCGTTCCTCCATGCACTCCAGCAGCGCCGACTGCGTCTTCGGGCTCGCCCGATTGATCTCGTCGCCGATCACGATGTTCGCGAAGACCGCGCCGGGCTTGAATTCGAAGCGTCGCTCTGCCTGGTTGTACACCGAGACGCCCGTGACGTCGCTTGGTAGCAGATCCGGCGTGAACTGGATGCGACTGACGGTGCAGTCCACGGATTTCGCCAGCGACTTCGCCAACATGGTCTTGCCGACGCCCGGGACGTCTTCGATCAGGAGGTGACCCTCGGCCAACAACACGGTGAGCGCGGTTTGCACGGCATCGTGCTTGCCGTCGATGACCGATTCGACGTTCGTGGTGATCCCGGCTGCGGCAGCCTGAAGCTCATCAAGGCCCATCTCCGATTCGCCGTCGAATTCAGCGACGGACGAATCGGTGGGTTGCCTGGTCGGGAAGCTGTTCATGTCTCCTGCAGGTACTCGTAGACGGCTCGGGGAACATACGGACTCACGTCGCCGCCGAGGGCGGAAACCTGACGAACAAGGGAACTCGACACGTGGGCGTTGGCCGGGTTCGGCAGGAGGAAAATCGTCTCGACGGCGGCGAGGTTGCGGTTCACGATGGCCATCGGCGTCTCATACGCCACGTCGACCTGGGAACGGATGCCCTTGACGAGCACCTGTGCACCGACGTCGGTGCAGTAGTCGACGAGCAGGCCGACGCTCCACGCGGCCACGACGATGTTTCCGGTGAGTCTGGCCTCGCGAATGGACTGCTCGATCAGGGAGACGCGCTGAGCGATGGGCAGCAACGCCGCTTTATCCGGGTTGTGCACGACGAGAACGTGGACCTCGTCGAAGATTCCCGCGGCACGCTCGATCACGTCGAGGTGGCCCAGCGTAACCGGGTCGAACGATCCAGGGACAACGGCGATCCTGTTCATAGACTTCCAGAATAGTCGCAGAACGGTTACCAATCTGTTATCAGCGGCTTACTCACATGTGGCTTTCTCACGTCGAACTGCGGTCAGTTCTTCGCGAGGAAGTCACGCTCCGTCTCGTCCAGCCGCCGAGCGATCGCCGCCGCAAGGGCCGGGTGCATACGCAGCGCCTGATCATCAGACAGAACTTCGGCGGCGAGCATCCGCGCCTCGGCGATCAGCTCGCCGTCGTACGCGACGCGCAGCAGCCGCAGGGACGAACGGCCGCCGGACTGGTTGCTGCCGAGAACATCGCCCTCGCGACGCAACTCAAGGTCGATCTGGGCCAGCGCGAACCCGTCGAGCGTCGCGGCAACGGCATCGACCCGCTCGCGGGCAAGCGTCTCCTTCTCTGCGCTCGTTACGAACAGGCAGAGGCCCGGATGCTCGCCGCGACCGACCCTGCCGCGCAACTGGTGCAGCTGCGACACACCGAACCGATCGGCATCGAGCACGATCATCGCCGACGCGTTCGGCACGTCGACCCCGACCTCGATCACCGTCGTCGCGACGAGAAGATCGATCGCGCCCGCCGCGAACGCGCGCATCACGGTGTCTTTCTCCTCGCTGGACATGCGCCCGTGCAACGCTGCGACACGCGTTCCGGCAAGCACGGGGTTGGCTTGGACGGAGGCGAATACCGCTTCGACGGATGCCGCGCCTGGCGCCGCCGCGAACGCTTCGTCGGCTTCGCCCTCCTTCGCCGTGATCGCAGGACACACCACGAAGACCTGCCGTCCTGCCGCGATCTCCTCTGCGGCGCGCTCCCAAACGCGTTTGGTCCAACCCGGGTGTTCTGCCAGCGGCACGACGAAGTTCTCGATCTTCTGACGACCGGCGGGCAACTGTGCGATCGTCGAAACGTCCAGGTCGCCGAACACGGTCATCGCGACGGTGCGCGGAATCGGTGTGGCGGTCAGGACGAGCACGTGGGGCGGCTTCGCGCCCTTCAGCCGCAGCGCCTCACGCTGGTCGACCCCGAATCGGTGCTGTTCATCGACCACGACGAGCCCCAGGTCGAAGAACGTCACGGCGTCGCCGAGGAGCGCATGGGTCCCGACAACGATCCTCGCCTGTCCCGAGACGGTGCGCAGCAGTGCCTTCTTGCGGTCGCCGACCGGCATCTGCCCGGTGATCAACGTCGGCATCAGCTGGGCGGAGAGGTCAGGGCCGAGGATGTGCGCGATGGAGCGCAGGTGCTGGCCGGCGAGCACCTCGGTCGGCGCGAGCAGTGCCGCCTGTCCTCCCGAGTCTGCTACCGCGAGCATGGCGCGCAGCGCCACGACCGTCTTGCCGCTGCCGACCTCACCCTGGATCAGACGGTTCATCGGCGCGTCGGCCGCCAGGTCGCCTGCGATCTCAGCACCGACCGCGCGCTGGTCGTCCGTGAGTGTGAAACGGAGCGCGGCATCGAAACGCTCGAGGTAGCCGCCCGGCGCCGGCGTGCGAGGGATCGCGGTCTGCTCACGTGCACGCGCACGCTGTTGCAGAAGCGCTGCTTGCAGCACGAACGCCTCCTGAAAGCGCATGGCGTCCCGCGCGGCGCGCCAGTCTGCATCCGTTTCTGGCCGATGGATCAACTCGATGGCGCGCGTGTACGGGAGCAGCTTCTGCGCGGCACGCACCGAATCAGGCACCGGATCAGGGATCTCCCCCAGTTCGTCGAGCACCAGTTCGACGGACTGGTGGATCTTCCAGCTCGTGAGTGCTGCGGATGCCGGGTAGATGGCCACGGGAGCCATGGCCCATTTGCGCCCTGCCTCGGTGTCGAGCGCGACATCGGCTTGATCGGGGAACAGCTCGTAGTTCGGATGAGTCAGCTGCAGCGTGCCGTGATAGTTGGTCACCTTGCCCGCGAAAATGCCACGCGCCCCCGGCGCCAGCTCTGTGGCGCGCCACGGCTGGTTGAAGAACGTCAGAGAAAGAAATCCTTTGCCGTCCGAGATGGTCGCCTCCACGATGGTGCCCTTGCGAGCACGCATAGTGCGCTTCGAGGATTTCAGGACTTCTGCCACGATGGTGACGTCCTCGTCCACGGGAAGCTCTGTGAGCGCTGTTAGCTCGCCGCGCCGAGCATAACGGCGCGGATAGTGGCTGAGCAGATCGCCGACCGTGACGTGTCCGAACGACTTCTGAAAAGCGGATGCCGTGCGGCCGCCGAGCAAACCGGTCAGCTTCGTGTCGAGGCCGACCTGCACACGCTGAGGGTCGGCTGCTGGCATGGTGAGAGTCTAGAACGCGCATCGGACACCGGTAACGTTGTGGACTGTGACCAGAATCGTGTCAGGGTTCGCCGGCTCGCTGTCGCTTGCGGTGCCGCGGTCGGGCACGCGACCGACAAGCGACCGGGTGCGTGAGGCGATGTTCTCGTCCCTCGAAGCGCGCGATGCACTGCGCGGCGCACGCGTGCTCGACCTCTACGCAGGATCGGGAGCACTGGGGCTGGAGGCCATGAGCCGGGGCGCGGCATCCGTCGTGCTCGTCGAGCGCCACGCCGCAGCTGCGCGGGTGTGCCGGGCGAACGTGGCGGCGATCGCCAAAGCCGCGCCGCCGTCCGCTCAGCCGACGGCCGAGGTGATCGTCTCGTCGGTGCACAGCTTCCTGACCCGCGATGATGTCGCAGACTCGAACCGGTTCGACGTCGTGTTCATCGACCCGCCATACGAGCTCGGCGAGCAGGAACTCGCGAATGATCTGGCTGCGCTCGTCGCGCTGCTGGGTCCCGCTGCCGTCGTCGTCGTCGAACGCAGCACTCGTTCGCCCGAACCCACCTGGCCGCCCGGGCTGGAGCCGGAACGGCGCAAGAATTACGGCGAGACCGCGGTATGGACCGCGCGGTCGGCCGCGCAGCCGACCTAGTCGCGTCCGCCATCCCAGCCGGCGTAAGGATCCCATCCGCCAAGGCCTTCGAAGGGCTCTCCGTCGACGAAGAACCCATACCCCGCCACGACGGCGCCGATGCGGCGGAAGCCGTCAGGAACCGTGGCCTCGGCCGGGAAGCAGGCCAGCAGCCCATGGTCCTCCCCTCCGACGATCGCAGCATCCGGGTCAGAGCCCAGCAGCGAAAGGTCGACGTCGATTCCAACGCCCGACGCCGCTGCGATCCGTCGCGCGTCGAGGGCGAGCCCGTCGCTGAGGTCGAGCATCGCCCTCGCGCCTGCCAGAGCGGCGATGCGGCCGGCGGCGATCGGCGGAGTCGGACGTAGTTGCGCCTCGACCGCTGCCCGGTGTTCCTCGAGCAAGCCGGATGCCAGCTGAGCGTTCGGCGTGCCGTCCGCGTCGACAGCACGCCGGAACAGCAGTTCGAGGCCGGACGCCGCCACGCCGAGGTCGCCGGCGACCGCAACGGTGTCGCCGACGCGCGCGCCGGAGCGCAGCACGGGCACGCGTCCCTCCAGATCACCGAACGCGGTGACGGCGATGGTGAACGTGTCCGAGGCTGACAGGTCCCCTCCGACGACGCCGCATCCTGGCGCCAGGGCAGCGCAGGCGTCTCGGAGACCGTCCGCGATCCCCTCGAGCACCGCGATCGGCGTCTCCTGCGGCGCCGCGATCGCCACCAGGAGCGCCGTCGGCACCGCCCCCATGGCTGCGACGTCGGCCAGGTTGGTCGCCGCCGCCTTCCAGCCCAGGTCGTGCGGAGTCGACCAGGCGAAACGGAAGTCCGGCCCGTGTACCATCATGTCGGTCGTGACGACGTATCGACCGTCCGGGGCGGCGAGCACCGCTGCATCGTCGCCCGGGCCGAGCACCGCGGCATCCGCCACCGGCAGTCGGGGAAAGATCCGTTGCAGCGCATCGATCTCGCTCACCGTGCGCAGTGTGTCCGTCGCATCGTCGTCGTCAGCCGTTCCCATACAAGAACGGTAGCCTGAATGCGATGTTTGCTCACCCCGCTCGCCTCCTGGTGGCACTTCCGCTCGTCGCCGTGGCGGCATTGCTGTCGGCGTGCGCAGGCACGGTGGCGATGAACCCTGCGCCGCACGCGAACAGCGTCGGCTGCGCGGATATCTCGGTGCGACTGCCGGATGACGTGGCAGGCAAGGCCGAACGCACCACGGATGCACAGGCCACGGGCGCGTGGGGCGACCCGGCCGTTGTACTGTTGCGCTGCGGCGTCACGCCGATCGGGCCGACCACCAAGCCGTGCGTGACCGTCGACGGGATCGACTGGGTGCTCGAGACGGATCCGTCGGCCAAGACCATCCGCTACATCACCTTCGGGCGTACGCCCGCGACCGAGGTCGTCATCTCGCATGCCGCGGGCGGCGTATCCGACGCGTCCGTCCTGCCTGATTTCGCCGATGCGATCGGCAGCGTGAAACAGAGTGCGAAGTGTCTCGCCAGCGCAGACGTGCCTGTGCCATCCCACACGTCGACACCGACGCCCACGCCCGCGCCGTGATTATTCGGCGGACAGCGGTTCGATGCTGAAGAAGAATTCGCGGCCGTCCGCGAACGGCTCCACCAGCTCGAAGTTCTCGTATGACGTGCCACCTGGGATGGGCGACGAACTCGCCCAATAGCTGCGGCGGCCGTTCACGCGTGCTTCGAGTTTCGGATGCGGCTTCGGCGCTCGCCAGCTCTGGGTCGCCCGGGAGCCGAAGTACTTCCAGTGCTCGGCGGTCCCCAGCGCGTACTGTGCATGCTCGGGATCGGCCTCATCTGGCGTGGCCGAGACCACGACGTCACCACCATCGTCCGTGGTGAGCTCTGATGCGGCGAACCGCGCGTGATCGGTGAATCCGTCGCCACCGTGCTCCGGCCACAGCTCGGCTGGTGTGACGACGCGATCTGCAAGCCTCAGCCGTCGCAGGCGCGCGAAATTGCCCATGGTTGCACTCAGAACGCACGCATCGAGCGGCACGGAACTCTCGCTGCGATAGGCGGCGACACCGATCTCATGCGGTCGGTCGGCACGGAAGGACACACGCACGTAGACGTCAGCACCGTTGTCGAAGCGTTCCACGAGTACGAACACCCGCAGGTGCTCGACGCCGTCGCTCGTCTCGATCACGCCGCGAGCTGGGCCATCCGGCGCTGACGCTACCGCGCGATCCGGCGCATCTGCGCTCCACATCCGCTTGCCTTGCACGCCGTCGAGCGCGCTGTGCTCGAGCTCGGAGTAGCCTCGTTCGGTCTGCCCCCTGACGATGGGCTCAACGGCGATGAAGTTGACCAGCCTGTCGTGCGGATGCCCAAGATATGGCGCGTAGATCCGCAGCAGGCCCCGCGGACCATTGAGCGGATGCAGGCCGATCTGGATGCCGTCCGCGAAGCCCCACCTCGGTTCGGCGGACGGCGTTCCATCCGGGCGAACCCAGGTGTCGTGCGGCGCGTCGGCATCGGCGGTCATTGCTGTAGTCCTTCGTCGAGTCGGGCGGATGGTCGAGTCGGGCGGATGGTCGGCAAGGCCAGCGGGCCTTTCCCGACGGTCAGATCATCTCAGCACACATTCGCCACCTTTACGATTCTCTGCTCCTAAATTCGATTCTTTGTGACCACTCCGCCTTGTTTTCTTCGAACTCATGTACTATACTGTGGGTATGAGCATTCGACCAGATTGGGACTCCGGTGATGCTGCGGCGTCGTTGGAGACGGATCTTGCCGCGCTCATCTCCGACCCGCGTGAGAACGAGATGGACGACCTGCTGAAACGAGCGCAGGTGCTCACCCAGGCGGCAGCGGCGGCGGCAGCCTCGCAGGTGTCGGCCATCCACTTCGCGATCCTGGCAGCCAAACGCGCACCAGACGTCTACGTTCCGGCTGATGCGAAGGTGTCGAGGCGGGAGAGGATCGAGTTCGCCGAACGCGCGGTCGTGTTCGAGCTGTCCATGCGCCTGGCCATGTCGGAGAACACGGTGCGAGCCCACTTCCACATGGCAGACGCCCTCATCCGACGCCTGCCCACCGTGTAGCGGTACTTCCGCGACGGGTTGATCCCGCTGGTCAACGCCAGAACCGCTGCTACGACCGCATACAGCCTTCCCGACGAACCCGACGTGAACCGACGCCTCGATGAGGCGCTCGCCGAACCAGCCACAACACTGACACCGGCCAAGTTCACCACCACTGCCCGCATCACCCGCGAACGCCTCCACCCGGCAGACCTCGCCGAACGGCACGATGAGGCAAGCGCCGGGCGGCGGGTATACACCGAACCCGTCGACGACGGCATGTCCTGGTTCCACCTCTACTCCGATGCCGCCACGATTCAAGCCGCACGCCAACGCCTCCGAGCCAACGCTGTGCACCTGCACAACCAGCCGGGCGAGACCCGCACCCTGGCGCAAATCGAAGCCGACATTGCCGGCGACCTGCTCACCGGAGCAGGCACCCCATACGAGGCCAAACCCCGCTTCGGCATCACCATTCCCGTCACAGCGCTCTGTAACGACCCGGAACTGCGGGCCAGAGCACACACCGACCCGGCCATCCTCGACGGCTACGGACCCATCGACCCCGACACCGCACGGCGGCTGGCAGCATCCGCACCCGCGTTCCGGAGAATTTTCAGCGACCCGATCGACGGCATCGTCCTGACAATGGACCGCACCACCTACCGACCCACGGCGGGACAACGCGAACTGCTCGGCCTCAAATACCGCACATGCGGCGCACCAGGATGCAACCGGCCTGCCGACCAATGCGACCTCGACCACACACTCGACTGGCAATACAACGGCTATACCAACGACGACAACCTTGCCCCCCTCCACCAAGGCCACCACCGCGTCAGACACATCACTAAAATCACCGTCACACGAAACAAACATGGCGGCATCACCTGGACAACTCCCACCGGATTCTCGAAAGACAACGACCCACCACCGTTCTAGCCGCACCCGGTCAGGACGTCGATCGCGCACCTTCTAATCGCGCAGGCGGAACGCCAGTTCGGTTCTCCATGCATTCATGTCGGGTTCCTCCACGGGGTCACTGAGGTAGATTTCGAGCCGGCTGGCCCAGTGTTCACCGTCGTCGGCTTCGACAACATCCCACTCGAGTCCACGCTGGTGTGCCCACTCCAGCAAATCCGCCGTCGCCTGCTCGAGCCCATCGGGATGACCGACATGCGCCACCGTCGCGTAACGGCCGGCCGTCAGCGACCCCGCCGTCACGCGATCGTCACCGACCACAGCGACTTCGACCGGTACGCCGGCTTCGATGACCAGCGTCTCGGCCATGTCGATGATGTCGTACTTGAAGAACGGTGCGCCGGCCGACGCGATGCCATGCTCATCGAGCCACGCAAAGACCTCAGGCAGCAAGGGTGGAAGCGTGTCGCCGATCTGATTCACGTTCACCGAGGCTGCGATCGCGACGTACGGCTGTTCCGACCGTTCGATGATCTGCGGATCGTCTGACATCACCGTTACCTCGTGCTATTCGCCATCCCACGGCAGAAAGGCGCCGTGTTCGATGAGTTCCATCGCGTTGCCCCGCGCCGACCGCTGATAGCGCGAAAGGTGCGGAGCAAGCGCGACGAGCGCATGCCCCGTGGCTTCGGCCGCGCGACCCTGCGCAACATATGTGAGAGCGAGGAACGCACGCGCCTCGTCGGCGAGCTCGTACGTCTCCGGTTCGTCGATGCTACGCTGCAACGCCGATTCGAGCAGACTCTGGCTTTCATCGAGCTGTCCGAGGATGCGCAACGTGCTCGCAAGCTGGATGATCGCACGCGAGTAGCGCAGCGGATCCAACGCTTCCGTGGCCAGCGCAGCGCGATAGAGGGCCTCTGCTTCGCCTTCGACGCCTGTCGAATCGCGCGCAGCGGCGCGCTCGAACAACGCAGCAGCACGCTCTTCCCAAGCGCTGTCCACGGTCAACGCGCCAGCGCCAGATCGATCAGTTCGGCGATCAGTTCCGGATACGTCACGCCGCTCGCCTCCCAGCATTTCGGGAACATCGAGATCGGCGTGAAGCCCGGCATCGTGTTGATCTCGTTGACGACGAACCCGTCCGCCGTCAAAAAGAAGTCGACCCGAGCGAGACCCTCGCCGCCGATCGCCTCGAACGCGCGGATGGCGAGCGCCTGCATGGTCGCCAACTCGGCGGCCGTCAGGTCGGCAGGGCACACCAGGTCGATCCCGGGCGCGTCGAGATATTTGGCTGCGAAGTCGTAGAACTCGCGCCCGGTCATCACGATCTCGCCGGCGACGGAGGCGCGCGCAGGCTCCCCCGGACGGCCGCCGAGCACGGCGATCTCCACCTCTCGGCCGATCAGTGCGGACTCGACCAGGACCTTGTCGTCTTCGGCCAGCGCCGTCTCGATCGCCGCGTCGAGCTCGGCCGGGCCGGCCACCTTGCTCACGCCCACGCTCGAACCGGCACGCGCCGGCTTCACGAATTGCGGATAGCCGAGGTAGTGGGCGTCGGATCGCACCTGGTCCGCGTCGGCATTCCAATCGGCCGCCGTCACCGTGATCCATGGCGCCACGGGCACATCGACCGAGTTCAGCACCGTCTTGGTGAAGTGCTTATCCATGCCAAGCGCACTGGCCAGTACCCGGCTTCCGACATACGGCAGGTCGACCAGCTCGAGCATGCCCTGCACGGTGCCGTCCTCGCCCCACGGTCCGTGCAGAATCGGGAACACCACATCGATGTCGCCGAGAGTGCGCTCGGTGCCGTCCACCTCCCGCACCGTCAGTTCACGGCTGGTCACGGCCTCGGGCCATCGAACGCGAGTGCCGTTGTCGACGACCGCAGGCATCGCATCCGGGTTCAACGCGAACGCCGAGGGATCATCGTCCTGCAGCACGTATGCTCCGTCCTTGGTGATCCCCACGGGGATTACATCGAACCGCGAACGATCAAGTGCCGCCAGCACCCCGCCCGCCGTTGCGCAGCTGATCGAATGCTCGCTTGAGCGCCCCCCGAAGAGAAGTACGACGACGATCTTGTCCGTCATCCGTGGTCCTTTCGCCCTGGGGTTCGCCCGAATCCGTGGTCAGATGCGGCGCAATATCTTTCGGATCGAGCGTACCGGCAAGTACCTGGCTCACCTGTTCGACAATCGGCATGCGCACGCCTTTGGCACGCGCCAATTCCAGAATCGGTGCAACCGACGCCAGCCCCTCTGCCGTCTGATTCATCTGGTTGACGACCTCGGCGAACGCGTAACCCTGCCCGAGCAACCGACCTGCCGTGTTGTTGCGCGACAGCGGCGACTGGCAGGTGGCGATCAGGTCGCCGAGTCCTGCCAGGCCTGCGAGCGTGTCGGAGTGCGCACCGTGCGCCACGGCGAAGTCCGTCATCTCGACGAGCCCCCTGGTGATGATCGACGCTTTCGTGTTCTCGCCGTAGCCGACCCCGTCGACGATGCCGATGGCGACCGCGATGAGGTTCTTGAGCACACCGCCGAACTCCGTGCCGATCACATCCGTGTTCACGAACGAACGGAAGTACCGGTTTGTCGCCACCTGCGCCACAGACTGCGCCGTCTCCAGGCTCTCGCAGGAGATCACCGCGGCTGTTGGCTGTTCGCGCGCGATCTCCAGCGCAAGGTTCGGCCCTGATGCGACCGCGATACGCCCCGGATCGATCGGAAGCTCCTGCGCGAGCACCTGGCTCATGCGCAAGCCGGTGCTCTTCTCGACCCCTTTCATCAGGCTGATGATCGGTGCCGAGTCAGGCAGCAATGGCCCGATCGCGGCAAGGTTCGACCTCAGCGATTGGCTGGGAATGGACACGAACACCTGCTCTGCGCCGCTCATCGCCTCATCCAGACGGCTGGTTGCCACCAGATTGCGCGGCAGGTTGATGCCGCTGAGGTAGTGGCTGTTCCTGCGGGCCTCGGAGATTTCACGGGCGACTTCGGGCCGACGGGCCCACAACACGACGTCTGCGCCACCATCGGCGAGCACCTTGGCGAACGTGGTGCCCCAGCTGCCGGCACCGAGAACGGCGACGCGGCGCGGTGCTTTCGATTCAGCCTTCAAAGCGACCCGTTTCACTCTGATCGTGCGCGGCAGGATTCCACCGCTCCCGTGGGGCCTTTTCGTGCCTGAGGTCTTCGAGCAGCGCGGTGATGGCCTGCATGATGTCGTTGGTTGCAGCAGATGCGATCGTCGAGTCCACGGCTTTGCCGCGATACGCGGACAGGTCGACCGGGTCGCCGAACTTGATCGCGATGGTCTTGCGCGGGAAGAAGCTGATTTTCTTGGAGTAGCGCGCCATCACCTGCTGCGCTCCCCAGTGCGCCACCGGTATCACCGGCAGATCGTGCTCGAGTGCCATCCGCGCAGCACCGGTCTTGCCGCGCATCGGCCACAGATCGGGATCGCGGGTCAACGTGCCCTCTGGGTAGATGATCACGCTCTGACCGTTCTCAACCAGCTTCTGCGCCGCCTCGAGCGGTGCACCCCTGCGTGTCGTCCCGGATCGCTCCACGGGGATCTGTCCTGACTTGGCCAGGAACCAGCCGAAGACCGGCACGCGGAACAGGCTTGCCTTGGTCAGGAATCGCGGCGCGCGTCCCAGCTTCCATGCGACCGCCGCGACGATCACCGGGTCGATCTCGCTGTAATGATTGGGGGCGATGATGAACGCGCCGTGCTGCGGCAGCTTTTCGCGGTCGATGATCCGGAACCGTGTTATGGCCGTCAGCGGCGGGATGATCGCCGCCGCCAACGGCCAGAAGAATGACGGGCGGGACTTTTCCGCAGAGACAGGCACCCGCCCATTATCCTTCGATAATGAAGTCGGCTCCCAATTGGTCGAGCTTTCCGATGAAGTTCTCGTATCCGCGGCTGATCATGCCGACGTTGCTCACGGTCGAGCGGCCTTCGGCTGTCAGTGCGGCGATCAAGTGACTGAAGCCACCACGGAGGTCAGGCACGACGATGTCGGCACCGTGCAGGTCGGTCGGGCCGGTGATCACCGCGGAGTGATTGAAGTTGCGCTGACCGAAACGACACGGATGCCCACCAAGGCACTCCTTGTGCAGCTGAATCGTCGCGCCCATCTCCACCAGTGCCTCGGTGAACCCGAAGCGCTGCTCGTACACGGTCTCGTGCACGATCGACACGCCCTTCGCCTTGGTGAGCGCCACGACCAGCGGCTGCTGCCAGTCCGTCATGAAACCGGGGTGCACATCCGTCTCGATCACCACGGGCTTGAGTTCCCCGCCCGGATGATAGAAGCGGATGCCGTCGTCGCTGATGTCGAACGCGCCGCCGACCTTGCGGAACACGTTGAGGAAGGTGAGCATCTCGGACTGACGCGCACCGCCGACGAAGATGTCGCCGCCGGTCGCCAGCGCTGCGGCCGCCCAACTGGCCGCCTCGTTGCGATCGAACAGTGCCGTGTGGCTGTAGCCACTCAACCGTTCGACTCCCTCAATGCGGATGACACGGTCCGTGTCGACCGTGATGATCGCACCCATCTTCTGCAGGATGTTGATCAGGTCCATGATCTCGGGCTCGATCGCAGCACCCTTGAGCTCGGTGATGCCGTCGGCACGCACCGCGGTCAGGAGCACCTGCTCCGTCGCACCGACGCTCGGGTACGGCAGGTCGACCTTCGCACCCCTGAGCCCACTCGGGGCCGTCATACGGATGCCGCTCGGCAGTTTCTCGACGATCGCCCCGAAGTTGCGCAGCACCTCGAGATGATAGTCGATCGGCCGGTCGCCGATGCGGCATCCACCGAGGTCGGGGATGAACGCTTCACCCAGGCGATGCAGCAGCGGTCCGCAGAACAGGATCGGGATGCGGCTGGAGCCTGCGTGCGCGTCGATGTCGGCCATGTGCGCGCTTTCGACCGCACTGGGGTCGAGCACGAGCGTGCCCTCGGCCGGGCCGTCCGTGACCTTCACGCCATGGATCTCCAGGAGCCCGCGCACGACGCGAACGTCACTGATGTCCGGCACCGAACGCAACTCGCTCGGACCATCGCCGAGCAGAGCGGCGACCATCGCCTTGGTGACAAGGTTCTTCGCACCCTTCAACTGGATGCTGCCGCTCAGCGGGCGCCCCCCGTTGATGGTGATCTTCTCGGCGGTCATTCCCACCTGGGCACCTGCAGCTTGCGCATCCTGAAGAAGTGAGTTCACGTAGTTTTCACCGGCAATGTTTTAGGCCGCCAACTTGCGCGGCGGGCTTCGAATTCTGTGATCTGCGCTTCATCACGCAATGTCAGGCCTATGTCATCCAGGCCCTCGAGCAACCGCCACCTAGTGTAATCGTCGATGTCAAACGACACGCTCAGGTCGGCGATCGATGCTGTACGAGCAACCAGATCGACCGTCGCTTCTATTCCCGGGTTGGCTTCGATCGCCGCCCACAGCTTCTCGGTGTCTTCCTTACTGATGAGCCCGGTGAGCAGACCCTGCTTGCCCGAATTGCCACGGAAGATATCGCCGAACCGCGGGCTCAGAACAGCCGTGAATCCGTAGTCGCGCAACGCCCACACGGCGTGTTCACGGGATGATCCAGTGCCGAAATCCTCACCGGCGATCAGGATCTTCCCCTGCCTGTACGGCGCCTGGTTCAGAACGAACTCCGGGTCTCGCCGCCACTCGTGGAACAGCGCGTCCTCGAAGCCGGTCTTCGTGACTCGCTTGAGGAACACGGCGGGGATGATCTGGTCCGTGTCCACGTTGGAGCGACGGAACGGAACTGCGACTCCGGTGAGCGTTGAGATCTTCTCCATCAGACCAGCACCTCCACATCGACATCAGACGGACTCGAGAGCGTGCCTCTGATCGCCGTCGCCGCTGCCACCAGCGGTGAAACCAGGTGGGTGCGACCACCCTTGCCCTGCCGTCCCTCGAAGTTGCGGTTGGATGTCGATGCGCACCGCTCCCCCGGCGCCAACTGGTCCGGATTCATGCCGAGACACATCGAGCATCCGGCGAAACGCCACTCTGCGCCGAAGTCCTCGACGATCTTGTCGATGCCCTCTGCCTCGGCCTCGATGCGCACGCGCGCGGACCCAGGCACCACCATGACGCGCACGCCATCCGCCTTCTTATGCCCCTTGATCACGGATGCGAACGCGCGCAGGTCCTCGATGCGGCTGTTCGTGCACGAACCCATGAAGACGGCATCGACGTGGATGTCTTTCATCGGGGTGCCCGCCGTCAGGTCCATGTACTCGAGGGCGCGCTCGGCAGCAGCTTGCGCGTTTGGGTCGGCGAAGTCTGCCGGGTTCGGCACCGATTCGCTCAGCATGACGCCCTGGCCCGGGTTGGTTCCC
>Ga0164242_10004035_pt1 | contig 16541 bp, 14 predicted proteins | sample OricomgcompostMG_FD_108783 | JGI IMG/M metagenome (GOLD analysis project Ga0164242, IMG submission 108783) | Miracle-Growth compost microbial communities from Emeryville, California, USA - Original compost - Miracle growth compost (MG) ...
GCACTGGTTTCAGCAAAATATAATGCCGATCCTTCCTCGGTATTTTTCTTCCTGTTATCCAGCCATGAAATGGCCACCTGGCCATTGGGCATTAAGGCCAAATCAAAATATCGCTGATCATAACCTGCTGTATCCTTCACTAATTTTTCCGGCGATGTCCATGAAATTCCATTATCAAAAGATTGTGAATAATAAACCAAATCAGAGTAAGGATTTTTAGGATTTGGATTCGCAGAAGCCCATGCCGCAAGAATACCGCCCGAAGGTTGAAAAATAATTTTAGGCATATTTTCTCCATGTGGATGAACATTTTCAGTTCCGGGAATTACAATCGTTTTGCCAAACGATTTTCCTCCGTCTTTTGAAACTGCATAACAATAAACAGAGGTCGAAGAATCCACTTTCCTGATCCAGCTAAGTACAATATTTCCATTATTATCTTTTGTAACAAAAGGACATGAAGCTTGTGAAGTATCTATCTGTGCTGCATTTGAAGCGATTATATCAACTTTTTTATCACTAAAAAAACAGGACGTCAGAGTAAATGATGAAGTGACCAGTAATAAAATTAATATCTTTTTCATGATAGTATTTTTAAAAAATAACTCAGCCATTTTTGGGTATGCGTTATTTTATTTTTGGTTAAAATGATAGCCAATTCCAACATTAATGGTTGACAATTGACCGGGCCTGTAAGAAGTGCCATACGCACTTTTCTCCACGGTTACAGCGTAATTTTTATTCGTCACATTGATCCAGTTGATCCATGTTTCAAAAGCTTTCCATTCATATCCCGTCCTTGCATTAAAAACGGTAAAGCCATTGTATTTTGAAGTGTTTTGAGGATCCGTAAAATAAGAGCCAAGGCTTTCAGTTTCAACGCTGATTCTGAATCCTTTCAAATAAGAGGGTTTATAACTTATTTCTCCATTCATAATGTAGGCAGGAGCTTGCGGCATTTCATTTCCTGAAAATGTTTTTCCCTGTTGAATATAATTTACATATTCATGCTTTGCAACGGTACCTCCTATACGAAAATGAATTTCTTTTACAGGCGCATATTTAATGTTCAATTCAATTCCTTTATGGCTTGTAATTCCGGCATTTTCATTAATATAACTTCCATCAGAAAGCCGTGTACTTACGATTTCATTTTTACCATCCATTTTATAAATTGAAATTTCAGCAGAGCCTTTATTACCCGCAAAAGCAAGCCAACCTCCCACTTCATAATTTACGTAAGAAGAAGGTTTTAAAACCGGAACCTGCACACCTCTGTATAAATCAGTGATATTGGGAGGAGCAAAACCGACGCTGTAATTCACATACATTCCTTTATTATTTCCGAAGTCATAGGTAAAACCAATCTTTGGGGTGAAGTGATCAAAATGATTAATTGCATCAGGCGCTCCGCTATACGCACCCGGAGGTAAATGATTATCAAAATTATAATCAAGACGATCATAACGTGCCGCCAGGACAACCCTCAGTTTTGAAATTGGATTATATTGAAATTGCGTATATACGGCACTGTTAAGTAAATCCACATGATAATTAGTCAAACTGCTATCTGTTCTCTTGTAATCCTCATATACGCCATTATGATCCTTATCAATATTGATCAATTGAGCCATGTAGGTTGCAGGGCTGTAATCCATGCTGATACCGCTTGTCCAGTTAAGATGGATAGAGTTGATTTTCTTTGAATGCTGAACAATTGCACCATAACTGTTAAACGCATCATCGTTGATTTGCCCCGTTGCTTTTCCCGGATTTTGTAACACATCAGCGATGGAATAAAAAGGATTCTGGCCAACTGAAGTGTTCCGATAAAAAAGCGTAAAATTAGTATTGTTATCTTCATTCCATTTTTTTGACAAGGTGCTTCTAACCCTTACCGCATCTGCTTTTCTGTAAGTAAACCGGTAGAAACTGTTATAATCTTCATTATAAAAATGAGAACTGTCCATGCCTCCCTTCTGATCTGTTTTGTAATTAATATAATCTGCAACAGTTACTAATTTTGTTTTATCATTAAAAGCATAATCTGCTCTTAAAGTAAGGGCTGTTTTATTAAAATTATTATGCTCTTTTACCGGCTGATTTTGATCGGCATAATATCCGCCAAAATAAATTCCTAACTTCTTGTAAGTGTTACTGATTCCAAAATCAGTACGTTTATACCCTCTTGTTCCTCCTTCTACCTGCACTTTTCCTGCAAGAAAAGGAGATGGCGATTGAGTAATAAAATTTAGTGCACCACCGACAGCCTCACTTCCATATAATGATGAAGCCGGCCCTTTGATCACTTCAATTCTTTGAAGTGATGCCTGGTTTATTTCTATTAACGCATTATGATTGAAATCGCCAACAGTTCTTATTGGAATTCCATCTTCAAGGTATAAAAATAAATTGCTGTAACCGAGTGGCTGCCTCACACTCATACTGTGTTGCTCATTCCCAAGGTCAACCATAAAAACTCCTGGAATTTTATTTACCAGCATATCAAGTCTTGTCGCTTTTGTTTCATTGATCTGTGCTTTCGAAATCACATCAATAGCCACAGGCACTTCTGTTCTTTTCTGCACTTGCCTGTTTGCAGAAACAATCACTTCATTAAGGTTAGCGAATGAAGGAGAAAGAGAAATAATTATTTTTTGATTTTCTGTTCTTCCATCCACTGGCCCTTGAAACGCATCATAGCCAATAGAAGAAACATTGATGCTATCCGTTTTTTCAGGAAGTATAAAATTTCCTGCCTGGTCCGAAACCTCATTTATTTTATTTTGAAAATCAGTTATTGTTGCTCCCTGCAACGGTTGATGGGTAAGAGCATCTACTACTTTTCCCGTTATTTTTTTTTGGGCAAATGCCGTACTCATTGCTATCCATAGCAAAGCAGTCAGGCAGATCTGCTTATTCATCTGTAAAAATTTAATTGAAATAATACTTCATCCAAATAGGATAAAACGATCTGTAAACTCTTTTGTTGAATTATGCAGAAGGTGGATGAAATATTGAGTGGGGTAAGGATGAAGGTAAATTTTCATCCTTAATAAAATACACAGGTTTGAAAACAGAAACCACATTTTTTAAAGAAGGCATTTGTGGAATAAAAAAAGGTTGCACATCAAATCTTTCCGTTTTTGAAAGCGGTGTCTGATCCTGTTTCTGCTGTTCTTGTAATTTTTTTGAAAGGTAACATTTACCATTACAATGCATCATTGGCTTGTCCCGGTTTACACATAAATTTTTCGCGATGTAAGAACGGTTTAAAAAAAAGTCTGCCTGGATGATGAACGTACTAAATGTTTGAATAAAAATAGCGAACGTTAAAAATATGGTGGCAAAAATTTTCAATTTAACAAACGATAATTGATGTTTTCGGTGCAAAGATAATTCCAAAAAAAGTAAGCCACAGACAGTTCGAACATGATCGTAATCAGTTATAAAACTGATTTAGAGTGCGACGCCTTTAAATATTAGAGTTGAAAGGAAAGTAAAGGTTACAACTTTTATTGCACCGGCTCACAAACTTTCTGTACGAGCTTCAAGGCAAAATCCAATTGTTGTTTCTCAGTGAGGTTTGTATTATCAAGTTCAATAGCATCGTCAGCTTTACGTAGCGGACTTACTTTACGGTTGGAATCTATATAGTCACGAAGTGCGATATTTGTTTTTATTTCATCTAAAGAAATATTTGGATTTTTATCAAACATTTCAGCAAACCTTCTTTCCACCCTTACTGCTTCATCGGCCACCATAAATATTTTTACTTCCGCATTCGGAAAAACAGTAGTACCGATATCACGACCATCCATTACGATTCCTTTATTTTTTCCCATTTCCTGTTGCGCAGCCACCGCAAATATTCTCACATCTTTTAGCGCAGCAACTTCACTAACTTTTTCTGCCACTACGAGGTCGCGGATAATGTATTCCACGTTTTCTTCATACAAATAAATTTCAGAATTACCGGTATGTTCATTTAGAATAAATTCAAGAGAAATATTTTGCAATGCATGCCTGATTTCTTTTTCATTTGACCAATCAACATGGTTCCGCAAAAAGTATAAAGTGATTGCCCTATACATCGCACCACTATCAATGTAAGTATAGTTTAATTTCTTTGCCAGTTGCTTTGCCAAAGTGCTTTTTCCACAAGATGAAAAGCCATCAATCGTAATGATAATTTTTGGAAACATGAATACAAAAATGGCAAAAAAAAAAGAAACTAAAAAATGAACGATAAAAAAAAGCCACCGTTCCCGGTGGCCCTTTAAAAAATATAAAACCTATAACTAAACTTCTGATTTCTTTTTCTGAACAGGAGTTTCTTTTACTTCAAATACAATCTTGGAGTTTTCTTTATCCAATGAAGCTATAAGAACATCGCCGCTTTTAATATGCATATTGAGAATTTCCTCTGCTAACGGATCTTCCAGGTATTTCTGAATCGCCCTGTGCAATGGCCTTGCCCCAAATTGCTGATCATATCCTTTCTCTGAAATAAACTTCTTCGCTTCTTCTGTCAGATCTAATTTCAATCCCAGATTGTCCAATCTTTTTGTAACTCCTTTCATCAAAATATCTATGATAGAGAAAATGTCTTCTTCGGTGAGAGAATTGAAAATTACCACATCATCTATCCTGTTTAAAAATTCAGGACTGAAAGTACGCTTCAATGCTTTTTCAATAACCGCTTTACTGTTTTCTTCTGCATTTTGAATTCTTGAAGCTGTTGTAAATCCAACGCCTGCACCAAAATCTTTCAATTGTCTTGCACCTATGTTGGAAGTCATGATGATCATGGTATTTTTAAAATCTATTTTTCTTCCTAATCCATCTGTCAAAACACCATCATCCAAAACCTGCAACAAAATATTGTAAATATCGGGGTGAGCCTTTTCAATTTCATCCAACAGAATTACTGAATAGGGTTTGCGCCTAACCTTCTCGGTTAGTTGTCCACCTTCTTCATAACCAACATATCCCGGAGGCGCTCCAATTAACCTTGAAACGGTGAATTTTTCCATGTATTCACTCATGTCAATTCTGATAAGTGCGTCCTCGCTGTCAAACATATATCTGGCTAAAGCACGCGCTAATTCTGTCTTTCCGACACCTGTAGGTCCCAGGAATATAAATGTTCCAATTGGTTTTTTAGGATCTTTCAAACCAACACGATTTCTTTGAATTGCTTTCACAACTTTGGTAATTGCTTCATCCTGACCCACAACTGCGCCTTTCAGATCATCACCCATTTTGCGAAGTTTATCAGTTTCTTCCTGCACCATCCTTTTCACCGGAATTCCTGTCATCATGCTCACTACTTCGGCAATTGCTTCCTCATTGATCGGGTATCTTTTATTCCTGCTTTCTTCTTCCCAATCAGATTTTGCTTTTTCCAATTCTTCCTGCAAACGCTTTTCAGTATCTCGCAGGGAAGCTGCTTCTTCAAAACGCTGGCTTTTTACTACTTTATTTTTTTCGTGTTTGATGTCATCTATTTTTTTCTCCAGTTCAATCACTTCCTCAGGCACATTGATGTTTTTTAAATGTACCCTTGCGCCTACTTCATCCAACACATCAATTGCTTTATCCGGCAACAGACGATCCGTCATATACCGGTCACTGAGTTTTACACATGCATCAATTGCTTCATGATCATAAATTACATTGTGATAATCTTCGTATTTGCTTTTGATGTTGTTTAAAATTTCAATGGTTTCATTTACACTTGGTTGTTCTACCATTACTTTTTGAAAACGACGATCTAATGCACCGTCTTTTTCAATGTACATTCTGTATTCATCAAGGGTAGAAGCGCCAATGCATTGTAGTTCACCACGGGCTAAAGCAGGTTTGAAAATGTTGGAAGCGTCAAGTGAACCGCTTGCCCCCCCTGCACCCACGATGGTGTGAATTTCATCAATGAACAATATCACATCCCGGTTTTTTTCCAGTTCATTCATGATAGCTTTCATTCTTTCTTCAAACTGGCCCCGATATTTTGTGCCGGCTACCAATGCCGCAAGATCAAGAGAAACGACTCTTTTATCAAACAAAACCCGGCTTACTTTTCTTTGAATAATTCTTAATGCCAATCCCTCAACAATTGCTGTTTTACCAACGCCAGGTTCACCAATTAAAATCGGGTTATTCTTTTTACGACGACTTAAAATCTGTGAAACTCTTTCGATTTCTGTTTCACGGCCCACGATCGGGTCAAGGGTTCCCATTTCCGCAAGACGGGTAATGTCGCGTCCAAAATTATCCAAAACCGGGGTTTTGGTTTTCGTTTGAGCGGCTGCACTTTTTGCAGGTCGTTGTTGCTGAGAATAAGATTTTCTTTCCTCTTCAAATTCTTCATTTTCTTCATCCTGGAAATCCGCTTTCGGATCAGTTTTCACATAGCCTAACTCGCTTTTAAACATATCATAATCCACATCAAACTGGTTTAAGATCTGTGTAGCGATATTTTCTTTATTCTTTAAAATAGAAAGCATCAGGTGCTCACTTTCCACCAAAGGGCTTTTATTGGTCTTAGCTTCCAGGACAGTTATCCTGATCACTTTTTCAGCCTGCTTGGTCAGTGGTAATGAATTGATGTTTGCTATGTTTTTTCCTGTTTTATCTTTTACGGCGAGTTCAATTTCTTTGCGCAGTTCGTAAAGATCTACGTTCAGCGATTTCAGGATTTTCATCGCTGTGTTTTCGCCATCCCTTATCAGGCCCAGAACCAAATGTTCCGTTCCGATAAAGTCATTTCCCAATCGCAAAGCTTCTTCGCGACTGTAGGAAATAATTTCTTTTACTTGTGTAGAAAAATTGTTGTCCATTTATAAACAATTTAATTTAAGCTGTGTGTAATTTAATGCTGTACAATAATAATAAATAAATTCAATTAATTCACGTTTAAAAGAATGCACATGATGTTAAAAAGTAAGTAAGGAAAAATCGAAAAGTAAAAAACAGGATTTATAGAAAGAAAATTAAAAGACTTTATTTTTTAATTCACTTATTGAGAAACTTTTATAAAGCAAACTTTTCCTTTTTAATATCTTTGAAGAAATCTTGTGTTTTCTTCTAAACTGATAATATGAAAGTCAAAATTGATACCAAAGAAAAAATGCACGTCATTACGGTAGAAGAAGAGAAAATGCCTGCTAATGTGACAGAAGAAATTAAAAACTTATGCCTAAAATATCTTTCAGAACCCGTTAAAAATCTTGTTGTAAATTTAAAGGAAGTTAAAGAAATGGACCTTTCGGTTGCCCAGGCATTGGTTTCAATTCAGCAATCCTTTATGGAAGCGAATCATTCGTTGGTTTTTTGTAATCTTCAATCTACAGTTTCTGATTTGTTGGACAGAACAGAATTGATTGAAATGATGAATGTAACCCGAACAGAAAGTGAAGCATGGGACATTGTGCAAATGGAAGAAATAGAACGCGAATACCTCTGATGGTTAAAAATTGAAAGGGCACAGGCCAAAATAAAAAATTGTGTAAAAAGAACCCCAACTGAAAAATTAATCGAAGTGATTGCCGTAACCATTTTAGGAAACAATTCCGCCGTACCTTCTCACAACAGGCACCCCAGCGCCCAGGTTTTGCAAACTGCTGAACATATTGTTCTCATTGATTGCGGCGAAGGAACCCAGATGCAAATGAATTTTTACAAAATCAAAAAAAGCCGCATCAACCATATTTTCATTTCTCATTTACATGGTGATCATTATTTTGGTTTGATTGGATTAATAAATAGTCTCGCATTAAACAATCGTTTAAATGATTTGCATATTTACGCTCCTGGAAAACTGAAAGCAATTCTGGATATTCAACTGGATGGCGATCTGCCATTCAAGCTTTGTTTTCATCCTTTAAATAATGAAGAAATGCTCTTTGAAGATAAAAAGCTTTCTGTGGAATGTTTCCAGGTTAATCACCGTATTGAATGTTGGGGATTTCTTTTTAGGGAAAAGAAAAACCTGCGAAAAATAAATATGGAACAGGTAAAGAATTATAAAGTGCCAAAGGCATTTTATGAAAATTTACACCGTGGCGAAGATTATTTGAATGACGCTAACCAGTGGATAAAAAATGAAATTCTTACAATATCTGTAGAACCACCGAAATCCTATGCATATTGTGCTGACACTGCTTTTCATGAACCAATAGCCGAAAAAATAAAAGGTGTTGACCTGGTGTATCATGAAAGCACTTACCTCGCTGAACTTGAAAAAAAAGCCGCAGACAGATTTCATTCTACATCCAAACAGGCAGCGACAATTGCAAAAAAAGCAGGAGCAAAAAAATTATTATTAGGACATTTTTCTTCGATGTATGATACACTGGAAAAATTCAAAGAAGAAGCGTGCGGGATTTTTGAAAACACGGAGATCGCTGAAGAAGGAACTTGTTATTTAGCGTAAAAAAAGCTGGCCACGAATTTCATCAAGGTATTGAATTAATTTCATGACTAACACTCAGGCACCGTATAACTATCCCACTTTGCCCGGCTACCAAATCTGCAACAGTTTAGAGGAGATTTGGAACAATTTCGTTCCAAAATTTGTAAGTTTGTACAAACGATATTGTAATGACTACTTTAACTATACATATCCCCTCTAAAAAAGCAACCCTGGTTAAACAACTTTTAAAGGAACTTGATGTTAAAATAGAAACTATTGCCCCGGTGAAAATGAAAAAATTACATCCTACCCCCAATGCCGAAACCATTAAGGCAATAGAAGATGCCAGGAAAGGTAAAACAAAGCGCATCACCAATTTCAAGACCTTTTTTGATAGCATCTAATGTACAAGGTCGATTATACCAACAAATTTCTTAAAGATTTAAAACAGATAAAAAAGCGTTCAGCAAAGGATTTTTCCTTAGTAACTACTTTTATAGAAAATGAACTTGCAGTTAATGGTGCTAACGAACTAAATAAAAAATACTAAGCCCATAAACTTTCAGGTAATTACAAAGACAATTGGGAATGCCACATAAAGGGTGATTTGCTTATCATCTGGATCGAAATAACCCTTGATATGGAAATCAAATTAATCCGTTTAGGTTCCCATTCCGACCTTTTCTAAAAAACACATTTCATTCAATTGAATTAAATCCGATCTCTGTTAAAGGCATAACTTTTTTCTCAAATTTAAGTAAAATTATTTCGAAGTTTTTAGATTTTCAACTTGGCATGAACTGAAAAATGTAACTTTAATTCCTTCTCCAATTTACACATTTTATGCCTCAAACAGTTCGATTTTGTGCCGATGTCCACCTGGGAAAACTCGCCCGGTTCCTGAGAATGCTTGGTTTTGATACCGTTTATAAAAATGATTTCTCCAAAGAAGAATTGTATGCGATTTCTGCTAATGAAAATCGAACTCTTCTTTCAAAAAGCACTTATTTCAAAAAGTTTACCGATATAGTTTTTTATCAAATTAAAAGTGCTGATCCCCAACAGCAACTCAAAGAAGTAATTGCTCATTTTAATCTTTTAAATTCATTGGATCCATTTATCCGTTGCCTTTATTGCAACCAAATTCTTGAGAAAAAAGATAAGGAAGAAGTAGAACAATCTCTTATGCCTCAAACAAAAAAAGATTTTTCAGAATTCTGGAAATGCCCTGGCTGCAAAAAGGTTTATTGGAAAGGCTCTCATTATGAAAGAATGATGAAACAAATTGAAAAACTTCACATCATCTGAAATCACCTCACCATTCACCATTCACCATTCACTCTTCCACCGTCCATTCATAAAAATCAGGAAAATATTTTCTCCATGCCGCTTCATTATGTTTTGCATCTGGATCAATTTCTTCTTTGACAGGAGATGAAGATTTTTCTTTAATTTCCTTTTCAATCCGTTTCATATCAGGAACCATCGCATCGCCTTCTTTGCCACCTGCGTAAAAAAACAATCTGGAATTTATTTTTTTTGCGTCTGCGATTACGGTACTGTCAATGCCTGATGCTGTCCAGAAAGCCGGAGAAAAAATTCCTGCGCCGCCATAAACTTGCGGATATTTTAAAACGGCATACAATGAAATCAGCCCTCCCATGGAGCTTCCGGCGATGAAAGTGTTGGGTTTATCTTTTAAAGTACGATAATGTTTATCAATAAATGGCTTCAATGTTTTTACCAGGAAGTCAACGTATTTGTCTCCTTCACCTTTGCCAAAATTTTGAAATTCCCACGGATTGTATTCCTGCATTCTTTTAGAAAGGCCATTATCAATCCCAACCACGATCACTTCTTTTTCTCCTTTTTTAAAAATGGAATCGAGGTATTCATCAACGCCCCATTCGCCGGAATACGAAGTTTTATTTTCAAAAAGATTTTGACCATCATGCATATACAAAACCGGGTATTTCTTTTTTGATTTTGCATAATCCGGTGGCAGATAAAGCCAAATCCTTCTCGTGCGGTTTAATTGAGGAATGTAAAAAGCCGTGTCCATAATTCGTACATTCACAGATGCTGAATTATTTTTTTCAGCACTGGCGGTATGTTTAAAATCATCGTTCCATTCTCCAATATTGATCCGGATAGTTGTATCTGATTGTAAATTTAAAACGCGGTTTTGAATTCCATTTCCCGCAGAATCTGTTTCTGCTTTTTCCCAGCTTCCTCTTGTAAATTTGTATTCATAATTTCCGGCAGGCAATGAAAAGGTGATTTCTGAAATACCACTTTCATCTGGCTTTAACAGGAAATTGCTATCAGCCGGACTCCACATATTGAAGTTACCGGCAACAAAAATGTGATCCATCGAATGCAGCAGCGACGGTTGTTTCAAGAGAAACGTCACTTTATATTGTGCAAAAGAAAATGTAGAAATACAAAGAAGTAAACCAATAAATAAAACCTTTTTTTGTTTTTGCATAAATTGAAAAATTATTTTAAAAGCTTTGAGACTAAACTCCTAAACTCTCTAAACCCCTAAACTCCCTAAACCTTGTTCTCTAAACTCCCTAAACCTTCTTCTCTAAACTCTCTAAACCTTATTCAGAAAATCCTTCACTTTCTGATGATTAGGAGCACTTAAAGGAACCAGCGGAAGCCGCAATTCATTTTCAATGATTTTCAATTCATATAAAAATGCTTTGACACCTGCGGGATTATTTTCAACAAATAAAAGATCATACGCAGGTAATAATTTTAAATGGAGCTGTGCAGCTTTTTCAAATTCATTTTTTAATGATAAACGGATCAATTCTGAAAAATCCTTTGGAAAGCAATTCGCTACCACACTGATCACCCCTTTAGATCCACAGGCAACTAACGGAAGTGAAATATGGTCATCGCCACTCACAAACAAAAAATCTTCCGGTTTGTTTTTCAGAATATGCATACACTGAATCATATTGCCGCTTGCTTCTTTGATTCCCACGATATTTTCACATTCTTTCGCAAGGCGCAAAGTAGTTTCTGCGGTGATATTACTTCCCGTTCTTCCCGGCACATTGTATAAAATTACCGGCAAAGGCGAGGCTTCTGCAATCGCTTTATAATGTTGAAAAATTCCTTCCTGTGAGGGTTTGTTATAATTAGGACTAGAGCTTAAAATCGCCGTAATCTTTTCCAAAGAAAAATTGGAAAAATGATCAATCACTTCTTTGGTGTTATTGCCACCGATCCCCAAAACCAATGGCACCCTGTCGTTGATTATTTTTGCAGTAAAGTCTACAATGTCTCTTTGTTCTTTTTTGGTAAGCGTAGGCGTTTCGCCTGTAGTTCCAAGCGTTACAATATATTCTACGCCTCCATCAATTACAAAATCGATCATTTTTTCGAGCGCATCAAAATCTACTTCGCTTTTTTTAGTAAATGGGGTAATGATGGCGACGCCGGTTCCTGTTAGTTTATTTATTAAAGACATTTTTTTAATTATAAAGATCGGGTAGTTTTAATTTATTTTTTTACAAATAAGGCTTTTAAATCACCTGATTTTTTAAGTACAAATAGCAAATTTAAAGCTTTATATAGTTGATCAGAATTTCCATCAAATATTTATATTTTCAAACAATTTATATCGTTTGAAAATCTGTCGGCTAGGCGAAAGTGTAGCATCGTTTTAAAGTACCGTAGTTGTCAAGCAAAAACTTTCTTAATTTACTCAACTTTACACCTTATGTCATTAAGACATCAACAACCTTTACACTTGAATGAAATACAGATTAGCTTGCCCGGGCTTTCAATAGGCCTATGGTCTGAAACAGAAACAAGGGAGTTGAAAAAACTTCTGATTGATTAAGTTGATAAAGTAGTCGCTAAAAAGGGATATTCTCAAAAAGATTTTGACGACATGCTTAATTTGGAAAGTCAATGTTTGTATGTAATTGGTACTATCATTGGCGATATCTTGCTTACAAATAAGGGAAATTGGATTGGCTGATCAGCAACCTTCAACCATAAACCTTCAACCCTCAACCTTCAACCTTCAACCATAAACCTTCAACCTTCATCATTCATCCCAAAAACCCATCTTATTAAATTTTTCAATCCGCTGGCTGATTCTTTCTTCAGCTGGAATTTGCTTTAATTCTTCAATGATTGGCTTGATATAAGCTTTTAAATTTGCTGCGGCTTCATCGTAATTCCAGTGAGCTCCACCCAATGGTTCGCGAATAATTCCATCTACCAAACCAAATTTGAGCATATCATCTGAAGTAAGTTTTAACTGCTCAGCAGCCACTTCTTTTTGCGCCCAGCTTCTCCAAAGAATCGAGCTGCAATTTTCCGGAGAAATAACTGTGTACCATGAATTTTCCAGCATCAAAACCCTGTCCCCCACTCCAATTCCCAAAGCGCCGCCACTGGCACCTTCACCAATGATCACACAAATAACAGGAACTTTCAGGCGAATCATTTCATAAATATTTCTTGCAATCGCTTCGCCCTGCCCGCGCTCTTCTGCTTCCAGTCCTGGAAAAGCGCCGGGAGTATCAATTAAAGTAATGACCGGTTTATTAAATTTCTCAGCAAGCTTCATCAGCCTCAATGCCTTTCGATATCCCTCAGGATTGGCCATTCCAAAATTGCGCATCTGCCGCATTTTTGTGTTCGTTCCTTTCTGCTGACCAATCACCATGATCGTTTCTCCATCCAGTTGCGCAAAACCACCGATCATCGCTTTATCATCTCTCACATTTCTGTCGCCATGCAACTCTAAAAAATTAGTGAACATTTTTAGAATATACTCCAAAGTGTAAGGCCTGTCCGGGTGCCGGCTCAGTTGCACTTTTTGCCATGGAGTCAGACGTTCAGTAATTTCTTTTCTTTTAACTAAGATTTTTTCTTCCAGTTCATTGATCATAGGCTGATAATCCACCTCTGAATTTTTTGCTCCTAGTTTTCTGTTCTCTTCTATCTGTTCGTATAGTTCTTTAATCGGTTGTTCAAAGTCAAGGAATTGTCGCATGTGTGATGACATCTGTGTAAGAAATTTTAAAAATGAATAGGTAAAAAAACCTGTTACTTTTTTTAGGGCGGTAAAGTTAAGCTGTCAAATTTAAATAACAGTCAAAAGCTTCAATTTGAGATAAATCTCCGAAGTTTAAAAATTGCTTCAATTACAAATTCTTCTTGATGTCTCTATTCGCATTACTGCTTCTTTTGGCTTTATTATTGTAATTTTTTTCTCAATCTTTTATTAAATAATGGAAATAAAACATAACCAGGAACAAGAAGTTGATGAAAAAGCCGAAAAGGTGAAAAAGAAATCTTCTTTTATCTGGTTGGGAACTTATATTATAATTGCGGTAATTTCTCTTGTTTGTTATTTCCTCCTTCGCCTTCATACATTTGATCTTCTGGGAAAATACAGGGCCATTCTGCAAAAGCTTTCACTTGCTGTGTTTATAGCGGTTTTGATCCTGGCAGTTGCCAAATTTATCGAATTATTGATCCATAAAAAGTCGAAAGAAAAATATGGTAAATACAACCTGATCCATCTGACCCGTTTAATAAGTTTTATTCTGGTAGGAATCGTTGGTATCTCATTTCTTTTTGCCAATTGGTATACCGCTGCTGTTTCTCTCGGTTTAATTTCTCTTATTTTAGGATTTGCCTTACAAACACCCATTTCTTCATTTATTGGTTGGATCTATATCATTATCCGGACTCCCTACCGCATTGGTGATCGCATCCAAATCAACGATTTCAAAGGGGATGTAATTGAAATTAGTTATGTAGATACAACGCTTTGGGAATTTGGCGGAGATTATCTGACTAACGATTTACCAAGTGGAAGGCTAATTCGTTTTCCCAATTCAATTGTATTACAATCTGCGGTATATAATTATTCCTGGCAGGATTTTGAATTTATCTGGAATGAAATCTCTTTCCAGGTTGCTTATGAAAGCGATTTGAATTTTGTACAACAAACTATAAAACAGGTTACTACTGCAGAATTAGGGCCGAAAATGGCAGACAGAATTACTCAGCTAAAGCAAATGGTAAAAAATTCACCGGTTGATGAATTGGAGATCAAAGAATATCCGTATGTCACCTTTCGTATTGATGAAAATACATGGGTGGAAATTTCCGTTACTTATTTGGTGCCACCTAGAAAAGCAGCAAGCTTCCGCACAAATATCATCAGGAAAATCCTCGCGGAGTTTAATAAAACATCGGATAAAGTTTTATTTCCAAAAAGCAATTCAAGATAATTATGAAAAAGGAAATCATCAATACAGAGCCGGAGGTTTTACATTATATTTTAAAACCAAATGGCAATTTTCCTAATAATAATTTGCCGGTATTAATTTATAAAAAAGCATTTCTTTTTTCAGAAAACAAAAATGAAGCAGCCTCAACAGCAGAAGAAGTTTTCAGGAAAAACAATTGGGGTAATAACTGGCAAAACGGAATTTACAACTTCCATCATTTTCATAGTAATACTCATGAAGTTCTCGCAATTGCCTTGGGAAATGTGGAGGTGATGTTTGGTGGACCAGGTGACCAAAAAGCCGCCCTCGGCACTGGGGACGTAATTATTATTCCTGCTGGTGTAGCCCATAAATGTGTTTCATCATCAGACGATTTTTTATGCATTGGCGGCTATCCTGGTGGGAAAGATTATGATATTTGCCGCGGGAAAGCGGATGGATATGAAGATGCAGTAAAAGCCATTCAAAACGTACCTGTTCCGGAGACTGATCCTGTTTATGGAAAAGATGGGTTTATAGAAAAATATTGGAAGATGTCTTAACTTCCCGCCTTTAAATAACTAACGCTCCAATATTAATTGAGAAATTAAAATGATTATGCCGCGAAAATTTTCATTAAAAACAATTGTTTGTTTTTTAATTGTTACTGCTTTTAGCCATGTTTCTAACGGTCAAAGAGAAGCAAACAGGATTATCAATGAACCGGTTGATATCAGCCCGGATTTTCACAGTTTCAGGAATGCCTATTTCCTGGCAGATAGCTTAGCGACTTTTGATCCGGCAACGATGTCAGGCACTGTTGAATGGCAGCGAAATCATTACGTTCGCCGCATGGCTTTTAATAATGAACTTGCGGCTCTACAGCCTTACCAAAATGCCATTTTCCCGGCTGCTGAATACCAGCAGGATCCGGTATTACCTTTTAGTATTCAATTTGTATCTCCACGCACCATCAGGCTGAGAATGAATACCGGCTTTGATGTAAAGAATGAAAAAGATACGCTCATGTTTGCAAAAGAACCTGCAACAGATAAATCGTGGAAATATTCTAAAATAGACGGCGGTTATGTTTATACCAGCGCATTTGGTTCTGTTACAATTCGCCAATATCCATGGCACATTGAAATAAGAGATGCAAACGGGAAATTGCTGACTGAAACTTTTCATGAAAAAGATAATAGTGGCAGTTATACACCCATTCTTCCCTTTTCTTTCGTTCAGCGCTCTAATGATTTTACAAGAAGTATTGCCGCTTCATTTACAGCTGCGCCGGAAGAAAAGATCTTTGGCTGCGGCGAATCTTTTACCAATCTGAACAAGCACGGGCAAAAGGTGGTTTTATGCACCTATGATGCAAACGGCGTGGAAACGCCAAATATGTATAAACCGATTCCATTTTTTATGAGCAGCAATGGTTATGGAATGTTTATGCATACTTCGACGCCGATTACCTGCGATTTCGGTCAAGCGTTTGCCGGCGTAAATACCTTGATGGTAGGCGATGATCAGTTAGATCTGTTTATTTTTATCGGCGACCCAAAAGATGTTTTGAATGAATATACCAACATCACCGGCAAATCACCGATGCCGCCATTGTGGAGTTTTGGTTTCTGGATGAGCAGAATTACTTATTCTTCTGAAGCAGAAGTAAGAGATGTAGCGGCGAAATTGCGTCAAAATAAAGTTCCGGCAGATGTGATTCATTTGGATGTGGGCTGGTTCCAGACTGATTGGCGTTCCGATTTTAAGTTCTCAAAAGACCGTTTTAAAGATCCTAAGAAGATGATTAGTGATCTAAAGAAAGATGGCTTTCATATTTCTTTGTGGCAGCTTCCTTATTTTGTTCCAAA
>Ga0164242_10004036_pt1 | contig 16536 bp, 11 predicted proteins | sample OricomgcompostMG_FD_108783 | JGI IMG/M metagenome (GOLD analysis project Ga0164242, IMG submission 108783) | Miracle-Growth compost microbial communities from Emeryville, California, USA - Original compost - Miracle growth compost (MG) ...
ATTCCGGGATGCCCGACAAGCTGGTCGAAACGGTAGGGAGGCCACTGGCCAGGGCTTCCATCAGTGCGACGGGCAGGCCTTCCATCTGGCCGTCGTCGGCAACGATGCTCGGCAGCACGAACAGGTCCGCGTCGGCCAACGCCTGCTTGACCACGGCTTCGGACTGACCACCGTGGAACCGGACGCGCGGTCCCAGCCCGAGTTCGTTTGCCAGGGACTGTAATTCATCGTGTAGCGGTCCGTTGCCGATCAGGTCGAGCTCGATCCGATCGACATCGGGCCCGCCCAGTGCCAATGCCCGCAGCAGGACCTCGTGCCCCTTGTACTCCTGCAGAGATGCCACGCACAGTGCGTGGATGGGGCCGCGTGCGGGGACCCGCCTGGGGCGAAACGGATATGCGGCGGTGTTGATTCCGGCGTGGATGATGTGCACTGGACGTGAGGTATAGCGCTGAAGTATCCGGCGGTTGTAGTCCGATATCGTGACGATGAATTCGGCGCCGTCGAGCTTGCGGCTCAGCATCGACTGGTCCAGGTAGAGGTCGTGCGCATGGATGGTGACGCTGTAGGTAACCCCGGCCAACCGTGAGCAGATCCATGCTGCCAGTGCGGGATAGGTGGCGTAGTGGGCATGAATGTGGCAGCGGTGACCCGACGAATGCAGGTCACGGGCGTGGGCGGCAGCGATAGGCACTGTCACCAAGGCGCGCAGCAACAACGAGGGCCGCGCCCGATAACCGCCTGCGATGTCGGCCAGAATCGACAGCGTGATCAGCGGGTGGCGGGCGAGCGCCCACAGGAATCCGGTCGCGCTGGCGCCTACGCCGGGACGGATGAGCTTGGCCATCCACTGTTGGGCGATCTCGTGGACCTGTTGGTCCGGAGAGGGGAACAGCGACCGCAACCGGACGTCCCACCCGTCGGTTACGGCGATGGCATCGAGTTCGCGGACGATGAAGGTTTCCGAGGTGACCGGAAACCTGGACACCAGATAGTCGATCCGCTTGCCGCTCAACGTTTGCGCTCGATCAGTTCGTTGTAGAGATCTTGCAGCCGGCGCGCCCAGGCCGTTGCCGAGAACTCAGTGTGTGCGCGCTCGACGGCCGGTTGCACGAACGACTTTCGAAGTTCAGGATCATCGAGCAACCGGATGACGGCGGCGGCCAGTGCAGCGGGGTCATTGGCCTCGAACAACAGCCCGGTGGCGCCGTCGACGACGATGTCCGGGATGCCGCCGATCCGGGGTGCGGCGATGGCCTTGCCGGATGCGGATGCCTCGATCAGCACCGTGGGCAGGTTCTCGCCGTAGATGGATGACAGCAGCACCGCATCAGCGGCCCGATACACCTCGGGCATGTCCGAGCGCATCCCGGCGAAGACGACCGAATCGGTCAGGCCCAATTCGCTTACCAGCTTGCGTAATTCGGTCTCGTCCTCTTCGCCTTCTGTGGAGAACTTCGCGGTGCCGGTCGTGGACTCCTGCACCGCACGTCCGCCGACCAACGACAGGATGGCGTCGGGGTGCTTCTGTAGTACCTGCGGCCACGCCCGGATCGCCAACGGAATACCTTTGAAATCACGGAACGCTGCAGGTAACACCACCAACGGCCCAGCGCCCCCGCCGAGTTCACTGCGTACCGCCGGATCGGATTCACCCGGGTGGAAGTTGGCGACATCGATACCGTTGTGCAGCACATCCCAGTTGGCCGGGACCCGACCCTTCCGATGTACCTGCGCCCACGAGACCCGGCTGGCCTCTGAGACGAACAGTACCCGGTCGCCGAGCGTCGCCGCTTCAGCAGCGACGTGCTCGCGCCAGTATCTGCGACCGGGCCAGCGCTCGGTCACATGATGGAAGGTGCACACCACCGGGCGACCGGTCAGCTTGGCTGCGGGCACCGCGAAAGTGGCCGAGTTCTCCAGATGCGTGTGCACCAGATCGTAACCACCGCGGCGTATTTCACCGGCCAACTTTGGTACGCCGGTGGGATCGAGCAGTCGGCTGATGCCGAACGAGCGGGGGCGCACGCCGACGTCGGACAGAATGCTCATCGTCTTCTCGGAGTTGAACGAGGCGTCGTCCAGACCGGCGAAATCCATCTCGACGTCGGTCTCGCGCATCGCCACGGCCAACGGCGCCAGCAGAGTCTCGGCACCGCCCATGCGGAACGCGTCGATCAGAGTAAGCACCCGAATCGGCTTCATTTGAGCACCCTCAATCTCTTCCAGGGGATATTCGTCATCCCGTCGTAGTCCCACTCGATTCCGGCTGCGCTGTAGGTCGATCCGACCGTGCCGGCGGCGGCGGCGTTGTCCCGCTCGAAGCTGATGCCCAAGGGTGCCCCGCCGACGTCGATGATGTAGGCCCCGTATTGCTGCAGGGCTTGGGCCACCATGTGTTCGGCGGGGGTCAGTCCCAAGCTGTCGATGTCCAATTCCGGATCGAGTTGAAGCCGCGCGCCTTCGGGCAGGCAGTCGGGCTTTGTCGACTGTCCGTCGGTCTTGAGTGCCGGCGGCCGAAACACTTTGGCACACACGTTGTCGCTGCCCATGGCCAGCGCATGTGGGATCCAGCCCTGCTTGATTTCTGCCACCCGGACCACGCCCGCCAGGCGGGACGCCCCCGAACCGGTGGCACCTCCCCAGCCCGAGCCGTCGAGATCTGTGACTGCGGCGAATTGTGTTGTCCAAGAACCTTTTTTGTATTGGGCGCGCCAGAATTCGTAGATATTCCGGCTGTCCGGGTCGATGACGACCATAGCGCCGTCGGACCCGTATTGCGGCCACGCGCCGTCGGGCACGGGTACGCGATGGCCGTCGAAGGGACACGGGCCCCATTCGGTGATCAGGCACGGGATCGTGTAACGGGGAGTCCATTTGTCCGCGGTGTAGATCGGCACGGCGAATTCAATCGAGGACACACTGGCGCTATCGTCCCAGTCGACCCCGCGGATCATCGCCGCACTGTTCGGGTCGACCTGGGCATCGGCGGGGATCCGCATCCTGAAGGGACTGTCATCGGCGAACGGCTGACGCGGTGTGTCCGCGCGTGCGCAGCCGGCGCTCACTGTGACGGCCACCGCCACCGCTGCTCCGAGGGCAGCGATGGTGATCCGGCGCGGTGATCGCCCGGTTGTCATGGCTGACATCTCGGGCTCAGTCGTTGGGCGGCTGCGGTGACCGCGGCGCTGATCGACGCCGCTGCCACCGACCAGGAGCGCTCGACGGCAGCCTGCCCCGCAGCGCCGAGTTCGGCCGCCATTTGCGGATCCTTCAGCAGACGAAGCATTGCGGCGGCGAGCCGTTCCGGATCGTTCGGTGGCACCAGCAGACCGGTGACGCCGTCTTCGATCGAGGCCGGGAGGTCGCCGACAGTGGTTCCGATCACCGGGCGGCCGAAGGTGTAGGCCAGGTGGGCGACCCCACTGGCGCTGGCGCGGATGTACGGGGTGACCAGGACACGGGCCGATTCGATGAGCCCGGGCACGTCGTCCATTGCCAGGTATCCCGGGCGGGCGTCCACACCGTTGGCAGCGGCCCGCGCCAGCAGCTGCGGGCCGTCCACGTCGGCGCTGATGGCCCCGGCGAGAATCAAACGCGCGGTGGGTATTTGGGCGCGCACCAGGCCAAAGGCGTCGATCAACACATCGATGCCCTTGTAGGTGGTCCAGGTGCCGAAGAATAGGGCGACTGGTTCGGTCTGGGCGACCGGGACGGGCGGACGGCCGCGTCGCATGGTGCCGGAGTCGCCGTGCGGTATGACGATGACCTCTCCGTCGGGCTGCCAATGATCCAGAACGATCTGCCGGGTTTGGGGCCCCAGCACGAACGCGACGTCTATCTGCCGCCACGCTGCGGCGAACGATGTCTGCAACAGCCAGCCCTCTTTGGGCTTGCTGGTGTCCTTGGCATCCGATCGGGGGAGCGGTTCGTGCGCCACGATGCCGAACACGGTGTGTGGCAACAGTTTGCCGATCGCGACCACGAACCATGGCTCAAAAGTGAAGCGCCACTGCGAGAACAGGACTGCTCGCGGCGGTCGACGGCGCAATTGACCTGTGAGCACCAGCCAGGCAAGGACCAGCTGGCCGGCGCGCCGACCACGTCGCAACAGGTATCGCAGGTGAGAACAGTCGGGGTTGTCGTTCGGGTGCCAGGTGGGCAGTATCGGTCGAATGTTGAATCTGGCTTCGGCGGAAGTGATTTCGGGGTCGGGGCCGGTCCACAGTTCAACATGTTCGCCTCGATCGGCCAGCGCACTGCCGAGCTGTGCGGCGAACTGGAACAGCCCGCCCGAAGGCGAGAACTCCACCAGGACTGTGCGATCGTCAGTCATGCTGCCGCTCCTACGGGCTCAGCTGCCGCCTGAATCGTACGTGGCCACCATCGGTCAGCCAACCGTTCTGCCAGTAATCGGGTGAGTATCAAAGCGGCCAGACCCCACACTGCCGTATACAGCAGGGCAGACTTGGCTCGCACGGAGATTTGCTCCACTTGCACAGCGGTGATGGTTTTGACGCTGTATTGCATCGGGCCGATGCGGTCGTTGATGCGGGTGCGGGACACGGCTAGTGCGTCGGCGAGCAACCGTTTGGCGCCGTCGGCGTCGCGCGCGGTGACTGAGATGGTGGCGATACCACGGACCGGATCGGAGTCGATCTGGGCTGGGGCGTGACTGTTGTACATCGTCTCGACCATGGTCGGTAGGAACGCTTCGCGGGCGCGAACGTTCATCGCGTACGCGGCCCAGCCGTCGATCGGACCGACCGGCATCATGATGACCTTTTGGCTGGCCCGCGTCGCGGGGGTAGCGGCGCTCAGCATCGCGCCCGCGGCAACCGCGCCGCCGGCGACGACGGCCAGTGTCCATATCGCGGTGGTCCGAATCATGCTGCGGATCACCGCCGGTGCCACCGTCTCGGCTGGTCCCAGCGCGCATGCGAGAGCCAGCACGATGGCGAACGAGCGGAAGTAGGCCAGGTGTAGAAATACGCTCGCCATCGACCAGGTGACGATGCCGTTGAGTGTTGCTGCGGCCAGCGTTCGGTCGATCGATTTCGGGTCGGCGGCGATGCGCAGCGCCACGATCGTGAGGACACCGCCGACCATGATCGCCCAGGTGGCCAACCCGGTCAGCCCGTATTCGGCCAGCAGTTGCGCGTACAGATTGTGCGGGGCGACCAACCCCTCATTGACGGCAGTTTGCACGCGGTCGGTGTAGAACGGCACCTCGTGGCCGAAGCTTCCGGGGCCGAAGCCAAAAGCGGGGCGTTGCTGGAACATTCGCCAGGCCATCTCCTGGGACGCTTCGCGGCCCAACACGGAGGGGTCGATGTCGTAGTGGCGTTCGCCATCGGACCCACCGGCCACGTCTTTGACCAGTGCCACCATCCGGTCGCCGATGCCGGGGATCGCCAAAGTCACTGCGACGGCCGGCGGGATCCACAACAGTTTCTTCGGCTGGCCCGAAGCGACGAACCACAGCGCGACCGCAACACCGGCGGTCAACAGCGTCCCGCGGGATTGGGTCAGATAGACGCCGATCAGCATGGCGCCGCTGGACAGCAGCCAACCGGCGGACTTCAGCCGTTCGCCCGCCCGGCGGCTGCGCTGCGCCAGAGCCCATCCCATGGGCAGCCCCAGCACCAGCACACGACCCCAGAAGTTCGAGTCGTCGTACGGTCCCTGAAATCGCTGGGTGGTGATCATCTGGCCCTGGGCCTTCGAGATGGTGGCCAGCCCGCCGAACGTCGTATGCCCGCCGGTCAGATAGCTTGCGATTGTCAACAGCGACAGCACTGCCAGCGTTGCGGCAATAGCTTTGGCCACCACCCAGGGTTTTCCGGTGACCTGCGTGAACACCAAGATGATGAACAGGTACACCAGATCGACCGACGACCGGTACATGACACTCTGCGACGCGGCGGGATCGACCGATCCGACCATGGCGATCGCCTGTCCGGCAACATAGATCGCGATCAGCACGGCGCCGGCCAGGGTCCAGCGATTCAGCCGGGAACGGGCCGAGGGGTTGCGCAGGGTCAGTCCCAAAACAATGGTGGCAACGGCGACACCGGCTTTCAGAAGGGGCGCTGACGTGTAATTGCTGGCGACCTCCGACAGGTTCGCCATCTCCACGACCACCATTACGGCCAGGATGCGCACGATCCACTTGTCGGAGATCGTCATTGCTATGTCTGGTCTCGTCGCGATCGCAGCCATCTCACCCCGATGCCGGCTATGGCACCAAGCATCAGCCCACCGAGGGCACCGGCCAACATCAACTGTTTGCGTGATGTCGTGACGGCGGACGCACCGTTGGGCGGTGAGACCACGCGGACTTGGAAGGGCGCCAGCACGGCGGTGACCTCGGGCCCAGCCTTAGCGAGCAGATCGGCGACTGCGGCCTCGGCCGCGTGCGCGGTCGGTGCATCGGCGGTGATCGAGACCATGGTGGTTTCCGGCAATGCTCCCGCCGTCAGACTGAGCTCAGCAGGATCGACACCGGCGGCCGAAGCTGCGCTGGCAACCCAGCGTGGGTCGGAGTAGATCGCCGCCGCAGTACGCGGAATCTGCCCTTGGGTGAGAACGTCCCAAAAACCCGACGCATCTGCGGTGGTCAGATTGGTGCCCGGGATCATGGCGATCTGTGCGGTGGCGTGGTACGTCGTCGAGATCGGCATCAGCAGGCCCACAACCGCGCCGGCGACGAGCCCGATGGCCGCGCAGATGGCAGCGACCGGGTTCAGCCACAGACTGCGAGTCATGAACCGTCCTTTCCGTCGTGCTGCTGTGCCTGTTTGGGCACCGCTCCGGTGAGTCGGCGAACTGCCGGACGCGCCAGATCCGGCGCGGTGACACACAGCGCTATCGCATAGCTAACTATCCCCAGCGGAATCAGAAGCGCAAGTTGCAGAGGCGCCGACCACTGCCCGACCAACAGGCCGACCCCATAGACCGCGGCGCCCATGGCGATGGCCGCGAGCAATGGTCGACCGACCACTGAGGCAATCTGGGCCCACCGCAACGGAATCACCCGGCGCACAACAGTCATCCTGATGACGAGGTGCACGACCTCCACGCCGAGCAGCGCGACCGCCACCAGAGTGGCGCTGTGGCCGGCGGCCCACCAGATCGGTCCGACCAGTAGGACCAGTTTGGCTGCGTTGACGGCGGTGAGCAGGCCGGGGCGACCCGCGGCTTTGAGGACGTCGCCGGCATGGAACGACACCGAATACACCGCGGTGTACACCGCCAGCACAACCAGGATGTTCTTCGCACCGTCGTACTGGGTGCCGTACATGGTGCGCAGCAAGGGCCCGGCCACGACCGCCAGTCCGATACCGGCCGGCATGGTCAGCGCCAGGACGATCGCCAACGCCCTCTGGTACCGCCAGGCCATGGCCTCACAGTCGTGTTGGAGCCTGGACATCGAACTGAACAACACCGAGCTGATGACCGCACACAAGTTCAGCACGACCAGGTCGGGTACTCGGTAGGCCAGCGTGTAAAGGCCCAGCGCGGTGGTACCGAGTCGGGTGCCGACGGCCAGATAGTCGACGTTGTAGATGGCGTAGGCGAGCAGGGTGACGCCAGTGACCGGGATGCCGAATCGCAAGAGCGCCTTGGCCTCGTCGCGCTCGAACCCCAACCGGAAGGAGGTCGGCGCAGTCCACCAGTACATGATCGTGGTGATCACGACGCCGGCCAGTTGGCCATACACCAGGCTCCAGACCCCGTGGCCGGTGGCCGCGAGCCAGATGGTGAGCGTCGTTTTGACCAGCGCGCCAACGAACTCGGGCAGCATGCGGCTCTGAAAACTCAGGTCGCGGCGCAACCAGGACAACGGTACGACGCTCAGCGCCGAGACGACCAACGCGATTGCCAGGACGCGGATCAGTGGTGCGAGATCGGGGTGGTGCAGGAGTTTGGCGGTCCAGCCCGCGGTCGCTGCCAGCACTGCGCCGGCGATTACGCCGAATACGACCGAGAGGGTCAATCCCGTTGGGGCGATTCGATTCCAGGGACGGCCACTTTGAATGAGCGCATCCGCGACGCCGAGGTCCTTGACGTAGTCGAACAAGTTGACCAACAACAGCGCCAGGGCAAAGACGCCGAATTCCGCCGGTGTGAGCAGGCGGGCGACAACAACGGTCATCAACAGCGTGGAACTCTTGCTGATGGCAAAGACGGCGTAGTTCCAGATGGTTTGCTTGCCCAGGTTTGCCGACTTGGCGGGCGGCTGATCCTTGAGCGGCTGACCTGAGGGCTCGGCCGACGGGTCCGAAGGGTTGACCGACGTCATGAAGACAGCACCTTCGCTGACCTCGGATGCACCACTGAACCGCTCCCGTCAACTTGCTGTCAGCGCGCCGGATCAGTGTATGTCAGCGGCTTCGGATCTGACTGAAGACAATGCCATTGTTCGGTGATCGGGGGTTGGGCTGTGATGAAATTGGGGCCTGCTACTCGGTTATTTCGGTATGTAATAGACAGTCGAATTCGAACAGCGGCTAAGGCGGGTGGGTGCGGTGTCGGTGGCATTGGTGGGTGCGGTCGATCCATATCCGATCGATGCCGGAAAAAAAGTGGTTCTGGGCGGTGCGGTGGAGTACTTCCGCGATCGTCTCGGACCGCAGGACGTGCATTACATGATCATCGGGGCCCAGCCCCAACCGGATTTCCCGGTCACGCTGTACCCCCTGCCCAAGGTGCGGCGGGCGGCGGCGCTGGCCGCGGTGGCCCGTCGGGTGCCGACCGCCCGGGCGTCGCTGCAGGAGTCCTTGCTCTACTCGCCGGAGATTGCGGACGCGATCGAGCGGACGTTGGAGCGAGTCGACCCGGACCTGGAAATCTACGGCACCATCCGGATGGCCCAGTATGCCGATGACGCACACGCCGACCGGCAGCTGTGCTACCTCGATGATCTGTTTTCCGAGCGGTACACGGCCATGCTGGATGCCGCGCACCGTTATCCCGATGTGGTCTTTCGGCCGCTGGGTAACTTTGCCGAGCATGTTCCCGGCCCCCTGCGGCCGCTGGCTGACATGAAATTTCCGCAACGCGCGTTGCTGCGCATGGAGACCACCCTGGCCCGGCGCAGTGAGGATCGGGCGGCACTGCGATTCCGGCGCAGCCTGCTGGTCAATGCCGGAGAGGCCGCCCGGTTGACCGCCCGGGTTGCCGATCGCGGCAAGGCCGATGTGATGGCGGTACCGCCCTTGGTCGCGGCGCCGGAGTACCGCACCCGCGAGTACAGCGGCGCCCCCGATTTCGTATTCATCGGGTTGTTGTCGCTGCCGCACAACGAAGACGGCATCCGTTCGTTTCTGACCGATGTGTGGCCGCGGGTGATCAAGCGGATGCCCCAGGCGCGGTTGCACATCATCGGGCGGGAATGCGGCGCGGAGTTGGCCGAGGTGGTCGGGAGGCTGGGTGACTCGGTGACCCTGGAAGGGTATGTCGACGATCTGAGCGAGATGTTGAGCGCGGCCGCCGGCATGATCAACCACCTGCGGTTCGGTTCGGGGATCAAGCTGAAGGTGATCGAAGCCTTGGCCCGTGGTCTACCGGTGGTGTCGACGACGATCGGTGCGGACGGGTTTGCCGTTGGACCGGAGCACGGCGTGCTGGTTGCCGATCAGTCAGAACAGTTCGCCGACGCCCTGTGTGAGTTGACCGACCCCGGGCGCAACCACGAGGTGTCCGAGGGTGCCCGCGACCAATTCGCCTCCACCTTCTCCCGCGACGCCGTATTTGCCTGCTACGACAAGGCATTTGCACTACGGTGAGCGGGCCCGTGGTCATGGTGGAGTCAGGACGCCCTGCATGTCACCGACCACCTGGTCCAACGTTTGGACGGCATGTGCCAATTCTTGTCGCTCGGGTTCGGTCACCGAGTCGTAGTAGACGAAGCCACCGTTCCAGTGGTGGCGGTCCAGTAGCCCCTGGGCGGTGGCGAAGGCCGCGTCGAGCTGTCTGCCGAGTTCGGGGTGGCGCTCGGCGATGATGGGCCGGACCGATCCGGTCGCCGTACGGGAACCGTCGAGGTTGGCCTGGAAATCCCACAGGTCCGTGTGGCTGTAGAGGTCTTCTTGTCCGGTGATCATGTTGGTGGCGACGTTGCCCAGAACCCGCCGTGCGCCAGCGGTGAACACGGTGGCGGGGCTCAGCCACTCCGGGTCGTTGACCGTGCTGTCGAGGTCCTTGACGTCGACGATCAACTGATCGGCGACGGCATTGGTGTCCGGTTGCGGCTTGGTCACCCACAGATCCTTCTCCAGGCGGTGGAAGCCGGTCCACTTCTCGCCGGGGCGCAGGTCGGCTTCGCGTAGGTTGATGCGCCGGTCCAGATCGTGCGGCAGTGACTCGGCGATGGGCGCGATGCGTTCGTAGAAGGTGCGGGCCGTGGCGAACACCGCCTCGGCGCCCTCGACGTCGCCCTTCTTGATTGCGCCGACGAACGCCTCGGTGGCTGTGACCAGTTCGGTGGTCTGGGCGGTGACGTACTTCTTGTAGATCTCGGCGGCCTGGGTGAATGGGTCTTGGGTGTTGCGGGTGGCCGGTTTGCCGGACACGACGAAGGTGCTGCGGATTCCGTCACCGATCATGCCGGGCTTACACGAGGTGTAGTAGTTGCCTGGGTCGGGCAGTTGTACGGTCAGTTTTCGCTGCAATCCCGGGGAGATGTCCCCGACGGTGCCCAACACCCGGTCACCGGCGCCGTAGACGTAGAACTCGGTGACCCTGGTGCCGGTGTTGGTGATGACGAACGTGCTGGTCCCGGTGTCGGCTCTGGTCCTGGACAGTTGGCAGAAATCGTCGGAGGCGGACACCCGGATCTCGTCGCGCGCGGGTTTGCCGTCGTCGACCGATGGCTTGGGTGCGCACCCGGACAGTCCGGCGATGCCCATCAATAGCGTCGCCACCGTCAAGGCCGCCTTCGTGTTCTGAGCCGCGTGGGCCATGCGGTGGGCCTTTCCCTGATGCGCAAGCGATGGTCGGCGAAGTTCGGTTTCCGATAACCCAGTCAACTACAGAATTGCAGCGCCGAGTCCGCCACTTTCAAGAATCGATGGCCGGACTCATCCGAAAAGAATGAGTCACGATGTGCAGCAATCCCACAAATGACGCTGACGCCGAGAATTGCACCGGCCGAATGCTCGACGGCCAATGACCGCCATCGTGTTGGGTGCGCCGGTATAGTTCGATCCCGGTTGGGGATTACGCATCTCGGACATTCGAAAGTAGACCCGAAAGTAGGTCGAACAGCGTGCATCCGGTCAATTCCGAATCGACACCATTGTCGCCGTGGCGCGCGGCGGCCGTGGTGGCCCGCGTCGTGATGTCGGCAGCCCTGGTGATCATCCCGGCGGCCCTGGCCGAATCGGTCGTCGCCCCAGCGCATGCGGCACCTGGCGACGCGTCCCCGACCGATCCGCCCGTCCTGACCCTGCCGGGGAACGTTCTCGGCATGAAGTCGCAGGTCTATGTCGCTACGGACAACCCGGCGAAACTGACGGTGCCGGTGCCGACCGGGCTCACCGCCGTGCGGTTGCGCGGCACCATCGAGGCACCGACGAACTTCGATGCCGGCACGCTGGACATCAATGACAGCAGCGGTAGGTTGCTCGCGGCGATCGATCTGCCGCCGGGGGCGTCGGATCGGCCTGCGATGCCGCTCGATGTCGCTCTTTCGACGGCGGCTCCAGCGGGTTCGTCCATCGGCCTGTCGTTCGTCCTGCGGCCCAAGTTCGATCCGCAAAATTACTCGAACGCCTACTGCTGGCCGCGCCGGCAGCTGATCGTCAGCGACCTGTCCACGGTGTTCACCGGAGTGGAGGCACCGACGGCGACGATCGCCGGCTTCTTCCCGCCCGTGCTCCAGCGGGTGACGGTCTATACCCCGGTGGACGCGGACGTCAACGAGCAACAAGCGGCGCTCACCCTGGTGTCCACGCTGGCGCAGCACTACAGCAATCAGCCGACGGTCATCTCGGTGGTCAGTCAACCGCGTGGGGCCATGCCGCCACCGGCCGGCCCACTGGCCCGTGCGGTCGTCGTCGAGAGTGGTGACTACGTCGGTCTGAAAGTCGAAAACCCCGGGGCCCCAGAGGCTTTCCTGCGGGTGTCCGGACATGGCGGTGAGCTGACCACGCAGCTGTCGCTCTTTGTCAACAAGCTGGAGATGCTGGCGCAGGTGGACACGGCACGAGTGGACCAGGCCGGTTCGTCACAAGGCGGTCCACATGGCGACACGATGACGTTTCGCCAGTTGAACATGACCGGAAGCACCGATGTCATGCGGACCGCCAGCATGTCGGTCGGTGTCGGCCGCACCGCTTTAGGGGCGCCGCGGATCGACGGCGTGCAGGTTCATCTGCTCGCTGACTACACCCCGGTGGCCAAGGACGCCGCGGGGGCAGTGGTGATCCACGCCGGGGGCACAGTTGTCTATCGAGCGGTATTGGACAGCTCCGGCCGGATCGACGCGACATTCGATCTGGACCGCCGGCAGATCGGCCAGTACATCAACCTCGACATGGCCCTGACCTACACCCCGCGTGAAGCTTGCGGGATCGAGATCCCGATTACTTTCGAAGTCAACCCGCAGTCCACATTGACGGTGCATCGCGGTGGTGCCGCGATCGAAGGCTTCGCTGCCATCCCGTCGGAATTCAGTCCCAAATTCATGGTGGCGATGGATGGCAGCGCGCCCAATCAATTGGCCACCGCCGCCGCATTGGTCGCGGCGATCGGGCGTTCGGCGGCCACGCCGCTGATGCCGCAGGTGGTGGATGTCAATACCGCTGCCGGTGCCGGTGTGGGGGCGGTGATCATCGCCAATTCCGCGGCGCTGAAAGAGACTTCACTCAAGCCGCCGATCGGTGGTGACGGCACGGCGATCGAGGTCGAGTTGCCGACCGCGCTGCGGGCCAGCATCAAGGGCGGGCTCGGTTCCATTCAGGCCTTTGCCGATCGGCCTCGCAACCGATCCGTTCTGTTAGTAACGACGACGGGCACCTGGACACTGATCGACCCGGTGCTCAAGTATCTCGAAGGCTATGGCGGCGACTTCTCCAAACTCACGGGAGACGTGATCGCCGCCGGCGCCTGGGGCGATCCGGTGAATCTTGCGATCCGCGCCTCCGACAATGCCGCCGCCAACGCCGAACCTTCGCACTCGGCGAGTCGGCCATTGCTTGCTGGCGCCGGACTGGCTGTGCTCGCCGCCGTAGGTATCACGGGGGTGGTGTTGTGGCGCCGGCGGCGTGGCCCGTCCGCGGCCAACCACACCAAGGCGTGATTGCGACGCTTTAGTGCGACGGCCCGTCGATTTCGCTCACCAGGGTGTTCAGCAATGGGCCTTCGAGCTGGGACGCCAGATTCCTTAGCACCGGCCCGTATTCGGGATGGGCCAGGGCGAATGCGAACTGCGCCACCAGGTAATCGGACGGATTACCGGTGTCACACCAGTGCCCCTTGATCACTTGACCGTAGACGGCGCGATCCTTGGCATAGGCATTAATGGCGTCGGTCAGGTAGATCTCGCCGCTCGGCGTCGTCTGCTCGTACCAACGTTTGGTTTGCTCTCGCAGCTCATCGATGATCCCGGGAGTGATGACATAGCCGCCGATCGCGGCGTAGTTCGACGGCGCCTCATTTGGCTGCGGCTTCTCAACGATTCCCGTAATTCGGAGTAGCCCGTCGTCCAGATCTTCCTTGATGGTGGGCACCCCATACCGGCGTGAATCTTGCGGAGCCATCGGCATCAACGCCAAAACTGGGGATGCGGTCTGCTCGTATGCCCGGATCAGCTGTTGGGCACGGGGAACCTCGGCGACGAACACATCATCGGGCCACAGCACCAGGACCGGCTCGTCCCCGAACGAGCGCGAGGCATTGAGCACCGGGGTGCCGTTGCCGTAAGGGCCGTGCTGATGAAGATAGGTGATGTGCCCAAGCGCGGAGAGCTCACCGACTTCCTCGACGGCGTCGGCGTATGTGTCCTTGCCGTCGGCCCGTAACTGGTCGACCAACGTCGTGTTCGGTCGAAAATGTTCCTCTATCAAGGATTTTCCACCGGATACCACGATGGTGATGTCAGTGATCCCAGAGTTGACCAGCTCGCGCACCGTGTGTTCGATGACGGGCTTATCGCCCACCGGCAACATTTCTTTGGGGATGGCCTTGGTCAGCGGCAGGAGTCGTGAACCTATACCGGCAGCGGGGATGACGGCCTTGCGGATGGTTTGTCGTGCCATGCGTTTCGCTCTCTTGGTTCTCAGGCAACCCCGCGCGCCTGTCAGGACGAGCCGGCTGCGCATGGTTTGTCACTGATTAGCTGGTTGAATTCAGACTCGTCGCTTTCCAGTTGCGATTTTGCTCCACTACCGGCCTTGGATCGCACTTTACCGGTGAATGGTGCTGCGCGGAGACGGGTTTCGCAGCCAGAAGACGTTTGATGCCGCGCCCGGTCCGTCAAATCGGTGTTGATGGGGCTGTTCCACGGCCATAATCGGAAGTGTTTGTGCGTCGAAGGGTCCCTTCCCGATTCGCTGACTGGTGGAGCGCCGAAAGATGAATGCTGCGATGAACGAATCGCCATCCGCATCGCCCGAAAACGGTGAGGCCGGCGGTGCGCGGGAGACGCGAGCGCAAGCCCGTCGGTGGCGGGCGGCATATCGCGGGCGAGTGCTGATTGCCGATGCCGTGGTGCTCGTGGCGGTTGTCGCGATTGCCCAGTGCACAGGAAGACGTCTCGCCTTTCATCATTTTGCGACCGTGTGGCAAGCGATAGCGTTTTCGCTGGGCGTGGCCATCATCTGGTTGATCGCCCTTGGCTACACACATTCGCGCGATCTGTCGTTGGTCGGTCTGCAGGCTGAGGAATATCGTCGCGTTGCGCACGGCACAGGACTTGCGTTTACCGCGGCAGCGGCGTTCGAGATTTTTCTCGACATGCCTATTTCACGTATCCAGTTCGGCATGACCTTTGTCCTGGGATTCATCGGCTTGTTCGTGGTGCGTCATGTCCTGCGTGCCGATGTGCGTCGCCGAAGAAGGCGTGGCAAATATGTTGCCAGTGTCGTAGTTCTGGGCGGTCTGGAGCCGGCGCGCACATTGTGCGAGTACTTCGTGCGCTCGCCCGACGCCGGCTATCGCGTTGTCGGGCTGTGCATGCCGGGCGGTGGTGACCGAATCGGGCAACGTGTGGCGACACCCTCCGGTGAGGTACCGATTCTCGGCTTCGACGATGACAGCGAGTTGGAGTCGATCATGCAGGCAGCCGGTGCGGACTCGCTTGCCGCTGTCTATGCAGATGGATTCGCACCCGAACAAGTCAAATTTCTGGCTTGGCGCATGCAGTCCATCAACGCCGAACTCATTGTGGTCCCAGGTCTGACGGAGGTCGCCAGCCACCGTCTGCAGTTGCGTCCCTTGGAGAACCTGCCGTTGTTCGTCATCGATGCACCCACACATGACATACCGTCGATGATTACCAAACGGATGCTCGACCTGGTCTTGTCCATTCTCGGGCTGATTGTGGCACTGCCGGTCATCGCGATCGCCGGTCTGGCCATCAAGGTCGATGACCGTGGGCCCATCTTTTACCGGCAGGAACGCGTTGGACTCGACCAAAAAACGTTCAAGATCATCAAGCTGCGGACCATGCACGTGGGCACCGACAAATTACCGCAAACGAACGAACAGCACGAAGACAGCATGTTCAACAAGCGTTCATCGGATTCGAGTGTAACCAGGGTCGGAAAGATATTGCGCGCCAGCAGTATTGATGAGTTGCCGCAGTTGTTCAACGTATTGGGCGGATCGATGAGCGTCGTGGGGCCACGTCCGTTGGTGGTGGGCGAGGCCGGCGCCGACGAGGCCTTTCTGGAACACCGCGAACATGTGAAGCCGGGGATGACCGGTTTGTGGCAAGTGTCCGGGCGGTCTGACCTGGAAGACAAGGACCGTGTCCGACTTGATGTGTCGTACGCGGGGAACTGGTCGGTCATGGGAGACTTGGTGATCATCTGGCGCACGGTGGGTGCCGTCCTCAAGCGCGAGGGTGCCTATTAGTTCACCCGATGAATCGCAAGGCGCGCGTCGTAGCTGTGCCGACGACATTCGTGAGGATTGATACCGTTTGGCTCGTTCTATTGGCGCTTTGGTGATTGAATCTGCGACCACGCCCGCCGAACACCTCGGCCCCGTTACTTCTTGAGTTCGACCACGACCTTGTTCAAGCCACCGGTGAATCGGAACGGCACATCGTAATCGTGGTTGACCGGTGTCCCGGTGTCCTCACCGATGTCGAATGTCTCGTCCGCCGATACCCGGGTCGGCACCGTCTGATCGATCCGGCCTGCCGCCGCCTGCACGTTGTCGACGAACAGCGTCGCGGTCCCTCCGCTGCCGGCCGGACCGCCGTCATAGGCAAAGTCGACTCGGATCTCGTGATCGCCCGGCGGAAGTGCCTGTGGGCCTTCAACTTTGTACTTGTGCTCGGGGTAATGGGAACGGGCATAGGCG